>Ga0180438_10004073_pt1 | contig 21396 bp, 22 predicted proteins | sample SS_ome_12_FD_132455 | JGI IMG/M metagenome (GOLD analysis project Ga0180438, IMG submission 132455) | Hypersaline lake sediment archaeal communities from the Salton Sea, California, USA - SS_3_D_2 metaG | ecosystem: Environmental > Aquatic > Non-marine Saline and Alkaline > Hypersaline >... | reverse complement strand
ATGGCAGAACTTTCCTGGGCGGTCACCTACCACGATCCCTGCGACCTGGGCCGCAAGAACGGGGTCTATGAGCCCCCCCGGTCCATTATCCGGAGCATCCCCGGCATGACGCTGCGCGAGATGCCCGACAACAGGGAGGAGGCCGTATGTTGCGGTGGCGGTGGGGACGTGGCCATGATGGAGGCCGACGTCGTGGAGCACATTGCCGAGCGTCGCTTGGAACAGGCGGTGGCTACCGGGGCAGAGGCCATCATCTCATCCTGCCAGCAGTGTAAGCGCACGCTGCTGCAAGCAGCACGCAAGACCAAAACACGCATCCGGGTCCTGGACGTCACCGAACTGGTCTGGCAGGCGATGGAGAAATAGTGTTCGTAGTAGTGACTTCAATCGCTTCCAGAACGGCCGAAGCCGTCACTACCAGAGCTTTCAGGTGGTCTTGGATGTGAGTGAGAGGACATGAAACTGGGCGAAATCGTCTCTATTGTAGAAGGAACCCTGCTTACTGATGCTGACCTTGACATGGAGATCCCATGCGCTGGCGCGGCTGACCTGATGAGCGATGTCTTGGCCTTCGCTGAGCCTGGTTCCATACTGCTAACCGGCTTGTGCAATCCCCAAGTTGTGCGTACAGTGGAGATGGCCGACATTGCGGCCATCATCTTTGTGCGCAGTAAACATCCCCCGCCGGAAACGGTTGCCCTGGCAAAAGAAAAGGGTATCCCCCTGGCGACCACCCCCCATACCATGTTCGAGATGTGTGGTCGCCTGTATCAGGTGGGCTTGAGAGGTTGTGACATATCTTGCCGTATAGGGCCGGTGGGATAGCGGTGATCGAAAACTCTACATTCCGGCAGTCTGGTTCTTGAAATGCCCGAGATTACTCGAGTTCAGGAACTCGTCTACGAGATAAAGATCGAGGAAGTGATGACCAAGAACGTGGTCACGGTCATCCCCCAGACCACTATGGCTGAGCTGAGGGAAGTTTTGCGGGAGTATCGTATCTCCGGGGCCCCAGTGATGCAGGACGGCGAATTGGTGGGCATCATCAGCGTTGAGGATTTGATCAAGGCCCTGGCGGGAGGAGAGATGGAAACCAGGGTGGGGGAGAAAATGACCCCCCACCCCGTGACCCTCCACGCCAATGAACCGGTTGGCATAGCTGTTGATTACTTTGCCAAGTATGACTTTGGCCGTTTTCCCGTAATTGACGAGAAGGGAAGACTGGTAGGTATCCTCACCCGAGGCGATATCATAGAAGGGTTGCTGAAAAAGCTAGAGGTTGAGTATCACGGGGAGGAGATACGCCGCTATCGGGTCAGCCACATTTTTGAGGACATTGCTTCGGATCGCACCAGCCTCATCCTGCGCTACGACGTGATGGTGCATGATTTCGATCATGCCGGGGAGGCTTCCAGCAAGATCAAACGCGCTTTGAGCCGTCTGGGAGCCTCGCCACAGATTGTCCGGCGGGTGGCCATTGCGGCCTATGAGGCGGAGATGAACATCATCATCCACGCCAACAAAGGGGGAGAGATCGTAGCCGAAATCCAGCCCGGACAGATCATCATCCGGGCGGTGGATACGGGGCCGGGCATTCCCGACATCGAGCAGGCTATGCAACCAGGCTTTTCGACCGCCCCAGAATGGATCCGGGAACTGGGTTTCGGAGCCGGTATGGGGCTGTCGAATATCCAAAGATGTGCCGACGAGATGCGCCTGGAATCTCCCCTTGCCAAATGGACCTCCCTGGAAGTCGTGATTTATCTGAACCAGAAAGGTGCAGTTGGTACCTGTTGAGCAAGCCTGTTGAGAGGCAAGACAAGACATGAAGCTGAAAGAAATCAGCCGCCCACTCTCATTGAAAGTGCAAACGGCCGCCGAGAAACTGGATACGGAGGTTACGGGTGGTTATGCCGCCGATCTGCTGAGTTGCGTGATGGCCAAAGCCCAAGCGGGCAACGTCTGGGTCACCTTGCAAGGCCATCCCAACATCGTGGCCGTGGCCAGCTTGCTCAATCTGGCTGGCGTCATCATCACTGAAGGGATGGCTCCCGACCCCGCCACCTTGGAAAAGGCGGAGGAGCAAGGCATTCCTATCCTGACAACCCCTCTCACAACGTTCACTGTGGTCGGCAAATTGTTTGCGCTAGGCGTGAGAGGAGTGGATGAGATACAGCCTGACGGATAATCCTCCTGTATGCGTGAACTGAGTCTGCACATCCTGGACGCTATGGAGAACTCGCTGGAAGCGGGGGCCACTCTGATCGAGGTGATCATCGAAGAGGACCTGGCAGCCGATTGGCTGACTATCACCGTTCGGGACAATGGCCGGGGGATGAGCGAGGCGCAACTGGCCCGCGTATTCGACTCTTTCTTCACCACGCGCAGCACGCGCCACGTGGGATTAGGCATCCCCCTTTTCAATGCCGCCGCAGAGCGGTGTAACGGGAAATTGGCTGTCACATCGCAGCCAGGGAAAGGTACCACGCTGCAGGCTACCTTCCAGCACAGCCACATAGACCGTGCCCCCCTTGGTGACATCGAAGGGACATTGCTGACCATTATCCTGTGCGGGTCGTGCGATGTGCACTATGTCCATCGGGTTGGCGGGCGAGAGTTCGCCTTCCACACGGCCGACATGCGCGCCGAGTTAGGAGAGATACCACTGACGCGCCCGGAGGTGCGCCACTGGCTGGAGGAGTTCATCACCGAAGGGGAAGCAGGGCTGAGGTGACTCACCACCCTTGCGAAGGTTGGATGGGCGAAACCTTTGCAAGAGTCGGGAGGAAATGTCGTGTTGCGCTTCTTTCTCGCCGACCTGCACATTCACACTGTCCTTTCGGCCTGTGCCGAGATCGAGATGCTGCCGGAATTCATAATGGAGCGGGTACAGCAGTTGGGCCTGGGACTGATCGCCGTTACCGACCACAACTCGGCCGAGAATGTGGCAGCGATGCTCGCCACGGCGGAGGGAACGGGTGTCACCATCCTGCCAGGTATGGAGGTACAGACGCGGGAAGAAGTGCACCTGCTGTGTCTGTTCGATACCTTGGAGCAGGTGACCCTGTGGCAGGAGGAGGTCTATGCCCATCTCCCCCCTCTGAAGAACAAAGAGGATGTGTTCGGAGCTCAGGTGGTGCTCAGTGCAGAGGGGGACCTGAGTTACAACGAGCGGTTGCTTCTGACCTCGACCTCCTTTTCGGTGGAAGAGGTCGTCCAGCGAGTCCATGACCTGAATGGCCTATGTATCCCTGCCCACGTAGACCGGCCTGCTTACAGCATCATCGCCAATCTAGGCTTTGTCCCGCCTGATCTGGGTATCGTAGGGGTTGAAATCTCTCATCTCGTCAGCCTAAAGGAAGCCCGGACCCGTTTCCCGCAGTTGGAACAGTACAGCCTGGTGGCTGGCAGCGATGCACATCGGCTGAAGGACATGGCCTCGCGCACGACGTTCAAGATGGCAGAAGCGAACGTAGTGGAACTGGCCTTGGCCCTGGCCGGTGAGGGGGGCAGGACTGTGTGGGTGGATGGGCTCTGCTCTGTAGGGTCCTCTCCCCTCCCATATGAAGAAGGGGCTGGGGGTGAGGTTTGAGACTCTGGATTGAGAGCGCACACCAAAGCCTGACCAAGGCAGGTGCAAAGGTGTGCGGCGACGCCGTAAGAACCTTGCAAACCGAAGAACAATTCTTGGCCGTCCTCGTCAGCAGTCCCCAGGGCAATGGGGCTTGTCCTGAGCCCTGCCCTGAGCCCTGTCCTGAGCAAGGTCGAAGGGAAGGTCGAAGGGAGGGAAGAGCAAAAACGGTGCCCATCGCGGACAAGGCGGCCTCTCTGCTGGAGCAGGGGACACCCCTTGAGCGGGTAGTGGAAATCTTGCTCGCCGCCCTGCCCGCTGGGGCGTATATGCCTTTTGCCATCCTCCAGGTCAAGACCTCGGAGGCCTCGGAAGACCTCCGAGGTCTGCAGGCGCATCTGATCGAATGTGACGCCCCACCTCTGTTCCTGACCCGTGCTGGACGGCTGACCCTGCTGCCTGTGGTGGAGAAGGAATCCCAAGGGCATCTGGTCCGGGAGTGCGATTTCACCCTCCGGGACGGCGACCACATCGCGATGGTCAGTGAAGGGTACGTCCGCATTCACCCCCTCCCCGGCCCTCCCCCTCGAAGAGAGAGGGGGTCCTGGCGCTGGCAGGACGTTGCCATCTCCCTCAGACGCTGGACGGAAACCGGGTGTGACGCCGAGCAGTTGCTCGGCGCGTTGATCCGCACCTACCACCGACTGGTCGGCGCGGAGCATGTGCAGGATGTTACGGTCATCGCTATGCACGTTCGCCCCCTGCGCTCAGCGACGGTGTGGAGTGGCCCGCCAGCCGACCCGGCGCTGGACCAAGTGGCGCTGGAGAAGCTGATGGCCGAGCCAGGGATGCGCATCATCTGTGGCGACACCACGGCCGAGATCGCCGCCCGGCTGCTGGGAGCCGAACTGGAACTGGAGCCTCGCCCCGAGGACGGCTGGGCCGAGGTGCCACCCACCTCACGCCTGGAAGGGGTGGACCTGGTCACGGAGGGATTGGTGACATTGAGCAAAGCACGCGAACGTATGGCAGATGCAAAGAGCGTACGTGATTTGCCCTCCAAGATGGACGGGGCCACGCGCCTGGCCCAGATGCTGCTGACGGCCGATAGGTTACACTTTGTCGTCGGCCTGGCGGTGAACCCTGAGCAGGCCGCTGATGCCGCTCGTACTATCCCTCTACGCCGGATCGTCATTGACGATCTGTCACGCGATCTGAAGGCGCAGGGCAAAGTCGTATCCGTCGAATATTTCCAAGTGTGAGAGAAGAGTCTATGCATCAACCCGTGCAAATGACTCAGTAGTGTCCCAGTAGATTACACGAGGAGGTGTAAACTAGACTATGGATGAACCAAAGATTGGTGTCTACATTTGCGAGTGCGGCGTAAACATCGCCGCCACGGTGAATGTGTCCGAGTTGGTCCGCTTCACGCAGGGGCTGCCGAATGTGGCCGTTGCCCGTCAATACAAGTATACCTGCTCAGAGCCGGGCCAGAATATGATCAAGGAGGACATCCAAAACCTGGGGATCAATCGGGTAGTGGTCGCTTCCTGCACACCTCGCATGCACGAGGTCACCTTCCAGAACGTTCTGGCCGAAGCGGGGCTGAACCCCTACTACTTCCAGATGGCCAACATCCGCGAGCATGTCTCCTGGGTCGTCAAAGACCCTGTACAGGGTACAGCCAAGGCCAAGCGGTTGGTCAACGCTGCTGTGCGGCGGGTGGTACTGCAGGAGGAGTTGTTCGCTCGCACGGAACCGGTAACGCCAGCCTTGCTGATCGTGGGCGGCGGCATCGCCGGCATCCAGGCGGCCCTGACCGCTGCCGATGCTGGCTACCAGGTCTATCTGGTGGAGCGGGAGCCGACGATTGGCGGAGTCATGGCCCAACTGGACAAGACCTTCCCCACCCTCGACTGTAGCACCTGAATTCTGGGGCCCAAGATGATGGATGCCGGTCGGCATCCCAACATTCATCTCCTCACCTATAGCGAGGTGGAAGAGGTCTCCGGTTACGTCGGCAACTTTAAAGTCAAGGTGCGCAAAAAGGCCCGCTATGTGGACATGGACAAGTGCACCGGCTGCGGCCTTTGCTGGGAGCATTGCCTGACCAGGCGCATCCCCCAGCTCAAACTTATCAAAATGGGTGATATGTCTATCGGTGAAAGGAGGCCGGGTGAGCGATGAGCGAGATTGTTGAAGCTACGACCATGGAACAGCAGATAGATGCCATCGTTGACCGCTACGGCGCGAACAAACAGTTCAGTCTGGCTGTTTTGCAGGACACACAAAAAACTTACAACTATCTCCCTCGTGAGGCGCTGGTCTATATCGCCAAGCGGCTGGACATCTCGCCAGGCGAAGTCTATCGCCTGGCTACGTTCTTCGCTGCCTTCAGCCTGCAACCCAAAGGGGACTATGTCGTCAAAGTCTGTCTAGGTACAGCCTGTCACGTGCAGGGCGGCCCGCGTATCTTGGATCAACTGGAGCGCGACCTGAACATCAAAGCGGGCCAGACCACAGCCGATGGCAAGTTCTCGGTAGATGCAGTGCGTTGCCTTGGCGCCTGCGCCCTGGCGCCCGTCATGCTGGTGAATGAAGACGTCCACGGCAAGATGTCGGGCGCGTCAGCCAGCAAGGTAGTCGAGAAGCTGAACAAAGGGCCTGCCCTGAGCCCTGCCCTGAGCGAAGTCGAAGGGGAAGTCGAAGGGGATGGCGCGAAGGAAGAGGAGGAATAAACATGCCAAGGATAACCAGCCTGCAAGACTTGCACAAGTTGCGCGCAGAATTGCGCGATGAGATCGTGCAACGCTACGACGTAGGCACGACCCTCGTCGTGGGGATGGGGACATGTGGTATCGCAGCTGGCGCGCGTGAGACCCTCCGGGCCCTCTCCGACGAGTTGGCTCGGTGCGACATAGCTGCCCACCTGACCATTGGCGGCTGCATCGGCACGTGTGATTACGAACCGCTGGTGACAGTCCACTGCACCGACGCGCCCCCCGTGATGTACGCCAACGTCACGGCCGACAAGGTGCCTGAGCTTGTTAAGAAGCATCTGCAGCAAGGAAAAGTGATCCAGAAATGGGTCGTGCCAGGGAGCTAGGAGGAGACAACAATGATAACCAAACCACGAGCCACTGTATTGATATGTAGCAGCACCGGCTGCCTGGCATCTGGCTCAGCCGGCGTCTACGAGGCGATGTCTGCCGAGGTCCAGCGCCGGGGATTGGAGGACGAGATAAAGGTTGTGATCGGTGGGTGCCGTGGCTTCTGTGCCATGGGCCCCGTGCTGGACATCTACCCCGGTGGCATCTTCTACGTCCGTATACAGCCGGCCGATGTCTCCGAGATCGTGGAAGAGACGCTGGTCAAGGGACGAATCGTCGAGCGGCTGTGCTACAAGGACCCCACTACCCAAGAGGTCATCCCGATCTTTGACAAAATCCCCTTCTACGCCAAACAGGAACGCCTTGTCTTGCGCAACTGCGGGCGGCTCAATCCCAATCGCATCGAAGAGTACATCGCCTTTGGCGGCTATGAGGCACTGGCCCATGCGCTGCTGGCCATGACGCCCGAAGAGATCATCCGCGACATCAAAGCGTCCGGCTTGCGTGGACGCGGTGGGGCTGGCTTTCCCACCGGGCGCAAGTGGGAAGCAACCCGCAAGGCTGAGGGTGACATCAAGTACGTGGTGGTCAATGGCGACGAGGGCGACCCTGGCGCCTTCATGGACCGCAGCACCATGGAAGCCGACCCACACAGCGTGCTAGAGGGGTTGACCATTGGCGCTTACGCCGTCGGCGCGCACCAGGGCTACATCTATGTGCGTGACGAGTACCCCCTGGCCGTGAGAAACCTCCACATTGCCATTGATCAGGCGCGCGAGTATGGCTTGCTAGGCGAGAACATCCTGGACTCGGGCTTTGACTTTGACGTGCAGATCATGCGCGGCGCTGGAGCCTTCGTCTGCGGGGAGTCCAGCGCCTTGATGCAGTCCCTCGAAGGCACGGTCGGCGAACCGCGCCCCAAGCACATCCACGCCACCGAGCGTGGGCTGTGGGATCGCCCCACCTGCCTCAACAACGTCAAGTCGTGGGCCACCATCCCGCACATCATCAACAACGGCCCGGAGTGGTTCAGACGGATGGGCACTGAGGGCAGCCCCGGCACCATGGTCTTCTCCCTCGTCGGCAAAGTCAACAACACCGGCCTGGTTGAAGTGCCGATGGGCATCTCGCTGCGTGACCTGATCTACGACATCGGCGGTGGTGTTCTCAATGGCAAGCAGTTCAAGGCTGTGCAGACCGGCGGCCCTTCCGGTGGCTGCCTCCCTGCCGAGTTGCTCCATCTGCCGGTGGACTTTGACCGACTGACGGAGGCCGGCTCGATGATGGGCTCCGGCGGCATGGTGGTGATGGATGAAGACACATGCATGGTAGACGTGGCACGCTACTTCCTGGACTTTCTCAAGGAAGAATCCTGCGGCAAGTGCGTGGCCTGCCGTGAGGGCATCCGGCGTATGCTCGAAGTCCTGACCGACATAACCGAGGGCCAGGGCACAATGGCCGACATTGAGCAACTCGAAACACTGGCCTGGACGGTTCAGCAAACGTCACTGTGCCAGCTTGGCAAGTCGGCGCCCAACCCGGTACTCAGCACACTGCGCTACTTCCACGACGAGTACGTCGCGCACGTAGAGGAAAAGAGGTGTCCCGGTGGCGTCTGCCGCGCGTTGATTACCTACAGCATTGACCCCGAAAAGTGTCCCGGCTGTATGTTGTGTGCGCGCAAGTGCCCCCAGACAGCCATCAGCGGCGAACGCAAGCAGCCGCATGTCATTGACGCCGAACTGTGCATCCGCTGCGGCATCTGCCGTGACCTGTGTCGCTTCGATGCAATCGTGGTGGTGTAAGAGGAGGATTCTATGATCACTTTCACCATTGATGGACAAACAGTACAGGCCGAAGAGGGCAAAACTGTCCTCGAAGTGGCCCGTCGGGAGGGTATCCCGATTCCTACACTCTGCTACCATCCAGCGGTAGAACCTTACGGTGCCTGTCGGATGTGTACTGTGGAGGTAGAAGCGCACGGGCGGACCCGGTTGGAAACCTCTTGCACCATTCCGGCGCAGGAGGGGATGATCGTGCGCACCAACACGCCGGACGTCTACAAAGCACGCCAGACGTTGATGGGGCTGTTTCTTTCACGTTGCCCCAACGTGCCGCTGATCCAGGAACTGGCGGCCCAGTATGGCGTCACCGAGCCGCCCTACCCCACCGACACACCTGAGGAAAAGTGCATCTTGTGCGGGTTGTGTGTGCGCGTCTGCCAGGATGTGGTGGGCGCCAAGGCGCTCAACTTTTCTGAACGGGGCATTACGCGCCGCGTTAACCCGCCCTTCCTGGAAAAGACCCGAGATTGCATCGGCTGTGGCGCTTGCACCATCGTCTGTCCCACCGGTGCCATCGAAATCGTCATGGAAGAGTTGGCAATCTACCAAGAAAAGCCGCTGGGGCCGACCTCGGCCATCTACGTGCCATCGCTCCAGGCGGTGCCTCGCGTGCCGGTGATTGACACCGACGCTTGCATCCGCTTCCGCCAGAACGACCGCACCAACGGCAGCAACGCCGACGCTTGTGGGGTCTGCCAGTTGATGTGCGAGGCCGATGCCATCAACTTTGACCAGGGGGACGAGATCGTCGAACTGGACGTGGGGGCGATCATCGTCGCTACTGGCTTTAACATGTGGGACCCTATGCAAATGTCCCAATATGCCTACGGCCAGTCGCCCAACATCATCACCGGTCTGGAGTTCGAGCGACTCTCCAACGCCAGTGGACCGACGGGCGGTGAGATCCTGCTGGCCGACGGGCGGAAACCTGAAAGCGTGGCCATCATCCACTGCGTCGGCAGCCGCGACCACAGTGCCCATCCCTACTGCTCCCGTATCTGCTGCATGTACGCGCTGAAGCAGGCCCACCTGGTGCGCGACAAGACTGGAGCGGAAGTGTACGAGTTCTATATGGATATGCGCGCCTTTGGCAAGGCCTATGAAGAGTTCTACGAGCGTATCCAGGAAGAAGGGGTCTTTATGATCCGCGGCAAGGGGGCAAAGGTAGAGGTTCCGCCTGACGGTAAACTGCGGGTGAAGGGGGAGAACGCCAACCTCGGAGTCATGGTGTCGGTGGACGTGGACATGGTCGTCCTGGCCACGGCCATTGAGGCACAACCCGACGCCGACCGGATCTCATCCCTCTTCGGCCTGGGTCGCACGGAGGACGGCTTCTTTGCCGAGGCCCATCCTAAACTGCGCCCGGTGGAGACCAACACCGATGGTGTCTTCCTGGCCGGCGCCTGCCAGGGGCCGCGGGATGTGCCCGACACGGTAGCTCACACCGGCGCGGCGGTCTCTATGGCCCTGGCACTGCTGGACAAAGGAGAGGTCACCATCTCGCCTGCCGTCGCCTGCGTGGACGAGGAGCTGTGCTCGGCCTGCAAGACCTGCATCACCCTCTGTCCTTACAGTGCCGTCAGTTTCATCGAGGAAGACAACGTGGCCCGCGTCAACGAGGCGCTGTGCAAGGGGTGTGGCACCTGCGTCGCCGCCTGCCCGGCTGGAGCCATCACTGGGCGGCACTTCACGGACGAGCAGATCCTGGCCCAGATCGAGGGGCTCCTGCGCATACCAGTGGAACAACTTGTTGAGGCTTAGGGAGAGCGCTCATGAACGATACAAACTTTGAACCAAGAATCGTCGGCTTTCTATGTAACTGGTGTACCTACGCCGCGGCTGACACGGCTGGCGTATCCCGTATGGAACAACCGCCCAACGTGGACATCATCCGTGTGATGTGCTCTGGGCGCATAGACCCGACCTTTGTGCTCAAGGCCTTTGCTGAGGGGGCCGACGGAGTCATCGTTTCTGGCTGTCACCCACCCGGCGACTGCCATTACACCAACGGCAACTTTAAGACCTTCCGCCGTATGCCGCTGCTGGAGGCAATGCTGGCGCAGTACGGCATCGAAAAGGAACGCTTCCACTGGGGCTGGATCTCCGGCGCAGAGGCTGCCAAGTGGGCCCAGTTGGTGCGCGATTTCACTGAGCAGGTCCGTGCCTTGGGACCGCTCAACTGGAAGCGCGAGCTTGAGAGCAAGGAGGATTAGCCCAATGGCTAACACGAAGGACACAAAGGGCACGAAAAATGGAAAGCTCAAGATGGGTCTTTACTGGGCTGCATCCTGTGGTGGGTGTGAGATCGCCATCGTTGAGTTGCGAGAAAAGATCCTCGACCTGGATGCGGCGGCCGACATCCTCTTCTGGCCGTGCGCCATGGACTTTAAGTACAAGGATGTAGAAGCCATGCCCGACGGTCACATTGACGTTTGCCTCTTTAACGGGGCCATCCGCAGCAGCGAGAACGAACATCTGGCCCACCTGTTGCGGCAAAAGTCAAAGGTGCTGGTGGCCTTTGGATCGTGTGCCCATGAGGGCTGCATCCCGGGCCTGGCCAATCTGTTCGACCGCCAGTCCATTTTCGAGCGCGTCTACCTGGAAACGCCCTCTACGGACAACTCGGATGGCACCCTGCCGCAGATCTCTTACCAAATGCCCGAGGGCGAAGTGACCATCCCCAAGCTCTACAACACGGTCAAAACGCTGGGCCAAGTGGAGGACGTGGACTATTTTGTGCCTGGCTGCCCGCCGCAGGCTCCTCAGATCTGGGCTGTGGTCGAGGCCATTCTGGGCGGCAAGCTCCCGCCCAAGGGGAGCGTGGTGGGGGCCAACGAGAAGACGGTCTGCGACGAGTGCAAGCACAAGCGAGAGGATAAACGCATCAAAAAATTCTACCGCCCTCACGAGATCATCCCCGATTCTGAGCGTTGTCTCTTTGACCAGGGGATTATCTGCGCGGGGCCAGCGACCCGGGGCGGCTGCGGCGCCCTTTGTCCCACGGTGGACATGCCCTGCCGGGGCTGTTACGGCCCGCCGCCGAACGTGGTGGATCAGGGCGCAGCACTCCTCTCGGCGGTGGCTTCGGTGGTAGACGCCGACACCGAGGAAGAAGCGGCCCGCGTGGTGGGCGAGATTGTGGACCCGGTGGGCACTTTTTATCGTTTCGGCTTGCCATCGTCGTTGCTGCACCGGTCAAAGTTGGACTAGGAGAAAATGGCATGAAGAAAATCAGCATTGACCCTATCACCAGGTTGGAAGGCCACGGGCGAATTGACATCTTTCTCAACGAAGAAGGGGATGTCGCCAACGCCTACCTGCTCATACCGGAGTTGAGGGGGTTTGAAAAGTTCGCCGAGGGCCGGCCAGTGGAAGAGATGCCGCGCATCACACCGCGCATCTGCGGTGTCTGCCCAGAGGCGCACCACATGGCCTCAGCCAAGGCCGCCGACGCTGTCTATCACGTCGAGGTGCCCCCGGCGGGCAAGAAACTGCGCGAACTGCTCTACTCTGCCTTTTACGTCGCCGATCACACCGTTCACTTTTACATCCTCGCGGCACCTGACTTTGTCCTGGGACCGGACGCGCCGCCCGCGGAACGCAATATCTTGGGCCTGATCCATAAGGTGGGCCTGGAGACCGGGGGCAAGGTCATTCGCTGCCGAGGGATGGCCATGGACATCGTAGGCATGCTGGGTGGTAAGACGATTCATCCCGTCGGTGCCATCCCCGGCGGTGTGAGCAAAGCCATCAATGAGGAGGAACGGGCGCAAATTGAGGCATGGGGCCATGAATTGGTCGATTTCGGCCAGTTCGGCCTGCAACTGTTCCACGATGTGGTACTGGGCAACCAGGCCTACCTGGATATGATCCTATCTGACGCCTACACCACTCCCATGTACTACATGGGCCTGGTGGACGAGAACAACAAGGTCAACTTTTACGACGGTAAGGTGCGCGTCGTAGACCCCGAGGGCAAAGAGTTTGTCAAGTATGCCCCGGAGGAGTATCTGGACGTAGTCGCCGAGCACGTCGAGCCCTGGACCTATCTCAAGTTCCCCTATCTGAAGAAAGTGGGTTGGAAGGGGTTCGTGACCGGCAAGGACAGCGGCGTCTACCAGGCGACGCCTCTCTCGCGGCTCAACGCTGCCGATGGCATGGCTACGCCACTGGCCCAGAAAGCCTACGAAAAGTTCTACGAGACGATGGGCGGCAAGCCGGTACACGGCACGTTGGCCACCCACTGGGCGCGGCTGATCGAGTTGCTCTACGCCGCCGAGCGCCTGGTCGAGCTGGCAACCGACGCCGAGATCACCGATCCGCACGTGCGCAACATCCCTACCGAAAAGCCGGACGAGGGCGTGGGCATCGTCGAAGCGCCGCGAGGCACGCTGACCCACCACTTTGTCACCGATGAAAAGGGGATCGTCCAAAAGTGCAACCTCATCGTGGGCACGACCAACAACTATGCCCCCATTTCGATTTCGATCAAGAAAGCGGCTCAGGCGTTTATCAAGAAGGGCCAGATCATCAGCGAGGGCGTCCTGAACAGGGTGGAGATGGCCTTCCGCTCCTACGACCCTTGCTTCGGCTGCGCCACCCACACCCTCCCTGGCCAGATGCCATTGGAGGTGCGCATCTATGATGCCGGAAGGAACATCGTGGACGTGCTGAGGCAAAACATGGAGTAGGCTGATCCTAGTCAGATAAAGTGCGCGTAGGGGACAGACCTCGGAGGTCTACGCGGCGTTTGGCTCAACCAAGTGCGCTGACCAGAGCGGTTGTGGAGCCTGAAAAAGGCTCTGTGGAGACCTTCGAGGTCTTGTTTAGCAAGTTCTGTATGGACCCTGTAGAGCAGTTGCTTTGAAAACACTGGTACTGGGGCTGGGCAATCCTATCCTGACCGACGACGGAGTAGGCATCCGCGTCGTGCGATCTCTGGCCACGCGGCTCAACCACTGGCCCGACGTGGAAGTGGCTGAGGCCAGCTTGGGAGGTCTGCGGCTCCTTGAGGTCGTGACCGGGTACGAACGGGTAATACTTATTGACGCCATCCAGACCAGAGAAGGAAAAGTGGGGAAGGTCTACCGGTTCGCTCCGGTGGATTTTCAGAGGTGCCTGCACGTATCCTCTTCTCACGATCTGGACTTTGGCACCACTCTAAAGCTGGGGGAACAGATGGGCTTCTCCATGCCACAAGAAATCGTGATTTTCGCTGTAGAAGTGGAAGATGTGCTCACTTTTGGTGAGCAATGCACACCTCAGGTGCAAGCTGCCATCCCCAGTGTGGTAGAAGCAGTATTGGCCGAGATCAGGTCATAAGGAGAAGGCTCGCAACGCAGTTTGAGGCTCGTCTCTGATCAGGTTCACCTACATTCCCCAACCTGCTGCGCAGGCCAAAGCCGCGATGACTTTTACCTTTGGAGCTTCTATGGTACAATGTAGGAGAATTCTGTGATCGGTTGATGCTAGAAAAAGTTGTCCAATGGAGGGAAAGACGATGGGAGCATCCGTGCATGTCTTGGTTGTAGACGACGAACTGGGCATCCGAGAGGGCTGTCGGCGGGCACTGACGCCTCACGGCTTTGAGGTAGATATGGCTGAGAACGGCCCTACAGGGCTGCGCAAGCTGCGCGAGGGGCTGTTCGACGTGCTGCTGCTGGACGCCATGATGCCCGGCATGAGTGGTCTGGAAGTGTTAGAGCAAGCCAGGCAACTTGACCCCAACCTCATCTGCATCATCATTACCGGTTATGCCACGGTGGAACTGGCTATGCAGGCCATCCGCCAGGGCGCTCACGATTTTATTGCCAAGCCTTTCACCTCGGAACTACTGCTCCAGGTGATCAACCGAGAACTGGAGCGGCGGCAACTGCGGCGCGAGGCTGAACGGGTCCGGACGTTGGAAGAAGAGACCCGAGAACTGGCCCGGGCCAAGGCCGAATTGGAAAAGCTGGAGACCATCGAAGGCCGTTTCATGCTGAACATGGTCCACATCCTGCGGGCACCCGTGGCCGTGTTGCAGAATTCTATTCAACTCATCCGCAAAGGCTACGTGCCGCCAAAGGAACAGCCGGTCCTGCTGGAACGGGCCGAGCAACGGGCCGGTGAGCTGCTGACCACCCTAGACGACCTGCTGCTCCTAGCTTATCTGAAGGAAGGCGTCGGCCTGACCAAGACAGAATTAGTACCCGTGGCTGACGTATTGGAGGGGGTGCTGACTACGCTGAAGGGCCAGGCTGACCAGCAAGGCATAACGGTGACGGTGGAGGCAGCCGACCGGCCTCACGTCACGGCCAACCCGGATCACGTCAAGGCACTGTGGACACATTTGTTGAGCAACGCCATCCGCTACACCCCTGAGGGAGGGCGGGTAAAGGTCTCGCTGCGGGCGGATCGGGGGCGTGGGCAGGCCATAGGGGCCGTGTCGGATACAGGCGTTGGCGTGGCAGCCGAGGACATCACTCGCATCTTTGAGGAATTCTACCGCACCGAAGAAGCCAAAGCCATGCAGGAAACCGGTACCGGCCTGGGGCTGCCCATCGTTCAGCAGGTGGTAGAAAAATACGGTGGCACCATTGAGGTTGAATCGGCGGTAGGCCAGGGCAGCACCTTCCGCTTTATCTTGCCCTTGGCCAACCAGGGAGGACCATAAGAAAATATGAAGCGTCTCATTTCCACACTGCTAGGGGGGCGGTTGCAGATCGTATTGATCGCCTCCTTTTCGCTGGTGGCCGCGTTGACGGTAGGCCTGAACACCGTGGTCACTTCGCGGGTGATTAACGACTATCTGGCTGCTGCCGAGGATGAGCGGGTGGCCCGCGATATGGACTTGGCCGACGCCTTCTACCAGCTCAAGCTGGACGAAATCGCAGCCATCAGCCACCGACTGGTGCTGGACCCTTGGGTGATTCAGAGCCTGCCACCTGCTACTCAGGGCCAGGCCGATGCCATGCAGATCATTGATCAGCAGATCACCAACAAGATCACTGTGCTGGCCTTGGGTGGCACCCATCTCATCGCCGTGCTCGATGCCGAGGGCAACATTTTGGTGGGCCGGGTTCTGTCGCCGGAGGGCGATCTGTCGCCGATCCTTACTCGGGGCAACTGGAAGCAGTTGCCTATCGTCGAAGAGGTGTTGTCAATGGGGAAGGAAGAGGCAGCCACCGAGGTCATCCCGGCTGAATTCTTGGCCCAGGTGGGGCTGGACGGGCAGGCCTACATCTCGCTGATAGACACCCCTAAGGCTGCCCCAGAGCCCTTCGATCCCCGCGAGGGCATGGCCGGCTTGGCCCTGACAGGAGTTGCCCCGTTGAGAGGCGAGGATGGACAAGTAGTCGGGGCAGTACTGGCGGCGTATCTGTTCAACAACGACTTTACCCTGGTGGATCGCATCAAAGAGGTGGCCGGCGTGGACACCGTGACCATCTTCTTTGGTGACTTGCGGGTTTCAACCAACGTGAGGACTGCAACAGGCGAGCGAGCTGTCGGCACCCGGGTCTCCCAGGAAGTGTATGATGTTGTGCTGAAGCAGGGCCGCGATTATGTGGGTCGGGCCTTCGTGGTCAAAGAGTGGTTCATCACCCGCTACGAACCGCTGTGCGATCACCATGGTCAGGTGGTGGGCAGCCTGTACGTGGGCGCCCGCGAGTCGGCTTTCCAGGCGCTGGTCCACGCCTTTAACAACCGCGTGGCTCTCATCGCCCTGGTCTGCATCGTGCTGGCCGGGATCATCGCTGTGCCCATCGCCCGATTCATCACCCGCCCTATCGCCGAATTGGTGGAGGCCACCCGCCGTCTGGCCCAGGGCGACATGACGGTCCGTGTGCCGACCTATGGCAAAGGCGAACTGGCCGCCCTGGGACAGTCCTTCAACAGCATGGTTGAGACTCTGCACCAGACCCAACAGGAACTGTTGCACAAAGAGAAGCTGGCCTCGATGGGGCAACTGGCGGCTGGCGTGGCCCACGAAATCAATAATCCCCTGGGCACTATCCTCCTCTTTTCTGACGTGATGTACAAGGAAGCACCCGAGGACGACCCCCAACGCGATGACCTGAAGATGATCATTAACGAGACCACTCGCTGCAAGAACATCGTGGCTGACCTTTTAAACTTTGCCCGGCAACAAGAGGTGCTGGCTCAGGAGACCGATTTGCACGTCCTATTGGAACAGGTGATCGAGAGGGTCAACCCCCTGCCAGCCTTCGCAGGAGTGGAAATCGTACGCCAATTCAGCTCCGACCTGCCCACCATCCAGGCCGACCCGGCCCAGTTGCAACAAGTGTTTGTCAACCTGCTCAACAACGCCGCCGAAGCAATGAAGGAGGGCGGTACTATCACCCTTGCCACCCGGCCGTTGAACGGCCAGGTGGAGATCAAGGTCTCCGACACAGGTTGTGGCATCCCGGAGGAGAACCTGGGTAAGCTGTTTACTCCCTTCTTCACCACCAAAGCTCTGGGGAAAGGAACGGGTTTGGGGTTGTCCATCGTCTATGGCATCATCAAGATGCACCGGGGGCAGATTTCCGTCCAGAGCCAGGTCGGCCAGGGGACGACCTTTACTGTGAGTCTGCCGGTGCGGCTGCCAGAGGGGCAGTTGGCCTCGACCAGCGCCCCGGCCGACGTGATCGCCTGACAGGGGCCAGGTGCGACGCACTTTGGAAGTGCGTCGCACCTGAGGGAGACGGATGAGAAATGGAAGCCAAAGGCTACATCCTGGTCATTGACGACGAACTGGGCATCCGCGAAGGCTGCCAGCGGGCCCTGGAGCCGCAGGGATTCACTGTAGAGACGGCGGCTACCATCCAGGAGGGACTGCGCAAGATTCAGGAAGGCGATTTCGATCTGGTGCTGGTGGATGTGATGCTGCCCGACGGACGGGGCATTGACCTTCTAGCACCCATCCACGAGAAGGACCCCGACAGTGTATGCGTGATCATCACCGGCTACGCTACTGTGGAACTGGCGGTAGAGGCCATCAAACAAGGGGCTTACGACTTTATCTCCAAGCCTTTCACCTCCGACCTGCTGCTGATGACGGTCAATCAAGGGATGGAGAAACGGCGGCTGTCGCTAGAGGCCAAGCGGCTCCAGGCCATTGAGCGGGAGGCGGTCGAACTGGCCCGCGCTAAAGAGGAAATGGAGCGGTTGGACCGGTTCAAAACGACCTTCACACTGACAGTGGCCCATGAACTACGAGCTCCGATTACAGCCCTGCAAAGTTTCCTGCTGGCCATGCTGAAAGGATACGTTTCTCCCGATCAGCAGAAAGAAGTGCTCCAACGGGCCATCGAACGGGTCCAGGAGTTGCTAGACCTGGTAGATGACTTGCTGAATCTGGCTGCTGCCAAGCAAGAGGTGGTACCATCGAAGCGTGAGATCCTCTCGCTGGCGGACGTGCTGGAGAAAGTGGTGCCCCTATTGCAGGCCCAAGCCGAGGAGAAAAGGATAACCTTCACGGTGAAGGTGCGTCAGCGTCCACAGGCGGAGGCCAACGCTGGTCAGATGGGGCAGTTGTGGACCAACCTGATCTCCAACGGCATCAAATACACCCCAGCCGGCGGGCAGGTGACGGTCACCCTGGAAGAGAAGGATGGATGGGCCATGGGTACGGTAGAAGACACTGGAATCGGCATCGCCCCGGAGGATCAGACCCGCATCTTTGAGGAATTCTATCGTACCTCCCAGGCCAAAGAATTCGAGCATCGGGGTACGGGGTTAGGGCTGCCCTTGGTTAAACGGATCGTGGAGGGCCATGGGGGGACAATTGAGGTCGAGTCGGCATTAGGGCAAGGCAGCCGTTTTAGCTTCCGCCTGCCCGTAGCGACTGAAGTTATGGGCGAGGGCATAGACCAAGCCAGCCAATCACCCTGACCACACTGGAGGAGAGGGCCGTTTGGCCGAAGCCGTGAAAGCTGGCAAAAGAGGGGATAGCGTCGCTATCCCCTCTTTTGAGTTATGGTACCTGAGACGGCGACCCGGTCAGCCCAGCGCCGCCTCGATCCGCTCCAACAGTGCGTCGGGGTCAATGGGCTTGTGGATCCAGTCTGCAACAGGGACATACTCGTCCGAAAGCTGCTCCGCCTGCACCCGAGCCCCGGTCAGCGAGGTGATCATGATGACCGGAATGTCCTTCAGTTCGGCGTCCTCGGCCATCTCCCGACCCACATCCAGCCCATCCAGGATGTAGGACATCATGATGTCCAACAGCACCAGGTCGGGCTTTTCCTTGCGCATAGCCGCCAGGGCCTTTTCCCCATTGGAGGCGGTGATGACTTTGTAGTCCCGCGACTGTAAAATCGTCCGGGTAAGGCTCACAAAGTCAGGATCGTCGTCAACCACAAGAATCTTTGCCATAGTCTCACTCCTTTGCGAGTTTCAGGTTTAGATTTGAGCTTCGGGTTTACGCAGCAGAGACAAGCACACCCGTTTCCCCCAGGTCCAAACCCATAACCCGAAACCCGTTCAACGGCCTGCTTAGGAAGCGGCTTTCTTCTTGGCCTCTTCGTACAATTGCCTGGCCCGCTTTGGTCCGTAGTACCACTTGGCATGGTGCTCGGCGGCATAGGCAGCCGAGGTCACGCCGAAACGCATACTCACCAGCCCGGCCCACATCAGCGGATGTGCCACAGCCAGGAACAGATGCACCAGGAACATGCACACGGCGGCGATCATGGCCAGGTCATGGATGAGCACCATCCACTGGAAGAACCCGGCAGACACGGCACCTTTGCCAAACCACATCACCAGCCCCGTGACGCCCAGTGCCACCCAGGTCGCACACATGATCAGGCCGTTCATCTTCTCCCCGGTGTTGAAACGACCCTGAGGAGGCATGGCAGTATGACGACCCAGCAGGTAGTAGCTGAAAGCGTTCATCACCCACCCGATGTCGTCCTTGTCGAAAAGGAACTCGCGGATGCTCATGATGAACCGCCGTGGCTCGATAATGAGGTAGAGAATGGGCAGCAGGCCAAAGAGGACGGCTGTGATGCGATGCACCAGCCGGATGAAATAGCCAGCTTGCCCCTGAGCCAGGGACTGCAACAGGGGCACGTAGAGGATGAGCCCTGTGATGGCCAGAGGGACAAAGGTGGCCGTGTGAAGCCAGTGCCCAAGCCGCTCCATGGCGGTGTACTTGGGTATCCAGCGGATGGTAACAACGTCTCGTTCCGTTCCTTTGAGTCTGACGGTCATTCTACTTCCTCCATCCTGATGTTGCGTCGGGTGACGAAAAAGGCTGCTATCACGCCCAGGACAGTCGCGCCGAGGGCCACTTCACCCAGCGGCTGGATGATTTTCTGCCAGACGTTGGCCACGGCCCCCGAAGGATCTTTGGGCAGATTAAAGCGCCCCGGGTTGTTTTCCGGCAGAATGTACATCATGGCCGTGCCGCCGACGCCAGACGGATTATAGAGTACAGCCTCGGGAAACGGCCTGGGGGCTCCGTTGTGCAGATAGGCTAGTCTGGCTTGGGCCTTCTCCATGAGCTCCTCACGCTCGCCGAACTGGATAGCCTCTGGCGGGCAAGTCTTGGCACAGGCTGGTACCTGACCAGCCGGCACCCGGTCCTGACAGAAGGTGCACTTGGAGGACTTGCCCTTGCCCAAGAAGGTGGTTTCCTTCAGGCGCGGGACGTCGAAGGGGCAGAACTGGGTACAATAGCCGCAGCCATTGCACAGGCTCTCGTCATAGGCCGTAAAGCCCAGTTCATGTTTGTAGAGAGCTCCCGTAGGGCAGACCCTCACACAGGGAGCGTCAAGGCAGTGCATGCAGCGCACCGGGCGGAAGAACCAGTTCACCTGGCCATTTTGCTCATACTCGTAGAACTCGACCCGGTTCCAGGTGATGGGCGACAGGTTCTCTGGGTTATCGTAACAGCCCAGGCAGGCCGTCGTCTCGGCGGGCAGGTCATTCCATTCCTTGCAAGCCACCTGACAACCGCGGCAGCCCATGCACTTGGTGACATCAATCAGCATTGCTTTAGCCATTATGCACCTCCCTTCTTGACCCGGACCAGGAAGGCCTTGAACTCGGGGATCATGGTATTGGCATCACCGACGTGGGGCGTCAGGATGTTGGCGCTGTCGCCTTTGCAGAGACCGGAGAAGCCCCAGTGCCAGGGAATGCCAATCTGGTGCACCGTCTTGCCAGCAATGGTAAACGGCTTGAAGCGCTTGGTGACGATGGCCACACCCTGGATGGATCCCCGGGTAGACTCTACCGTGACGTTCTCGGCATTCTCAATCCCCAACTCGCTGGCCAACTCCTCGCTCATCTCGACAAAGACCTGGGGCATCAGCTCCACCAGCCAGGGCAGGTTGCGGGTCATCTGACCGGCCTGCCAGTGTTCCGACACCCGATAGGTGGTGCACACGATGGGATACTCGTTGGGGTCGGCGATCTCGTCTGGCCGCCAGACCTTGATGGCCGGGTTGTTATGCGTGCCAGAGAGCGGGTTGACGATGGGGCTTTCCAAAGGCTCATAGTGCTCGGCGAAAGGCCCGTCGGTCAGGCCAGGCCCAAAGATATGAGCATGGCCTTCCGGCTTCATGATGAAGGGGTAGCGGGTGCCCTCCATGTTCATCGGCGGCCAGCCGCCGTCGGGTACATCGCCCACCCATTTCTTGGCCTCGCCATCCCACTTGATCACAAAATCATCGGGGTCCCACGGGTTGCCGTCCAGGTCCACCGAAGCCCGGTTGTAGATAACGCGCCGGTTGACTGGCCAGCACCAGGCCCACTTGGAGTAGAGGCCAATGCCAGCCGGGTGGTAGTCGGTGTTGTCGCGCCACTTCTGACGGTTGCCATCCGTCTCGTTGTAGCTCTGGGTGTAGAGCCAGTTGGAGGACGAGGTGGCGCCGTCAGT
>Ga0180438_10004072_pt1 | contig 21401 bp, 12 predicted proteins | sample SS_ome_12_FD_132455 | JGI IMG/M metagenome (GOLD analysis project Ga0180438, IMG submission 132455) | Hypersaline lake sediment archaeal communities from the Salton Sea, California, USA - SS_3_D_2 metaG | ecosystem: Environmental > Aquatic > Non-marine Saline and Alkaline > Hypersaline >... | reverse complement strand
GCGTTCCTGGCCCGGATGCAGGCGTTCGGGAGCCGCTAGGGCGGATGATTCATGACTCCCCGCTGCGAGGCCTGGAGGATGCGCCCGGACGTCGTTCGGGGGACGATCTCGATCCTCACCGGAACGGGGGCCCGGAGGAATTCTGCAACCGCTTCAGATGCGCGCACTTGCAGGGCCACGGCCGAGAGACTTGTGCGCCATCCGGGCTCGGGACGGTGGCGGGCTTGACCCCGGAGGGGGGGCGTGCTACAATCAAGTGTGGGGTATCCCGACGACGGTCGAAAGGACAGGATGACCACGATTTACCTGGCACGCCACGGCCAGACGGAATGGAACCACGGCGTTCCCCGCTATTGCGGGGTCACTGATGTAGAGCTCAATCACACCGGAAGGCTACAGGCCGAACGTCTGGCCGAGAGACTCCGCAACACCCACCTCCAGGCGATCTATTCCAGCCCTCTCAAGCGTGCGCTTCTGACGGCCCAGATTGTGGGCGAGCGCCTCGGCGTGCCGGTCGCGCCGCAGGAGGGATTCCGAGAAATCCACTACGGCGCCTGGGAAGGGCTGACCCACGCCCAGATCCTCTCCGAGTACGAAGAAGTCCGGGCCCGTTGGGAGGACGATCCGGCGGGTGCAAAGCCCCCGGGGGGCGAAACGGGCATCGAGGTTGCCGAGCGCGCGCTGGGCGCGCTCCGAGCGATCCTCGGCGAGCAGAAGCACGAGCATTTCCTCGTGGTCTCCCACAAGACCGTCCACCGGCTGATCCTGTGCGCGGCGCTGGGGATCGATCTGACCGACTACCGGCGCCGGTTCTCCCTTGGCAACGCGGCCCTGAGTGCGCTCGAGTACGACCGAGGCGTTTTCCTGTTGAAACTCCACAACGACAAGTGTCATCTGGCCGGACTGACCAGAGACCGGAGGAAGGTGGATGAAGGTGCCCGACATGGAATTCCCTCTTGATCGTGGGTTGGTAGGTCGGATCATCGAGAGTCAACGCATCGAGATGGAGCGGGTCAACATCCGCGAGATGGCCAAGGTCGTCAAGGCGATCGAGGGGGAAACGGGGGTCGAGTTCCTGAGGATGGAAATCGGCATCCCGGGCCTTCCGCTGAGCGGGATCGCACCCGCGGCGGAGGCCGAGGCGCTGGCTGAGGGGCGGGGCACCGAGTACGCGCCCTTCGAGGGCACCGAGCGGTTGCGGAAGGCGGCGTCGCAGTTCATCAAGGTGTTTCTCAACCTGGACATTCCGTGGGAGTACTGCGTGGCGACCAACGGCGCCATGCAGGGGGGATTCGTTTCGCAGGCGATCGCCGGGGAGCTCCGGCCCGACCGCCGGACCATTCTCTACATCGATCCCAGCTTTCCCGTGAACCGGCTGCAGGCCAGGTTCCTGGGTCTCACGGTGGATTCGGTCGATCTCTACGACCACCGCGGGGACAACCTGGTGGCCGCCATCGAGGAGCGCTTCCGCCGCGGGGATGTGGGCGGGCTCCTGTGGTCCTCGCCCAACAACCCCTCCTGGGTCATCCTCAAGGACAGCGAGATCGAAGGGATCGCCCGTCTCCTGGATCGTCACGACGTGTTGGGCATCGAGGACCTGGCCTACGTGTGCATGGACTTTCGTCAGGATTACAGCAAGCCGGGCGTGCCGCCCTATCCGCCGTGCATCGGCCACTACGGTAAGAACTACATCCTCCTTCTCAGCGGTTCGAAGGCCTTCAACTACGCCGGCCAGAGGATCGGGGTGGCGGCCGTCTCACCGAGTCTGGCGGGCAGGCGGTATCCCAACCTGGTCGATCGCTTCGGGACGGATCTGGTGGGCGAGGCGTTCATGAAGGGCGGCGTCTATCCCATGACGGCGGGCGTGTCCCAAAGCTCCCAGAACGGCCTGGCGGCCCTGATGGAGAAGGCCTGCTCGGGCGAGTACGACTTCGTGGGGCAGGTGAGGGAGTACGCGGTCCGGGCACGCCACATGAAGAAGACGATGCTCTCCAGCGGGTTCAGCCTCGTCTACGACAACGACCTGGGGGAACCCCTGGCCGACGGATTCTACTTCACCGTCCGGTACAACGGGATGACGGCGGGCGAGCTTCTGACCGAGATGCTGCTCTACGGGCTGAGCGCCATTCCCCTGAGCGTGTCGGGCAGCAAGTCGACCGACGGGATCCGCGTCTGTGTGTCCAAGATCAAGACCGACGAGCTGGGGGAGTTTGACAAGCGGATCCATCGGTTCAAGCAGGATCACTCGAGGACGCCGGCCGGCCGGTGAGTGGCCGTCCGTCGACGAGCGACATCGAGGCCAGGCCAGGGTCCCGAGAGCGCAAGCGCGCGAGGAGGCGAAGTAGACAGGAGCACCTGAAGATCTCCCACATCCTGGGGATTCATGTGGGCGGCCCGGTGGGTCGCCCCTGTTCTTGCCGGGCGGGCGCGGTCGGTCTTGGAGGGCGGCCCCTTGATGCCGCCGGGAGAGCTCCGAGCCGCCGGGGTTTTGAGAATCCTCTCCAGACGGGGGCTGCAAAAACCCACTTTGCGTTCGCCCCCTTCTGTGGTTAACTCACCCTCCGGATCGGGCGAGACCCGCTCGTCGTGGGCCACGCGGAGTCCCGGAGCAAGGTTGGTCCATGTGATCCGCGCACCCCATGGACGACTCTGGAAGTTCTGACGGATCAGGCTGACATGTGCACAAGGTGGCTGGGCATTCTTCTCACCGGGATTCTCTTCGCCCCGCCGGCCTCTGCCCCGGCCCAGGAGGCGGCGCCGGATTCTCTTATGATCGACGAGGAGGCGTCCCCGGCGACGGCGCGCGCCGACACCAGCGGGGTGGAGGAGGAAGAGGAGGAGAAGAAGCGCGATCCCAAGTTCGATTTCCGGTTCGATCCGGGCGTCGAAGTCCTCTTCACGATGGTGCGGCTTCTCAAGGGAGACTCGGCCGAGACGGTGTACGAGGCCGAGGTAGACAGCGTGTTTGCCGAGTACGCCGACCACGCGGGCGTAGACGTGGTGAGGGAATTCCTCGATCGCGGCGTGCGCTACGAAGTCATGATCAACACGCTCCTCTGCCACGGGTCGGCTCCGGGATTCGAAAAGGAGTTCCCGTACTGGACTGCGGACTCGTCTCTTGCCGGCTCCGCCGCCGAGGATCGCGGGCGCCTGCTCTCGGCAGTTCGGAGTTTCTACCGGGACGCGCGCTTCCAGGAGTTCTGGGACGTCCGTTGGGAGGGGCCCGATTCGGCCGAGGCCCACGCCCCGCCCGAAGAGACGGATGCCCCCGCCGAGCCGGACTCCCTCGGAACGGAGGCCTCCGAAGGGGGGATCTGGGTCCAGGGCTTGGAGGCGGTCGAGGACAGCCTCTACGAGAAGATCTACCTCGAAATCGCCCACGAACCGTTCCGGCTCTACTACGGGTCCAGGGGCGACGCGGTCTACCGCGTTATCCCCACCTGGCAGTCCCCGGCCGATACGATGCTGGCCACCCGATCCGACGATCGAGAGATGCTGGGCTGGGTCGTTCCCCTGGCCCCCGACAGCTCGACGATCCTCGACCGGGCGCGCTGGGAGAGCTCGATGGCGGTGGAGCTCGGTATCGCAGTCGTGAACCCGCTGGCCGATTGGCTCTGGCCCTACTTGGCGGAATACGGGTACCTCTTTGAGTATCTCACCCGGGGTCGCGGCGGTCTCGGGCTGTGGAGTTCGTGGGGGGAGTGCTTCGTCGATCACCTGCGGCGCGCGGTCCAGGCCCGTGTCCTCAGGGCGACCGACGGGGAAGCTGAGGCGGAGGCCTACCTGCGAGGGCACGAGGAGCGGGGCTACGGGCTCATCCGAATCCTCTACGATCACCTGTCCCTGTATGAAAGGAACCGGCGTCACTATCTCTCCCTGGTCGACTTCTGTCCGGATCTCATTTCCGTGCTGAGCGACGTGAAGGCGGAGGTCGCGTCGCGCGAGGCGGCGTTCGGCGCTCTCGTTGGGCCCGCCGACCGCGGGCTGGCCGTGACCCGGGTGCTGCCGGAGATGGCCGCCGCCCGGGCGGGCGTGGCGGTCGGAGACACGGTGACGGCGGTGGACGGGGAGCCCGTGGGCCCGGGAACCGACCTGGAAGCCCTCGCCAGAGCCCGCGGCGTCGGCGGCCGCCTGGAGGTGGACATGGTCCGCGACGGCAGGCCCAGGCGTCTCGTGCTCCTGCTCGGCGCCGATCTCATCAACTACCGGTTCGAGCTGGACGTCTAGTCCCTCCGGAGCTAAGCTTGGAAGACGCAAGTGCCGATCGCCAGATACATTGGCGGCCGCGCTCGCCGTTGGAGGAGGATCGGTGCAAAACAGCCCCAGGATCTTGACCGTCGTTCCCGCGTACAATGAGGGCGGCCGCATCGGCGAGGTGGTCGCCGAGATCCGCGAGGCGGTCCCCGAAGTGGACATCGTCGTGGTCGACGACGCCTCGGGCGACCACACCGCCCGGGAGGCGGCCCGCGCCGGGGCCCGCGTGGTCCGACTGCCTGCAAATCTGGGGATCGGTGGGGCCGTGCAGGCGGGGTTCAAGTTCGCCGAGGAACATGGGTACGACATCGTGGTGCAGGTGGATGGGGATGGGCAGCACGACCCGGGCCTGCTCAGAAGCCTGGTCGACCCCATCCTCCGCGGCGAGGCCGACATGGTGATCGGCTCCCGGTACGTCCCCGGCTCCGAGGACCCGGACTACGAGACGCCGCTGACCCGAAGGCTGGGGATTTCGCTGTTCTCCTGGATTACGACCCTGGTGGTCGGCCACCGGATCACCGACGTCACCTCGGGCTTCCGGGCCATCAACCGCAAGGTGCTCGCGTTCTTCGCCAGCGACTACCCGGCGGACTTCCCCGACGCCGAGGCCGCCATCCTCGTCCACTACCTGGGGGCGAGGATTCACGAGGTCCCGGTCCGGATGAGGCCCCGCAGGGGAGGGAAGTCCTCGACGACGCCCATCAAGTCCCTGTACTATCCGTTCAAGGTTCTGATCTCGATCCTGGCGGTCCTGCTCAGGGAGAGGCCGAAGCCGGTGTGAGGTCGTGAGCGGGGCTCCGCAGAGCCTGGAAGATCTGAGGAGCCCAACCCACCGGCGAGCTGAGGCCCGGGGAGGACCGGGCCCGGCGGGACGGGGTTGCGCATTCCGTGTGATCGAGGAGGGGGACGATGTCGCTCAGAGTTCAGATTCTGGCCGCCCTGGCGGCCGTCTTCGTCATGATCTTCATCCTGGGGCTCGTCCGTGGGAGAAAACTCCGGGAAGAGTACTCGATCCTGTGGCTAATGTCGGCGGTCCTGATGCTGGTTGTCGCCATCTGGGAAGAGCCCCTGTTCGCCCTGGCCCGATTCCTGGGCGTCTACAACGCCAACTCGCTGCTCTTCTTCCTGGGATTCATCTTCGTCCTGATTTACCTCGTCCACCTCTCGGTCAAAGTCTCGCTGTTGACCGAGCACAGCAAGACCTACTCCCAGCACATCGGGCTGCTGAAGGCCGAGATCGAGGAGATGCAGAGAAGCCTCAAGGGGCGCTAGCCTGAATCATGCAGGGTAGGGGTCTTCTGCCCGGGGAGGTCGGGATTCAGGCTTCGGCCACCGGCTCGGCGACCAGATCGTACTCGGTGGCCTCGGTCACGCGGACCCGGACGAAGTCTCCCGGCTCGGCGGTCCCGCCGGGGATGATGACCGTCCCGTCCACGTCCGGGGCGTCCCCCTCGGTGCGCGCAAGGAGCATCGAAGGATCGTCCTCGTCGAACCCGTCCACCAGCGCTTCGAGAACCTCACCCACTCTGGCCCGGTTCCGTTCCAACGAGATCGACCGCTGGAGCCCCAGGAGCGCCTCGAGGCGTTCCTGCTTCACGTCCTCGGGCACGTGGTCCCGGCAGCGGGACGCCGTCACGCCGTCCTCGGCCGAGAAGGCGAACGCGCCGAGCCGCTCGAACCGAACCTGGTCCACGAACTCAAGCAACTCTTCGAAGTGCTCCTCGGTCTCTCCCGGAAAACCGACCATCAGGGTCGTCCGCAGGGTGAGGTTCGGGATGTGACTCCGGAGCCGGTCGATCAGCCGGAGGGTCGTTTGCCTCGTCACCCCGCGCCGCATGCGCCGGAGGATGTGGTCGTTACAGTGCTGGAGCGGCAGGTCGACGTATTTGCAGATCGACGGGGTCGAGGCCATGCGGTCGATGAGCTCGCGCGAGAAGCCCCGCGGGTAGCTGTAGAGGAGGCGAATCCAGGGAACCGGATGCTCTCGGCCGAGGCGTTCGATGAGCGACGCGAGTCGGGGTCTACCGTAGAGGTCGGTGCCGTAGGCGGTCGTGTCCTGCGCCACGAGGTTGACCTCCTTCAGCGTTCCCTCGCCGGCCAGGGTGAGGACTTCCTTCAGGATCGACGCCATGCGCCGGGAGCGGTACCGGCCGCGAAGTCGAGGGATGAGGCAGAAGGTGCAGGCGTGCGAGCATCCCTCGGCGATCTTGACATAGGCCGTGTGGTCCGGAGTGAGCCGGACACGGGGTGAGGTGTGGTCGTACAGCCAGGTAGGGTGGGGTGAAACCTCGAGCACCCGCTCCTGTCGGAGGCACCGCTGGACGATGGAGGCCAGCTGGGGAATGTCGCCCGGCCCGAGGAAGGCGTCGGCCCACGGGAAGCGGTGAGTGAGATTCCGGTTCCGGAATCGCTCGGGCAGGCATCCGGCGACGATGAGCGTGCTCAGGCTCCCGTCCTTCCGGCGGGATTCCATCTGGCGGATCGATTCGATCGTCTCCTGGGTGGCCGACTCGATGAAGCAGCACGTATTCACGACCACGATCTCGGCGAAGTCGGGATCGACCACCAGCGGATATCCGGCCTCGTGGAGGATGCCGAGGAGTACCTCGCTGTCGACCAGGTTCTTGGCGCAGCCCAGGGAGACCACAGATGCCGTTGGGAGGTCCTTCAACCGAGGTCTCCTTTGGCGGGGCGCCCCTAGCCTGGATCAGTCGATCCATCCGGGAGTTCCGGGTTCCGTGGACCGGGCAACAGAGTGTTCCTCATTGCGGTCCAGTTTCGGCTCCCACCTCTCGTGCCGTACAAACGGACCCAGCGGGCGATCCGAAAACGCGTGCATCATGCAGGCTAGGGCTGGATCAGGACCCGCTCCATGTACTTGGGCGCCAGGGACCCGTGGGCCAGGAGCGCTCCGTGGAACTCCTTGAGCGTGAATTCGTCCCCCCTCGCTTCCCGGTACTTGTCCCTCAGGTCCAGCACGTCCTGGATGCCGACGAAGTACGTCGAGAGCTGAGTAGAGGTCAGGCGGGCCCGCGTCCACTTGCCCTGAGCCTCCGACGGCTCTTGGTAGCCGCCGTTGATCATCAGGTCGAGTGCCCCGGCCTCGTTCATCTGCACGGCGTGGATTTCCCAGTCGAGGATGGCGTTGACCACGGTCCTCAAGTAGAACTTCAGTTGCTGGAGCTTCAGCCTCGGGTCGTGATCCATGTATCCGGCCTCCGTCATCATGCGCTCGCAGTAGACGGCCCAGCCTTCGATGAAGGTCCCGCTGCCGAAGACCTGGCGGACGACGGACGGATGCCGATTGGCGTGGTAGATCTGGACGAAGTGCCCCGGCATGGCCTCATGGATGGTCAGGATCTGCACCATGTGGTCGTTGTACTCGCGGAAAAAGGACTCGGCCTCGCGATCCGACCACTCCTCCGGAATGGGCATCACGTAGTAGAAGGCCTTGAGCGCCCCGGTCTCCAGCGGTCCGGGCGACTCCAACCCAGCGATGGCCACCCCGCGCGAAAACTCCGGCATCCAGGTGACCTCGAGGGTCTGACTCTTGTCCAGGGTCAGGAGATCGTTCTCGCCGATGAAGCTCTCGAGCCGCGAGAGCGTCTCCCGGATGAAGGGAAGGACGTTGTCTTCGGTGGGATGATCGTCGGCGATTCGGTTGAGGACCTTCCCGACCATCACTTGCTCGAAATGGCTGTCCCCCTCGCGGATTCGACTGCCCGGGAAGTACTCCTCGTAGAGGCCGCGTGCCAGGGCCGCCATTTCCTCCCGGACCCGGAAGAACTCGGCCCACGCCCGCCTCTGGATTTCCTCCGGTGGGAGGTTCGACTGGAGCGTCAGGGCCAGCTTCCTGCGGAACAGGTTGTGCCCAAGGCGAAAGTCGCCCTCCGACCGGGGCAGGAGGTCGTCCTCGAGGAACGTCTGGAATCCTTGGAGCGCCTCGAGCGCGGGCCCCGACGCTTCCTCGATCCTGGCTTGGAGGGCGGGGTGGCCTGCCGCGGCTCGGGCCAAGTCCTCCCGGATGAGACGGATGTTCCCCTGGTTCTGTCTGATCGCCGTCTCGGTGTGGATCCTCGGGGGATTGTCCAGATTCTGCTTCGCCTGCTCCAGAAGCCTGGGGACGGCCTCCAGTCGAGAGGCGGCATCCTCGAGACGCTCTTCCAGGGGCGCGAAATCCCGGGCCAGCAAGAGGTGAATTCCGCTCCCGACGGTCTGCGTGTAGACGAGCGGGTCGTGTTTCCAGGATTGGATCTCCTCGAGCTCCAGGAGTTCCGCCTCGATCTTCTCCCCGAGAACCTCGAGGTCGATGCGGTCGTTGTGGTCCAGGTCGTCGGCGGGTAGTGCCGCCCGTCGAGTCTCGAACTCCCGGAGTCTCTGAATCTCGGCGGCGACGGCTTCCTCGCTCAGGTCGTCGAGTGCATGGTCGTGCCGGTGCGCGCCGATGGCCGTGGCCGTCACCGGATGCGCGGCGAAGTAGCCCTCGAGGAACTCGTCGACCATCTCGGAAAAGACGTTCGGGGCGGGCGCCCCGCAGCCCCCCTGGAAAAGAGCCAGCAGAGCGGCGACCGCCAGAGCAAGGCGGGAACCGTGACGCACGGTATTCTCCCTCATTGGGATCTCCCCCTGGTTAAGTCGAAGACAACCTTCGACGCTAACAGGTTCGGAGCGGCCTGTCCATGCGAAAGCACGTGTGCGGCCTAGGTGTCCGACGCAGCTGAGGGCTGCGACTCCAGAGGTCCGTCCTGGGACTCGAGGGGGAGGTCGATCCGGACGGTTGTCCCCTCTCCGGGGGCGGATCGGAGGGATAGGGTCCCGCCGCGCGCGCGGATGATCTTCTTGACCAGCGCAAGACCCAGTCCAGCCCCGCCGCAGGATCCCGCGGCATCCTGGCGCTGGAAGAAGCGGTCGAAGATTCTCTCGTGGTCCTCGGGCGGGATGCCCTGGCCGTTGTCGCTGACGGTCAGGGTCGCACAAGCGCCTGCGACGGACGCCTGAACGCGCACCGTCGGGTTCTGGCTGGCGCAGAACTTCAGGGCGTTTTCGACGAGATTCTCTACGACGACGGCCAGCTCGCGGGGAACCAGGGGCAGGCCCGTCTCCCCCAGTTCGGTCGAGATCTCGACCTCGGCGTGGATCCCGGGATGGCGAAGACGGACGTTGGCTGTCTGAACCTCCAGGATCTCTCTGACGTCCGAGGGCCGCGTGTGTGTGCGTCCGCCGTTGGGGATCGCCTCCAAGGCCAGAATCAGGTCGATCGTCCGTCGGAGTCGGTCGGCGGCGGCTCGGGCCTCGGCGACCACCGAAGCTCGGTCCTCCGGTTCCCGGAGGAGATCGGGTCTGGCCAGCAGCGACAGGTTGGCCGAGATGGCCGCCAGTGGGGAGAGAAGCCTGTGCGAGAACAGGGCCAGGTACTCGTCAGAGCTCCGGGCCTCGAGCGCGCGGTCGGGTGAGGGGCGAACGAGGGCCAGCGTCCAGTGATCTTCGCGCTCCCCCCCGCCGACGGGCCAGAGGGACACGAGGTACCGGTGAGACTCGCCGTCAGCGTCCTGCTTGCGCTCGATCGAGAACACCTCCCCTGTCCCGGCTCGGGCCCCGGGCGAGAACGAGAACTCGTCCAGGAGGAGATCGAGGAAGTTGCGCCCGCGAACCGATCCGACGTTGAGCATCGCCTCGGCCGATGGGTTGGCGTAATGAACGACCCAGTCCGGTTTGAGGGCCAGAAAACCGATGGCCGCCCGTTCGAGAAGAAGGTAGATGCTGGTCTGGAACTCCCCGCGTTCGGCCATGGCGTCCTCATGCCGCCCCGGAAGGGTTCCTCCGCAATATTGCCGGAGGCGCTCTGCCCGGGTCGTCTTCATCGCGCAGCGCGCGGTCCCGACGGGCGCAACTATCCTTCCGGACACCGGAGATTCCCCGACGGGATCCTTCCCCTCGCGTATCGACGTCCGGCCCGAGGACCTTTAGGGAGTCGCGGGCCGATCCCGGTTCGGATCGGAAGAGGACCGACGCCGAGCGGGTCGGGCCCCCTGGAGGGTGAAAGAGCTTGCCAGTGAGAACTCGACGGGCCGATACTCGAACCTCGCCGTCGCGGAGCGATTCTTCGCAAGGAAGCAGCAGTTTCCCGGAAAGTGTGCCGTGAGCCGAGAGAATCCACAACATCCGGTCCACGCCCCGGAGACGAGCGTGCGGGCCGTCGCCTCGGGGGTCCTGCTCGGGGCGGTCGTGGCCTCGGTCAACGTCTACATGGGACTGAAGATCGGGCTCACCGAGGGCGGATCGATCTTCGCGGCCATCCTGGGCTTCGGAATCCTGCGCCTCTGGGGACGTGTGGGTCGGGCGGGCACACTGCTGGAGACGAACATCGCCCAGACCGCGGCCTCGGCCTCCGGGGTCCTGGCGGGGGTCGTGATTACGGTGGTGGCCGCGCTGGCCCTCATGGGCCGCCCCATGTCCTACGGCGAGATGACGCTCTATCTGGCCGCGGTTGCGCTGCTCGGGGTGTTCTACGCGATCCCCCTTCGCAGACAGCTGGTGGAGGTGGAGGGCCTTCCCTTCCCGACGGGAACGGCCACGGCCGCCACCATTCGAGCCCTCCATGCGACCGACGGCCTCGGGGCTCGGCAGGCGAGAACGCTGGGCCTCGCCGGCGCGGTGGCGGGTCTGGTCACATGGTTCCGGGACGGGGCGCCGGCGGTGATCCGCGCGCACCTTTTTCCGCCGATCGGTTCACTCCTGGGCTATGACCCCAGGCAGCTGACCCTCGGGTTGTACGTCAGCCCCATGCTTTTGGGGGTGGGGCTCATCGTGGGCCTTCGCGTCGGCGGATCGTTGTTGGCAGGGTCGCTCCTCTGTTGGGGGGGGCTGGCCCCATGGCTGGCCGGGCGGGGGGTCGTCGAGGAAGTGTCCTTTCGTTCAGTCACGGCCTGGACGCTTTGGCCCGGGATGGCCATCCTCATCGCGTACGGTCTGGCGGCGGCGGTACTGAGAGGTCCGACCCTCGTTCGCGGGGTGCTCGGGCTACGGCTTGGGCGTGAGGGGCGGGAGGAGGTCTCCCTCAGGCTCTGGCTCGTCGGGTTCGCGGCGTTGGCCTTCGTGGCGGCCCTTATCGTTCGGCTGGCGTTCGGGGTCCCCTACTGGATGGGGCTTGGGGCCGTCCTCCTCTCCTTCGTCCTGGCGCTGGTTTCGGTCCGCGCCGCCGGAGAGACGGACATCAATCCCACAGGCACGATGGGGCACACCACGCAGATGGTGTTCGGCGCGCTCGCTCGCGGGCAACCGCACGTGAATCTCCTGGCGGCGGGGGTCACCTCGGCCGGCGCGTCCCAGGCGGCGGACCTGATGCAGGATCTCAAGGCCGGCTACCTCCTGGGAGCCAGTCCGCGGCGGCAGGTCTGGGCCCAGGTGGTTGGAGTGTTGACGGGTGTGATTGTGATCGTACCCGTGTACCTCCTCGTCACGCGCGCCCACGGGTTGGGCAGTGAGATGCTGCCGGCCCCGGTGGCCGCGATCTGGTCGGGCTTCGCGCGGGTTCTCGCCGAGGGGGGAGAGCCGCTTCCGACGTATGCGGGCAGGGCCGTTCTCGTGGGCGCCGGGGCCGGCATCGTGCTTGCCGTCCTGGACCGAACCCGTCTGCGCGCGGGGATGCCGTCGGCCGTCGGCCTTGGAGTGGCCATGGTCATTCCGGCGATCTACTGCATCCCCATCTTCCTTGGCTCCGTGGGGAAGGTCGTGTTCCAAAGCCTTGCCCGCCGGACGCACGAGCGGCACGCGGTCTCGATCGCCTCGGGCGGGATCGTGGGCGAGGGACTCGTGGGAATCCTCGTGGCCGCGCTCAAACTGGTCGGCCTGCTGCGCTAGCGCGGGTCGCACGGAGCAGACATTGGAAATTAGATAGTGGACAGTAGATTCAGGACAAGGGCATGGTAGAAAGACTCCCCGACATCGTCGTCGTCGACCCTTCGTGTGCTTCGTGATCTTCGTGGTGAGAGGGTTCGAGGCGGCCTCTCTCGCGCTCGCGGGTAACGATAAGAAGAGGGGCCGTCCGGGAGAATCCCGGACGGCCCCTCTGTGACCTCGATCGAATCAAGGCCTACGACTACTTGAGCAGAACCATCTTCCGCGTCGCACTGAAGTCGCTCGCCTGCATCTTGCAGAAGTAGATCCCGCTCGAGACCAGCTGGCCATGCTGGTTGGTCCCATCCCAATGCGCATAGTACTGACCAGGCTGCATCGGCCGGTCCACCAGCGTCTTCACCACCTGACCCCGTACGTTGTAGACCTTCAGGGTCACCTTGCCCGCATCCCGAATCGAGTAAGCGATATCGGTCGCCGGGTTGAACGGGTTCGGACGGTTCTGATCCAGAGAGTATGCAAAACTCCCCCCGGCCACAACATCATCCGAAACGCCCCCGAAGTGCGGACACTGCGCCGTGTGGGCGAACAGGCTGCTCAGAACCGCCGACATCAACTGACTGCGACCCTTCCGGCCCCGAGTAGAAGTCGAGTCCACCATCGCAGCCATCTCCATCGACATATAAACAACCTTCCCGCCGTCGGTCACGTCGTTGTAAATGGCAACCAACGTGTCCCCGGGGCTGTACCCGCCCACGTACTCCAGGAACGGCACAGGATTCGACCACGGCTCGTTCGGCGTCGGGTTGATCCGAAGCTTATCGTGAGGAACCGAAATCGGACAACCCAGATGGAACATGAACGTATCGGCAGACGTCAATCCGCCGGTCCCGTTGCCGATCGCATACCAGTAAGGCTGCTTGATCCCCAACTTGCACTCCGCATCGCCAGTCTGGAGATAAGCACCGCACAGCGACTCGTAGAAGCCGCACGTGTCGGCCGCCTCATCGTCGTACGCACCGGAGTTGGTCATGTCCTCGCCGATCGAGTTACCACAGATGAACAGGTTGCCGCCGTCGAGCACGAAGTCCCGCAGACGACACTGCATCGTGTCCTTCACCGTGTACTCGTCGAACCGGGACGTGAACCAGACCACGCAGTCGTAGTAGTTGATGATAGAGTCGGTGACCACGGGATGCGGACCACGGATTCCCCACGGCTCGTTGGTGAGACCGGTGGAGGCGCCCTGAACATCATACTTGTCGTAGCAGTACCCGAGGTCGTACAGAACGCTCTCGTAGAAGTTCTCGGTGGCGACGTAGTTGGTCTCCGCCATGGCGGGGTGATAGTCCTCATCACCACGACCAAAGTCGTCACAGAGCAGGATCCTGTCGCCCTCGATCTCCTCGTACTTCTCGCCCGTGCCGGGCAGGATGCTGAACTCGTAGTAGTTCAGCTGCCACTCCGGATGGGTCGGGGGCGGAGTGCCGGGCTCGGCATCCGCAGGCCACCAGGCCTCGTTGGTGCCGTCGTCCTTGACGTAGATGTAGTACCAGACTTCGGTGCCCGCCGTCCACTGGGTCGACGCATCACCGTACGCCTGAGCCGGCGTGATCGAGCCGCGGTAGGTCCCGCCCAGATTCGGGTTGCTCGGGTCCGGGCTCTCGAGGTCCATGGCATGGTTCCGCCACGTCGCGCCCTTGTCCACCGAGTAGTACAGGTCGACGATGGCACCCGCACCCGCCAGACCGTTCAGGTCGTGGATGTCGACCGTCAGGGACTCATCCACATCCAGCACGAACTTCGGCATGTCCCCGTTCGCCAGCAACGCGTTGTGAGCCGGCGTGTCGAGGTCGAACGAATCCTGGAACATGTCGATCACGCGAGCATGGAAGAACGTCGCAGACCCGTCGAAAATACCGAGACTCACGTTGTCGATCATGATCTGCGAAAGCCGGTGCGGCTTCGGAATCAGGGTCGTCCAACAGAAGTCGTCGGTCTCTCCAACGTCCATGATGTCCCACGCGTACCACGCCGAGTCGACCCCGGCGCCCAGGAACTGACTCACGTCTTCCACGGTGTCCACGTTCATGAAGTCGCAGCCGCCGTAGTAGATGTAGCCGTCGATGTTCTTCCAGCCGCACCAACCCGGAACCCCGCTCGCGGGGGACGGGTCGTACACGTTGATCTTGGTGTCGTAGTAGTCGCAGGTCGCTTCCTTGAAGCAGACGTAGACGTCATTCTGCACCACGAGACCCGCGTACTCCTTCGGGATGTTGTACGGAGGTACGTTCCCCCAACCGGTGTAGACCTTGGGCGTCATCAGCCGGTAGAGGAACCCGTTACAGTACGTCGGGATCCGCCACGCACCGCCCTCGTACGGACACGCCGACCAGACCCAAGAAGCGTTGGTCTCACAGATGGTCGCGCCCTCGGCCGGCTCGTACGGAGGATCCGGATCGTACGCCATCCACCACTTGTCGCAGAGGCCGGCTGCAGGCAGAACGGCCCACTTGTCCGGCTCGTAGTCCGAATCCATGTCCTCGAACTCGAGCGTCTCATGGGTCATGCCCACCGTCTCATACCAGTAGACCTCGACCTCGTCCACGAAGAACGCACCGTCGGTGTCGTCCCCGTCCTTGTCGGACCACGCACCGTCCGACTCGAACCGGAAACCGATCATGAAATCCGCCGGAGCTCCGGTGGTCATCGCAGCGTCGGACTCCGTCGTCGGGTAGTGCAACCACGCAGCACCCGTGTGCGGATCGCTGCTATCGAAGTAATCATCCCCACACACATCGCCCGCAGCACCGCTGGTCCCGTTAAACTGCGCAGGATTCACACCGGCGCCCAGAACGGCCCACGTGGCCCCGCCATCGTTCGTGTACTCGAGGTACGCATAGTCGTAGTCGCACTCGGTGTCGTAGCGCACATAGCAATCGAGATACACGGTGGTCCCCGGCGGAACATCCGAAGTCAACGTGGCCGAGTACAGACTCGGGCTCAGAGCCAGCAACTGATTCCACTGGTTGCCGTAGCCCGGCGCCTCGTCCCAGTTGTCGCAACGGTCACCCGTCTCGGCCCCACACCACCACGAAAACCCACCGGGGTTGTAGGCCTGATAGGTGTCCACGTTCCAGTAGTCCTCTCCACTGGGAGACCCCAGCGTCCTCGCATCGACATGGGAAAACCCGTTGCCGGTGCTCTCGGCAAAGTAGGTACCGTCCGAACCGTAGTAAGCCCACTTCGTACCCGTGATCGGATCGTAGTTCTCAAAGCAGAACGTCTCGTCCAGACCCGGGCCGCCCGTGGTCTCACCACCATGATCGGTACTGCCGGGACACTCCTCCCCAGTGGTGTACACCTGGAGCCAGAGCGTGTCCCCGCCCTGCTTCAGCACCAACGGCTCGCGGATGTCGACCCAAGGATTCTCGGTGCTGGGCGGGACGTACTCCCTCGCCGGGAGCTTCTCCGCCGATGCGATTGTGGAGAGGCCGAGTGTTGCGATCGCGCAAACGCAAAGCGCAGACAGCACGGTTCTCTTCATAACTTGACCCTCCAAATCAACGAATCATACGTTTCGAGGCTCTGCCAGACCCGAAGTCAGACAGGACTCTCGTCCGCCAGCTGGGATTGGCAACACGAAGCCCGGATCTCGACCCCTGCGTGCAATCTGGGAAACCCCCAAGACAAACCAAACCTGCCTGTCCGTGAATCCCCCCTTTCCTCCATTCACAGGGAATCTCATGGTGCAACGACCAGCCAAGAGAACGGTCACTAGGAGTGGTTCGAAGCACAAACTCCCTAACGGAGACGTACTCTGCCGGCTATATCACCCCCCTCGCAAGACCTGTTGAATTCTACTCTCAGGTAGGTTCAATACGTACCCAAACCTCAGCAACCCCATAACACGGGTCGCAAGAGCCAACAAGACATCCTGATTATACCAAACTCCCCGAGGGATGTCAAGGTTCATTCCTTTCCGGGTCTTACGAGATTCGTCTTACGAGATTCCGGCGAGTCCCGGGCGACCTACTGGCCGAGGAAGGGTCTGGGATCGATCACCCAGATCTGCAGCTCTTGGGATCCTTCGTTGCCTCTGCAACTGCCCATGGATACAGCAATTCTGCAATCCTGGGACGTCACGTCCGCGGAATTCCAGGATACGTGATACGCCGACCGCACGCAGACGGCGGAGCCACCGCTCCCTGGCAGCGGAATCGACCACACCGAAGAGGACGTCCACGGCTGTACCACCCTGATACCCCAGCGGTTGCGGACCACGTCGGATGAGACGAAGGCCACGTACTCCCCGTCCCGGGACCACGCCGGCTGTTCGAACTCCGAGCTGGTGGACCAGAACCCGACCATGGCATGTTCCTCCAGGTCCGCTACCCACATCTGCTCGTACCCGACCTGGGGCGGCATGGCCGACCGGCCGGCCGACGCAGGACTCATGAGGTTGCGCCGCGAGGTCCCCTTGGGCAGATAGACGAAGAGGCTGTCCGTCCGTCCGGCGGTCACGGTAAAGACTGTGTCCACCCAGGTCTCGGCGTTCCATTCGACGCGGATCTCCCGGTCGCCCTCCGGGATGCAGCTCAACACGCTGTCGATCGCCCCGGTGGCGTTCAGACGCAGCACGTACGCGCCGTCGACGTAGATGTTGCAGTTCCCATACTCGACCCACAGGTAGACCCAGCCCCGGTCCACTGTGAAGCGAAGGTTGGAGGTCACTTGCTGGTTCGCGAGGAGTACGCGGTTTCCCTGTGGGACATCGCACTGCGTGGGGACCTGGAGGGAGATGGCGTAGGGCAGCTGGAAGGGCTTCACCGGCAGGTAGTGGAAGGTGTAGGGCGTCGTGTACCCGGTCCGGCAGCCGTCCAGATAGATATCGGCGCCCGTGACCCAGGTGGTGTCCGTGGGGGTGTCGCCCAGAGTGTACCCCTTGACCTGCAGACTCCCGACCTGCTCCCTCCCAACCGATGTGAAAGCGACCGCGCCGCCGAGCGCAACCGCAGGCTGGAAATCCGGGTACTCGTCAAGATCGCAGGCGCTCACCACGTCGAGGGGATCGGGAACGTGCTTGAAGGCCGAGCCGCCGGAGCGGTGGATGCGGAAAATGTCGCCGTCCGACGCGAAGACGATGTAGAGTTCTCCATCCATCTCAAGCCACGACGCTTCGGAGGCCTCGCTCGGGACCACGGACTCCGATGTCAGCCGCACCGGCGCGCCGGGGTTCTCCAGACTGAAGAGATCCCCCACATCCACGGTCCAGATGTCGAACCGCCCGTCCATCTCCCGGGTGAACGCCAGGTGGCGACCCTCGGGCGACCAGGCCGGATCGAAATCGTTGAAGTTGTCGTCGGTGATCCGGTAGAAGACCCTCTCTGCCCCCTCGACCCCATCGAGCACCCAGATATGCTCGAAGTGGTCCTCCCCGATCACGGACGTCGCTCCCGGCTGCCGGGAGCTGAAGGCGAGCCGGTGCGGGTGGTCCGGGTCCGGACTGTACGCCGGGAAACGGGCGAACCCCTCCATGAGAAGCGTCCAGTTCTCGCAATAGGGACAGGTCAGAGACTCGTCATCTTCCCCACATCCGGCAAGCAAGAGCGCACCCGCCGCTGCACAGAGCACAACGGCCCCCATTCCCCACTTCAAAGCGGCCTCCTTGTCTCGTCGACCTCAGTCGGACCGACGTCTTACTCGATCAGAAGTATCGCTGGGAAGACCGGCCGACAGGACGGCCCGGCCAATCTGCTGGACTATACTCACCGTGTCCGCCTCCTGTCAAGGCTTTTGTCCCCCACCCCGACGCCCCTGGGGGCTTTCCGCGCCGACAATGGGGTTGTGCCCCGGACTCCGGTTTGCTACCTTCGGGCGCGGTCGGTCGAGCCGATTCAACCCGGAGCCTCCGAATGACCACGACCCAGCGGGGAGTCCACACGACGCGTCGCGCGTTGCTGGTGATGTTCGCCGGGTGGGTCATCGTGGTACTCGTCTTTTTCGCCCTCCACCACCCGGTGCGCGCGGGCCGCCTCTGGCTCGACCACCTGGGCGCCGTCGCCTGCGTCGGCCTCCTGGCGGTGGGGGCATGCGTGCTCGGGCGCCGAATCCTCGTCTCTCTGGACGCCCTTCCCGCCCGGTGGGACGAGCGGGTGCTCGTCTCTACGGGCTTGGGGTTTGTAGCGCTTACCTACGCGACGCTCGCGCTGGGTCTGGCCGGCGCGCTCCACCGCTCGGTGGCCTGGCTCCTGATCGCGGCCGCGTGGGTCTTGGCCTGGCGGGAGATACGGAGCACGGCCCGCGAGATCGTGGACGGGATTCGGGAGAGAGGACAGGTGGGCCTGGCCTCCGCCGGGCTGGCTCTTGTGGCGGCCCCCTTCCTCCTGGCGACGCTCTGGTTTGCTCTGGCCCCCGTTTCGGCCCACGACGCGCTCGTCTACCATCTCAACCTGCCGAAGCACTACGCCGAGGGACACCGGATCGCGCCCCTGCCGCTCAACGTATACAGCAACATGCCGCACAACCTCGAGGTACTCTCCACCCTGGCCTATCTGGCGGGAGGCGAGCCGGCGGCGCGCGTGATGGACTTCGTCTGGCGGCTTGCGGTTTCGACGGCCGTCTTCGCCCTCGCGAGGCGGCTTCTGTCCACACCCGCTTCCCTGGTCGCCGTACTCGTGTTTCTGCTCAACCCCATCGTGAGCAGCGCGCGAACGGTGGGGAACATCGACCTCGGGATGGCCTTTTTCTTTGTGATCGCCGTGATGATCGGGTGGGAGACCTCGAGGGAGGACCGGTCGAGAGGGCTCTGGCTGGTCGCGCTCCTGGCCGGCTACCTCATGGGATGCAAGTACACGGGCCTGTTCTATGCCGCCTCGCTCTTGGCCCTTCTCGTTCTGGACCGCCCCCGGATCTCGGGGCGGTCCTGGGCGCTGGCCGGGGCACTGGCCCTCGCGCCCGTCGTGCCCTGGCTGGTGAAGAACGCGGCCATGACGGGCAACCCCGTCTACCCCCTTCTGCCCACCCTGTTCGCTTCCCGCGAGTGGGACGGGGTTCTGGGCCAACAGCTGGTGGAGTGGCAGCGGTCGATGGGAATGGGCCGCAGCCTGGGGGACTATCTCCTCTTGCCCTGGAACCTTGCGGTCGAAGGCCAGATGGGGCGGAACTACCGGTACTTCGACGGCGTGCTCTCCCCACTGTTCCTCGCGGTGATCCCCCTGGTTCTCCTCCTCAAGACTCGCGGGCCCTGGCTGAGACTGCTGGGACTGACGGTCGTGCCCTTCATCGGCTGGGCGGCCACGTCCCAGCAGATGAGATTCCTCATCCCGGTGTTCCCCCTGTTGAGCGTGGCGACGGCGGGCATTCTGTGGTCGCTGGACCGGGAGGGATGGGGATCCGAGCGCGCCGTGGCGCGCGCGTTGGGCGTCCTCCTCGTGCTGGGCTGCCTGGCCGTGTACCAGGTGCCGGCCACGGCGCGCAACGCGGCGCGCGCGTTGCCCGTGGTCACGGGCGAGATTTCCAGGGAAGAGTACCTGGCCGAAGCCGTGCAGTCCTTTCCGGTGATCCACCGGGCCAACGAAGTGCTTCCGCCCGAGGCCAAAGTGCTCATGGTCTGGGAGAACAACGGCTACTACCTGGAGCGGCCCTACTGGGCGGACAGCTTCTTCGAGGCGTCCCAGGTCGCGCGTCTCGCCGCCCGAGCGGGGACGCCCGCAGCTTTCGCCGACTTCCTCCTCGACAGCGGCTTCACCCACGTGATCTACAACCACGGCCTCGGGCGCTTCTTCGAGAGGGTCTACGGGCCCGAGTACGCCGGCTTCCTCCGGGCCTTCGTTTCCCACCGGCTCGAACCGATGTACTCGGAGAGGGACGTGACGCTCTACCGGCTCACGCGGTAGCTGCCGGCCGGCGAATCTCCCAGACCAGACGGGCCCCGAGATCACTAAAACGAAAGTTTGTTGACCCTCGACCACGCGTCCGCTAGTGTAGTGCCCACCGGCGCCCGCACCTCCGTGAGACATGCATCTCTCTTAACCCGGGCCGCGTTCAGACATGAAGAAGAACAGAGTCGTGCGCGTGGTTATGCTTGCGGCGGCGGCCCTTTGGGCCGCCCACCTCGCGGGCTGCCGATGGCCGTGGGAGCCCGAGGTGGAGCCCGAGTGCTCCGTGTCTCCGACGAGTGTCGATTTCGGAGAGGTTCCCATAGCCAATTTCGTGGACCGGCAGGTCACGCTCAAGAACGTGGGCGAGGGAGCGCTCCGCGGCACGGTGGGACTGTCCGAAGCCTCCGGCCGCGGCTGCTTCGAGATCCTGGACGGCGCGGGGACGTACCACCTGGACGGTGGAGAGTCGAGGTCGGTCACCGTCCGCTTCACACCCGACACGACGGCCGCGATGGCCGGCACGATCCACGCCGGCGCCGGGTGCGCCGACGTCGGGCTCACGGGGACCGGCGTTGCGCTTCCGCAGTTCTGCATGGTCGTGCCCGATTCGCTGGATTTCGGTGGTGTCGACGTAGGAGAGGTGCGGACGCAGACTTTCGCGATCTACAACGTGGGAGCGACCGCCCTTGCAGGCACGCTCCGGGTGAGGGGAGGACAGGACGCGGACTACAGCATCGCGGGCGACACCACCTACAGTCTCCCACCGGAGGCGTCCGCGGCGTTCGAGGTGCGCTTCGAGCCGGTCCTTGCGGGGACCCGGGTCTCTGCGGTGGAGACGGGCTTGGCGGCGTGCGTGGACGTCGCGTGCACGGGAGAGGGACGATCCACAGAGCCGCCCATCACGACGATCACCCGGGGGCCTTGCCCGTCCGGTTCCTGCGGGCTGACGGGAACCAGCGTGAGGTTCGCCTGGACCCACTACAGCCCGCACGGGGCGCCGGTCGATTCCGTCTTCTACAAGCTTGACGTCGGGACCGTGGAGAGCGAGGTGGACCCGTCGTGGACGCGCGTCCCCGCGGAGTGCACCTACGTGAGCTTCACGGACGTCGAGCGACTCTACCCGAACTCGGGGGCGTACAACTCGTTCGCGGTCGTGGCCCAGGACGTCTACGGACTGCGGGAACAGACCCTCGAGGCCGGCCGCAACTGGTGCTGCTTCGACCCCGTCCCGGGGCTGTCCGCCGAGGTCGAGATCGACGGCGGCATCCTGGGGACGCGCAACAACAAGGTCACCGGCGGACCCACCCATCCCGATGCCGTCAGCGAAGTGTTTCGGGGAGTGGAGATCGCGTTCTCGTGGACGGCGGACGCATCCGCCTACGGGGCGACGATCGTGGCCTACCGCTACGC
>Ga0180438_10004071_pt1 | contig 21404 bp, 16 predicted proteins | sample SS_ome_12_FD_132455 | JGI IMG/M metagenome (GOLD analysis project Ga0180438, IMG submission 132455) | Hypersaline lake sediment archaeal communities from the Salton Sea, California, USA - SS_3_D_2 metaG | ecosystem: Environmental > Aquatic > Non-marine Saline and Alkaline > Hypersaline >... | reverse complement strand
TTCTATTACTTTCTTGACCATTGCTTCAACAGCGTCATTCCTTTCGTCATAGATATTGCTTACTAGTTCGCTGTCCCTGTCAAGTCCAAGAGTTAATTGTGTAAGATCATTGGTTCCTATTGAGAAACCGTCAAATATCCTGCTGAACTGGTCAACCAAGATAACATTTGCAGGGATCTCGCACATCACAAAGACATCCAGACCGTGCTTGTGTCTTTCTAGTTTGTGTTTTTTCAAGGTCTGCAAGACTTTTCTTCCTTCATCAGGTGTCCTGCAGAATGGAATCATTATCTTTACATTTGTCAGACCCATGTCTTCCCTTACTTTCTTTATCGCAGTGCATTCAAGACCGAAAGCTTCTTCGTATTCTTTGCTGTAATAACGCGATGCTCCTCTCCAACCAAGCATTGGATTGTCTTCTTTAGGTTCGAAATCTTTTCCACCGACTAAATTTGCATATTCATTGCTCTTAAAATCAGACATGCGAACAATTACAGGGTTTGGATAGAATGCAGCTGCGATAGTTGCGATGCCTTGCGACAGTCTTTCAATGAAATAAGTTTTTTTATCAGGATATGCAAATGTAAGTTCATTTATCTGCGCCTTGACTTTCTTGTCTTTTAATTTATTGAAATTCAGTAATGCTTTTGGATGTATCTTTATGTAGCTTCCGATGATGAATTCTTCTCTTGCAAGACCTACACCGTCGTTAGGTATCGATGCCAGTTCAAAGGCCTGTTCTGGCGCTCCAACATTCATCATTATCTTTGTTTTTGTCTTTGGAACTTTTTCAAGATTAATTTCCTTCACACTGTACTTTAACAAACCTTCATAGATGAACCCGATGTCTCCTTCTGCACAGCTGGCAGTAACTTTCTGTCCTTGTTTTATTTTTTCAGTCGCATCTCCGCAGCCGACAACACAAGGGATGCCTAATTCCCTGCTGACAATTGCAGCATGGCTCGTCCTACCTCCTCTGTTCGTGATGATTGCGCTCGCTATCTTCATTATCGGCTCCCAATCAGGATCTGTAATCTCTGTCACAAGAACTTCTCCTTTCCTGAACTTATTGATGTCTTTCGCGCTCTTTATTATGTTGGCCCTTCCGTTGCCAATTTTCTCGCCGACACTCCTGCCTGATGCAAGTAACTTTCCTCTTCTAGATAATTTATAGATCTGATAAATGTTCTTCTTTTTCTGGCTAGCGACTGTCTCTGGCCTTGCCTGGACAATGAATAACTTGTTTGTTCTTCCGTCCTTTGCCCATTCTATGTCCATTGGTTTGAAGTGTTTAGCTTTCTTGCTGTAGTGTTCTTCAATCTTGCAGCCCCATTCTGCGAGCTCAAGGATCTCTTTATCAGTCAATGCGAATCTTTTCCTGTCTGCGTTATTGACTGGAACATTCATCGTAGACTTGTTGCCTTCTTCGCAGTAAACCATCTTGATGTGCTTTGTCCCTATATTCTTTGACAGGATCGGCTTGAAGCCTTTCTTTAAGGCAGGCTTGAAAACATAGTATTCGTCAGGATTCACTGCGCCCTGCACTACATTCTCGCCGAGACCATAAGCAGCGGTGATGAAAACAACGTCTGGGAAACCGCTTTCTGTGTCTATTGTAAACATCACTCCGCTGCATGCATGATCAGAACGCACCATCTTTTGTACGCCGATAGAAAGATGAACTTTCATGTGGTCAAAACCTTTGTCAACCCTATAACTTATTGCCCTGTTTGTGAACAAGGAAGCGAAACATTTTTTGCAGGCATCTATCAGGTTTTTTTCTCCTCTGACATTCAGATAGGTTTCCTGCTGGCCTGCGAATGAAGCTGTCGGAAGATCCTCTGCAGTCGCGCTGCTCCTTACTGCAGTGTCACAATGTTTACCATACTGCTTGCATAATCTCTTGTAAGCTTTCTTTATTTCTTTTACCAGTTCTTCTGGAAATTCGCAGTGTCGTATCAGTTCTCTGATCTGCCTTCCTTTAGTTTGCAGATTCCTAAGGTTTCTTGTGTTCAGTCCTAGAAGAATTCTCTTGATTTTTTTGTTCAATCCTGTCTCTTTCAATAAATATTGGTAAGCATAAGCTGTTATTGCGAAACCGTTAGGAACCCTGACGCCTTTCTTTGTCAGATTCCTGTACATCTCCCCTAGGCTGGCATTCTTTCCTCCGACTAATGGAACATCTTCTATGCCCAGCTGGTCAAACCATAGAATAAAAGCGGTTTCCTTATTCATTCATCTAACACCTATCCCCTCTTTTTCAGAAGAAATTAATTGCTGAACGTATATAAATTTTTCTATTAGTGCATAGCATGCTTCGCTTTATCGGGCTTTCTACTGTGTGCCCGAGTCTTTGTCAAATGACAATTACTTAGAAAGCTACGCTAGATGCTATGCACTATAGATGTTAGTAAGCTTTATATAGAATCATTGATTGGATTTGATCATGGAATTCGTGTTCAATATCTTTATGGGAGTGCTTGTTTTGCTGGTGATATATTGGGTGCTGGTCGGTGCGAGAAAGCACAGAGAAATGTTGTATCCTGGCCAGAATCAGCAAGAAATAGAGATTTTTAAATTAAAACAAAAAAAGAAAAAATGAAACAAAAAAAGAATAAAGGGTTGGTGTTTGCATTTGCAATGATTATTTTAGTTTCTTTGTTATTATATGGCTGTGTCGAGAGGATTGCAGTAGAAGAGTTCGAGACAAAGGATGTTGTGTTGAGCAAGAATGTGATTGAGCTCGACAGACAACAGCATGAAGACTTCTATCTGGGCATAGTGAACAAAGATGAAGAAAAGAAAGATTTTTCTTTGGTGATCAATTGTATGACTGGAAACTGTGATGAAAATCTGGTTCTGCAGGCATTTCCAACAATCGGCATAGAAGGCGGAAAGAAAGGAGCTTTTCCGTTAAGAATACAAGCTTTGGCAGAAGCAAGAAAAGGAGAATATCAGTATGAGTTGTCTGTTATGAAAGATGACATAACATATGGAACAGAAATATTATCTGTTGTTGTCACGGGCGCTGTCGAAGAGATGAAAAAAGAGATAATTGAGAAATCAGCTTGATTTCTTTTTTCTCATACGTTTATAGAATTCTCTTTCGAGTTGTATAAGGTAATCCATAGTTATGAAAGCCTCTGCAACACGGTTTGCATTTCTTGAGTTTTTACCTGTCTTGTGGAAATCAGAACCTCCTATAGGATTTATTATTCCTGTGCCGCTTCCGCTCGTTAACCACTGCGAGTCTTCCTCTTCCCATTCTGTTTGTTTTTCTTTTGTAAGATCAAGCGCATTCCTAAATTTCCGGTTGAATATATATGGGTAGTAAACTTGTATGGCCCAAGGAGAAAGGTACTTGATTAATTCTTTTCGATCTCTATTGCTGATATATGTTTTTGTCTGTTTATCAAAAATCATTCTTGAATGTTCTATAGAAAAAGGCAAACCTAGTCTTTTTGCAAGCTGATGTGCAATGAAATGTGCATTTGGTTTATCTCTTTTAAAATCATATCCGTCGCGTTTTGTCCATATTTTTGCATCAGAATCTGATGAAAACTTATCTCCAATCATGGATTTGGAAGGATCTCTTAATATCTTGTATATCTCTGGTTTTGATCTAATTCCTTCTGAAGACACATCTGACTTGATAACGCCGTGTCTTTTTAACTCGCTCATCATTATCTCACAGGTCTTTCTTCTTCCTGTATTTACTTTTGCTAATTCTGCTTTGAATTCTTCGTCTTCTAGAACAATGTCAACAAGATTTCCAAATAAAAGAATATTGATGTGTATTTCCTCGAACCTGTTTGTGTTGCAATCAAGCTCGACAGCAGGGATGACCTGAATCCCTCTTTTTGCGCCATATTCTACTACTTCTTTGATATCTTCAGTAATAGTATCATGCTCTGTAAAAGCAATCGCTTTGACAACAACTTCTTGCCCTTGATAAGTCTGCCTAGTAAATTCCCTTGGACCCACAATGTCGTCTATTACCTCTTTTTGCGTCTTGCTAGTTTCCTCTTCTCTGTTTTCCATAGATTCTCTGGAATGTATGTGCAGATCAGCAATTTCTATTGGTTTCTCCGCCATTTAATACCCCCATTTTCTGAAATATATTCTTATCAAAGAAATCATAAATCTTTCTCAGTGACTTAAGCTGGTGAGAGTCATAGTCGGGTCTTGCGCACTCTAGAAGATGCTTGAAAGTACAATCGCTGAATTGTAATCTCGTATGCAGAGCGCTTTGCGCTTCTGTCTCATCTCTTGTATCATCAATATCTCTTTCTATTATATCTCCTGCGATCTTGAAATTCCAATAGACTTCTTTTGTCCTATCATCCCTGACCAAAATATCAGTATCATAAGTAGAAAGTTCTTCATACAACGGTCTTGGTGCGCAAGGATCTTCATCAGCCAGGTCTTTTATTTCATTGAACCATTTTCTAAAACAAGCACGCTTTAGATTTTCTCTTTGCGCGAAAGATGAAGCATCAATCTCTCCCTTTTGCAGTTTCTCAAATCCCAGGTAAGGGCTTCCCTGGAAGCCGAAATCAAGGATTGCCGGTCCGAATGACAGATGTCTAGGATCCACAATTCTGTATTGGAACTTTCTATCTTTTGCTTCATTATTGTTATTGTTATTTATATTGTATTCTGAATTTATTAGCAGATTTTCTCCATATATGTCGTTTGCAATTACTGTGAAAGGCCCGTTTTGTGTCCATGCAAAGAAAACTTCATTCTCGAGCAGAATGTTTTCCAATTCATCCATTGCACAGGATAATTGAGATTTTGTTAATTTTTCATCGGATTTTACTTTAGTATTAAGATATTTCAAGACCCTGCTAACGTCCCTTAAGAATTTGTCTCGGCAATCATACAAACTCAATCTTTTCAATTCGAACATTTTACAATCTGAATTATCCTGGAGCAGACATTGTTCCGCTTCAAGTATCTCTTCTTTTGAAGTCATATGCAATTCATCATAAACCCTTTTTGTTGCAAAATAATGGAAGTGTGCCAGCAAACGAGAGATATCAATCAGCTCATCAAGTCTTTCAAGCTCTAATTTCTCTACTTTACTGGTATGGGTTCTTTCGTGAGCGGATTTTATTTCTTCATAATAATGTTTTAATCTGTTTTCTAAGGTGTTTTCACCAAGATTTCCATTTTTGGTGTTCCAATATTCAAGGACGATTGCGTTTTCTAAAGGCAAGGCGCCATAACATCTTACAAAACATTTTTGAGCATCTGGTACTGAGTTGAAAATATAATTATATGCCCTGTATTCTGTTTCATACGAATCCCCTTGAGTGTATTTTCTAATGACACGGATAGAATGAGGTTCGTTTTCATTCATGAAATGAATATTAACTAGAGCAATGTGCTTAATTGTCCTCCCATCTGCAAGCTTTCTTTCTTCAAACGGAACAACATCTTTACCTAGAAACTTTGGATCAACAATGCCTTTTTCAGACAGGATTAATTTAACAAGCTCTTTCCAGTCTTTGAATTTTTCTAATTCAATTGAAAGTCTGTAATCTATATCTTCTTCAGTCGTAATCTCTGAATCCACTTCAATAATGCCGTCCAGACCGTACTTTGTATAACCATCTTCTTTTTGCAGCACAGGATCGTCAGACCTGCAGATGTAAATCGCATTTACAAACTCTCTTGTAACTGAAATCTCTCCCATTGCTTCTGAGATATCTGCCATGGCTTCGCCAGGAGAGCGAATGCTGTCTCCAAAAATCAGGATGTCTGCTGGTTTAGTGCATAATTTCGTCATAGCTGCTTCCCAGTTATCGCTCCTCAGCACTGAGATACCTTTTGTACCGAGCAATCTCTCAAGACTTTTCTCTACTAAATTTTTTACTGCAGATTCTGGACTGTATAATTGAACATTGAGTGTTTTAGCCATGTCTCCCCCATTATTAGTCTTACTTCTATTTCGACTAGGGCCTAAGTTATTTGAATTTATATTTCTTTTCCTTTTTTTGCTATTTTCTAGTGAAGACATTTTTATTCTGAATCTAGGGTTAGACGCGCTATATTACGCAAATGCGCGTTTATGTCCTTTAATCTCGTAAGTATTGAATGTGTCAATGAATCAGAATGCTTTGAGCTCAGTTCTACATATTCTTTTGCAAGCTCTTTTCCAATATCAGAACATTTGTCAGCCAAGATCCTGTCCTTGTTATAGTAGCTCTTCATAACTTCAAGATACTGCTGCTGAATCTTTTTGAATAATTCCAATATGTTCTTTTCTTTCTGCGTACCTTCCTTGTTCTTTTTCAATGTCTTGATTTCCCTTGCTATCCTCTTGCTGTTGTCTGCAATCTTTTCAAGATGCTGTGAAAGCATGAAGGTTGTCATCAATTCTGGCGTAGACTGCTGCAAAAGCTTTGCAATGTTGGGATTTTTCATACCTCCTTTGACAAGCCTACGGATCAAATAAGTGAACCTGTTGATGTCGACGTCACGAAGGTTAAGACTTTCAACATTGTCCTCCTTAAAGGATAATGAAGAATCCTCGAGCATGACTCGGACAATCCTGTCAATTCTTCTTATGATGTCTGAGACAGAGATGTCCCTGAAGTTCAAGAAATCCTTGACAAGAAGCTTTACACTGGTCTGTTCCATGATCTCAAAAGACATAAGATTGTTAAGAAAGTCTCCGATGTGTCTTGCCAGATTCTTAAGTTCGTTGCCCCTGAACTCCATCATGTTGTAATTGTTTATGTATGCAGAAACAATCTCTCTTTCAATTGTGTTTGCAGTTTTTCCATCAACATATATCACAATCTTTTTTTCTTCCTTGTCTTTTTTTTGTTCTGTAGTTATAATCAGATCGTTTGCATTTTCTTCTACAAACACCGGCTGTTTAGAATTTAGATTGTTCTTGTCTATCCAGCTTTTTGGTACTGTAAGAACAAAAGAGTTCTTTCCGAATTTAATCAGTTTTCTAGTTTCCATCATTTTGTTTCTAACACCCCCTCAAGTATATGTATTCTATAGGGCCATTTATATAACTTACTCAAAGTAGTAAACGAAAATAATTCGTTTTTTAGCCCTTTAGGTATATGTTGCATATATACCATATATGGCATATACGTCAACTATATATATATTGTCGTTACTACAATACATATAAGGGTAGAAAATTTCCGGGGTGGTGAAAAATGAAAAGGGCAACCATTGAGAAAATAAGGGAAGAAGAAATGATGCTTGAAGACGCTGACTTTGAAGATGAGTTTATAGAAGATTCACGTGAAAACGACGGAATCAGTCCTGCTGAAGAAGGTTTTATGTTGGGTTTTGAAAGAGCAGGTTAGGAAAACTAGCCTGCACTTTCTTTTTAGTTCTAGAGATTATATTCTGGTTTTGGGCTTAGTTTGGAGCTTATTTCTATATTTTTCTGCAACGTTCTGAAACCTTCGAATTCGAGCAGTACAAGCCGTAATTCGGCCGATCAGGATAGTAAGGTTTATATATTACTCTCATTTACTTATTCTTATTGAAAATCATGGTTTTTAGAGGCTGGGGAGGTAAAATTTTCTGGATTTTAGCTTGCCTTATTGCTCAAAATCACTCTTAAAATGGCAGAAAAAGAAGAATACAAAGCAGAGAAGATCCAAGCGCTTGAAGGCCTTGAAGCTGTCAGGAAAAGGCCTGCAATGTACATAGGTTCTATCGGAGTCAGAGGACTGCACCATCTGGTTTATGAAATAATTGATAACAGCATAGATGAAGCGCTCGCAGGATTCTGCACCAATATCTTGGTGATAATCCATAAGGACGGCAAAGTCTCTGTTGCTGATAATGGAAGAGGTATTCCAGTTGACACGCATCCAAAATTCAATATTCCTGCTGTACAAGTCGTTATGACAAAACTGCATGCTGGCGGAAAGTTTGACAAGAAAGCATACAAAGTCAGCGGAGGTCTGCATGGTGTTGGAATTTCTGTTGTCAATGCGTTGTCCTCAGAACTGATTGTAGAAGTGAAGAGGGATGGAAAGATTTACCAGCAGACTTATAGTAGAGGAAATCCTATCAGCGAGCTCAAAGTCATAGGAGACACGAATGAAACAGGAACTAAAGTAATATTCATCCCAGATTTTGAGATAATGGAGAAGAATGAATTTGATTTTGAGACATTGAGCTTCAGGTTCAGAGAACTGGCTTTCTTGAATCCAGGAATCAAGATTCAGATAAAAGATGAAAGAACCGATGCAGAGAAAGAATTCCATTACGAAGGAGGCATCAAGAGTTTTGTAAAGTTTTTGAACAAAAACAAAGAGATTCTTCACCAGCCGATTTATGTGAAGAAAAAGGTAGGAGATGTCGAAGTGGAAGTTGCATTGCAGTATAATGATAGTTTTAATGAAGCCATATATTCTTTTGTCAACAACATAGATACTGTGGAGGGAGGAACACATCTTAACGGTTTCAAGACTGCCTTGACAAGAGTGGCGAACAAATATCTCAAAGAAAACAAGCTTGACAAATTAACATTGTCTGGTTCTGATATCAGGGAAGGGATGACTGCTGTCATCAGCGTGAAGATTCCTGACCCTCAATTTGAAGGGCAGACAAAAACTAAGTTAGGGAATAGTGAGATAAAAGGCATAGTGGACAGCATAATCACTCAAGGCTTGAATACTTATTTTGCAGAGAATCCTGCGGTCGCAAAACAGATAATGCAGAAAAGCATAAATGCTGCGCAGGCAAGAGAGGCTGCGCGAAAAGCAAGAGAACTTGCAAGAAGGAAAGGTGCGCTTGACAGCGGCAATCTTCCTGGTAAACTTGCAGATTGCAGCTCAAGGGATCCTTCGAAATGTGAACTTTTTCTGGTCGAAGGAGACAGTGCAGGCGGCAGTGCGAAACAAGGAAGGGATCGGGAATTTCAGGCAATACTGCCAGTGTTCGGCAAGATATTGAATGTTGAAAAAGCTAGATTGAACAGAGTGTTGAGTTCAGACAAGTTGAGGACAGTGATCAGCGCGATCGGCTGCGGCATCGGTGATGAATTAAATATTGAAAAAGCAAGATACCATAAAATAATCCTGATGGCTGACAGTGATGTTGACGGCAGTCATATCAAGACTTTATATCTTACTTTGTTCTACAGATACCTAAAACCTTTGATAGAAGCAGGTTATCTGTATGTTGCGCAACCGCCTCTTTATCTGATCAAAAAAGGAAGGGGCGCACACTATGCATTGGATGACAAGGATAAAGAAAAGATATTGAAAGAGATAGGAGAGGAAGGCGCCTCAATACAAAGGTATAAAGGTCTTGGTGAGATGAATCCTAAGCAATTATGGGAAACAACAATGAGTCCAGAATCAAGAAGCTTGCTGAAGATCACGATTGAAGATGCGATCCAAGCAGATACTGTCTTCACAATGCTTATGGGAGACAAAGTAGAGCCGAGAAGAGATTTTATACAACAGCACGCCCGCGAAGTTGCTAATTTAGACATATAACTACTGTTTAGACCGAAGCTTTTTTAAATAGGACTAATTTTCTGCATCTCTATGGCAAAAGCTAGTAAAAAGCGCAGTGCAGCAAGAACAGGGCTTAAATGGAAGAGAAAGAAATGGTACAAGATTGCTGCGCCAAAAATTTTCAACAGTAAAATAGTAGGCGAAGCTTTTGCAGAGACTCCTCAATCATTATTGGGAAGGACTGTTGAAGTCAATCTGATGCAGTTGACAGGCAATATCAAGAAACAGAATCTTGTTCTTAAGATGAAGACAAACGATGTCAAGAATGAGATAGGCCAGACAACAATAACTGAATTCTATATGCAGCCTGCATCTATCAAGAGATTTGTCCGGAAAGGAACCACAAAAATCGACGAATCCTTCTGCTGCTACACTAAAGATAAAGTTTTGGTCAGGGTCAAGCCTCTTTTGCTTACAAGATCAAAAGCAAAGTCAAGCGTCTCTAAAGATTTGAGAGACAGGGCAAGAAGCTGGTTGGCAAATACGATAGCAACTTTGACTTTTGAAAACTTCATAAATGACTTATGCTTATTCAAATTACAAAGAGATCTGAAAACAGTTTTAGATAAGATTTATCCGTTAAAAGCATGCCAGGTCAGAAAGGCTAACATAGAGACGAGAAAGAAAGTAGCGATTGTAAAGGCTACTGCTAAAGAAGAGAAAGTTGAGAGAAAGAAGTTTGTAAGGAAGAGGCCGGGAGAAAGAAAACCATTCAGGAAACCTGCAGAAAAGACAACAGAAGAAATACCTAGGGAAAAGAAAACCATTCAAAAGAAAACAGAGAAGACAGAGGAAAAAAAAGAAGTTACAGAAGCCAAGGCAGAACCTAAGAACGCAGAAGCTAAAGCTTAATCTTATTTGTTTCTTATTAATCAATAGATTCTAAGAAATTATTCTTCTAGAAAACCGAAGTCAAAATTGAATTTGTCCTCGTCAATTATGTTGTAAGAATAGCCTTTATAGATGTAAATCTTGTCGCCTTTCTGCACTTTCATCGGCATGCCCCAGTATTGGTCGTACCATATGATGACTTGTTCTCCTTCTTCGTCCTCAAGGATTAGTTTTGAGCATGGCCTTGTGCTTATTGTCTCTGCGAACTCATTATGCTCGATAAGTTTGTAATGAAGCGCATCCCTTAACCATTGATCTGCGGTTTTTGCAATGAAGACTCGCGGCACGATGCTTAGCTTTGTGTCTGGATGTTTTCTGCAGTCAAGATGATTCTTGATGTCTTCACAGATAGCCACTGCAGCTCCAGATTCTCTATCAATGTGTACTGCATCTATGAACTGTTTATCGTATCTTAAATCGGTATAAAGCTCGATCTTTGCATTTTCTTTATTGACAAGAACCTTGTTCTTTCCGTCATAATAACTGTAAGACTCGATCCTGTTGTCTATTTTGTCCAGTAACTCTCTTATCTCAGGAAGTTCTTCTCTTTTTTCAATGACTGCAGGGATTTGTTCTTCTACTTGCGCTCTCTGCTCTGCAATCTGCTTGATCTCTTCAATTGCTTCCTGTTCTGCTAATTCTAGAACATGCTTCTGTTCGATCTCTATCTGTTCTTCTGTCTTTTGCTCTCCTACCTGGTTAGCGCAGGCGCTAACAAAAAGAGTGATTGTTACGAACAATGCGAATAGTGCAAATACTGCTTTTCTCATTTTCTCAATATAACATCAGAAGCCTCTTTCAAGTGGAAATTTCAGAGGGGCCTTTATAAAGCTTACTGGTGTTTATAGAGAGAAAATAATAAATAGAAACTGCAATACAATGGCTATAAAATGGACATAATCGGCAAAGGGGCAGAGGCAGTTATCAGCAAGAAAAAGAAGGATGAGGCAGAGATGGTTGTGAAGGAAAGAATCAAGAAAAATTACAGAATTGGTGAGATAGATGATGCCCTACGCAAGCAAAGGACCAGGAAAGAAGCGAAGGTTCTAGAGACTCTTAATCAAGTAATCCCAAGTCCCAGATTGTTGAAGGTCAATGAGAAAGAAAATCTGATAGAAATGGAGTTCATTGAAGGTCCGAAAGTCAGAGACGTTCTTGAGAAGGAAGATTACATTGCAATAAGCAAGACCATAGGGATGCAGGTTGCCAAGATGCACAAGAAAAATCTCATACACGGAGATCTTACCACTAGCAATTTCATACTTAAAGATGGAAAGATATTTTTTATTGATTTTGGGCTTTCATTCCACAGCACGAAAGTCGAAGATAAAGCAGTAGACCTGCATCTGTTGAAGCAGGCTCTTGAGAGCAAACACTATACTGTATTTGAAGAATGCTTTGAAGCAATACTCAACGGCTATTCCATAGAGAGCGACGAATCTGAAGACGTTCTTAAACGGTTTGAACAAGTCGAGAAAAGAGGAAGAAATAAAGAAAAGAATTAAGCAGCTTCTTCTCTTAGCTGTTTCAAGCTTTCTAATTGTTCTGGAGTTGCGTGCCTTGTCACATAACGTTTGATTCTCTTTCTTCTCCTCCTGTCCTCTATCTTCTGCGCACACTTCCATAGATATCTTAGAGGGTTTTTTGAAACACTGCTGCGTGCAATGTCCCCTTCTTTTATTCCCATCACTTCTGCTTTTATTGCCTTCCTTAACCAATGGCTGGCAAGATGGTACCTTTCTTCATCCCAATATAACATTCCTTTCATGAGATAAGCTCTATGATATTCGTCAAAGTCATCTGCTTTTTTTATCGCAAGATCCACAGTCTTATGAGCTTCCTTGTATTGATCTATTTCGCTGTATGCGTGGGCCATGTCATAAAGCATCTCAAACCCAGTAGGTTCTTCATTGTATTTCCTTCTTGAAAGGGTGCGTTTAAACCAGTATATTGCTCTTTTATAATCTTCCATTGCACAACATTGTTGACCTATCTCTTCTAGAATATTGTCTTCTTTATGATTGAATTCTTTGCTTGCAGCCAGTATAGATTCCAAAGCTTTTTCATGTTCGCCCATGTTGTTATACACATTGCAAAAACTTCTTAGAATGAAGCCTGTGTGTTCAGGTGTTCTTTTCAGATGCCTTTCCAAGATCCCTAAAGCTCTTCTATAGTTCTTGTCATGCTTTGCAATGCTTTCTGCTAATTCCATTGCAGATTCTGATCCTTTCTTGGATGCTCTCAAAGCCATCATATAGAATTTTCTGGTTAGTTTAATCTTATCATTAGCATCATAATCTGTTGCGATCTGATGAAGTATTGTTGAGAATAAAAGATTGTAATCATTCATTATCTCCACACTGTGGCCGTAATAGCAGCTTCTCTTGTTTTTCACCCTGACATAAGTGGTGCCGTCCCAGACTCCCATTTCAATAGGAGTCCCTTGCGGATCTGCAGTAAAGATGTGTCCTGTGATGTCGCAAATCTTACTTTCGATTCCGAACCACTCGCACATTGCAGTGAAGTATTGTGTCATTCCGACACAGTCTCCTTTTTTCTTGTTGTAATTAAGATGACTCTGCACTACTTGATCAAGAGTTTCGTTTTCACTATTGTAAGTATCCCTGCTGTATATCGAAAGATTGTGAAAGTCGCTACCGTTTTTTGATTTCTTAGGTTTTCTTCTTTTTATCCTGAAGGATTCTCTATGTATCCTTTTTCTCAAACCATCGGCAGCTTCTCTTTTAACTACTGGGTCAAGATCGGCTTTTAGCCTCCATCTTGTAAAGCCTGAAGAATCTTTGTATCTTTCAAAGTGCTGGAAGAACCCAAATCTTCTGCTTCTATGCATGATTCTGTTTGCCTGCTGCTCAAAGCGTTGCATTCTTTCTCTGATAACATATTGCGGGGTTCTTTTTCTTTTGTTAGCCATAAGGAATATGGCTTCAGCTAGAGTGAGCTCCTCTAAAGTTTTTTTTGTACGCTCTGCTAGAAGTTTTCTTACAAATGGATTTACTTTCCCCTTTTCCATTTAGTATCACTATCTTGAAGGTTTATTTGGGTCCTTTAAATCTCAGAACCAGTAGTTTAAAGTTATAAAACTAATATATTAATGTTGTGGAAAATAGAAAGAAAAAAGGAAAAAATCACTATATCTTCTATCACGCTCTTTTCCCCTATGTGAATGCCTCACCTCTTTTTTCTACGTCCCCTGGCAAAAAACAAAGATCCCTCCGCAAGGGAGGGCATCTAAGTATGCCTTCTTAACCTAATATTGGGGGTATTGGGTAGAAAAAGGAAGGCATATGAGTATGCTTTCCTCTCTACAGCATCTCTATTCCTAGTTCACTACCTAGCCTTTGAGCTTGGGTTGCTTTTTCTCTGTTGCTGATCCTTCCCAAGACCCATGGGCTGCTCACGCCAGTGATGATTGTCATGACAGTCAGCCTGCCTTTCATATCATCTGTGACTCTTGCGCCCCAAATAACATTTGCATCTGGGTCTAGAGATTCTGTCACCATGTCTCCAGCTTTGGTAATTTCTTCTAGGGTTAGATCTGGGCCGCCGTGTATATGGATTAAAGCTCCTGTTGCACCTTCGTAATTGATGTCCAATAGTGGATTTGAAAGTGCGCCTTTTACAGCTTCCTCAACCTTATTGTTCGTATCTGAACTGCCTACTCCAATTACTGCGACGCCTCCGTTTGTCATGATTGCCTTAACGTCTGCATAATCCAGGTTGACCAATGAAGGGATTGCGATAGTCTCAACGATGCCCTTGATCATAGTACTGATCAGCTCGTTCGCTACTGCAAATGCCTGTTCAATTGGCAAGTTTCCTGCGATTGATACTAGTCTGTTGTTGTCAATCACGATCACAGTATCTGATGATTGTCTTAATTGCTGCAATCCGAACTCTGCCTTGTCGATTCTTGCTCTTTCAATATCAAAAGGCATAGTAACTGTTCCGATTACTATAGCTCCTACGCTCTTTGCCACCTGTGCAATGATAGGTGCTGCGCCTGTTCCTGAGCCACCGCCCATTCCTGCGCATACAAAGACCATGTCGCTGTCTTTCAAAGCATCCTTAATCTCCTGCATAGATTCCTTAGCAGCTTCTGCGCCTCTCTGAGGCATTCCGCCGCATCCAAGGCCCTTTGTGATCTCAGAGCCGATCAGGAATTTTCGGTCAGATTCTATTATATTCAAGTGCTGCTGATCTGTGTTTGTTGCGATGATCTCAGCTCCCTTTACACCTTTTCTAAAGAGCCAATTGACCATGTTTCCGCCAGCACCGCCTACACCAACAACCTTGATGTTAGCCTGTCCAACTTCTCCTCCAGAATGAGATACTTTGCTGTCTATCTGTTCCAATGCGTTTTCCACGATGAAGTCCATTTTACTCTATTTCCCCCTAACTGTGTTTTTTTCTGTTTGTTAAAGTATAGTTGTTGTGAAGTTATTAGGTTAGCGTGCTATCTAGGTCAAGTCTTCATTACTGTCTCACAGAAATCGTCTTGTCCAACAATTTCCGTTACGTTCCCTCGAAAAACTTGATTTTAGTGTTCTTTTATAAAGAATAACTCATACTTAAATATTTCTGTTATTTGATATATATTATTTAGAATATAGTAAGGTTTTTTTGCCTGCATAGAGCCCCATTGACGTCATTTTCTTATATTGTGCCGGATCTAAGCTAACAAAGCTTATTCCGAAGCCTGTTTCTTTTTTCAAGCTTTCTACGACCGAATCTATTTTTGCTGCATCGATCTTGTTGCCTATGATTAGAACATTTGCTTTATCATCTTTTATTTCTCCGTGAAGTATGATTGATTCTATGTTTTCATCTTCTTTTATCTCGTTCACAAACAGGTCTACTGTGTTTTTCTTTTCAATGAAGAAAGTGGAAATGAAACGAGCATTTGGAGTGCCTGCAAGCCTGTAGAGCTTGAATTTATTGATCTTAACTATCTCGACGAGATTCAGACTATTCAGCTTCTTTAAGCTTCTGTATGTGGTGGCAGGCGGAACCTTGGCTGCCTTTGCAAGTTCCCTCAGATTGAATTCCTTTGTATTGTTCACTAATGTCGCGAGTATCCTGGCGATCTTCTCATCAATGAGTTTTGAAAGGATTTCTGTCTTTGGATTTTGCTCCATTTCAATTGGGAAGATCAAGATATATAAAAGGATTTCGTTTTTGAAACAGTGTTTTATGTGTGAAATTATGTTTCACATGTGATTATATGGTCTATGAGGCGCGAATTACTCAGAATCAGCCTTTTCTAGATTCTCGTAATAAGCCAGCAATTCTTCGCGAGAAATTTGCTCGCCTGTCTCTGGGTGAAAGAATTCTGGAAGAAATTCTGAGATTCCATCTGGCTCTGGGCCAGCCACATCTGAGAAAATACCGCCATCTTCTGCAGCCATCCTGGCAATTCCATCCTTGGCAATCTCATCCAAAGTTCCATGTTCAATCAAGGTATCGAGATCTGTAAAATCCATGTCAACAACAGGCGCATTATCAATCACATAGGTTGGGAATAGCATGCCTTTTTTGTAGTGGCCTTCTCTGACAAATTTTATGAAAAGTTCTGCCAGCGGGGTGTTGTGATCTTTTTCTATTCGATCAACAATTCTGGTAATCAGTTCGTCCCTGACAGGAACTGCTCTTTTTTCTAAATCATCAACATCTTCTTGAACTATTGTTTCAAATTCTTGGTCTGGCATTTCTTCTTGCAAAATATGCATTAGGTTCAGGCAGAAGTTCTTGTAGATTGATTTTAGTTTAGGCAGATTTTTCTTCTTTTCAGGATCCTTAGATAGGAAGAGATCAATCGCATAATCATAAAGCTGAAGCCTAATGTATTGGGATATGGCCAATAAATCCCTGCCAAGTTTGCCATTTGTCTCTGTGCAGCATCTCTTTACATATTCCTCATATGCCTTGACAAGGCCTGATAGATAGTCTGCGTTCAATTGCCCGTTCAGATCTGCAGGGCTGAAGCCAGTAAGCCTGTCAACAAGCTTTGATCTTATTTCTTTAGAAACAGTGCTTAGCAAGTCTTTACATGCGTCAGGATCTGCTGTTCTTTGAGCAATTATTTCCAGATGCTCGTGCCTGTCAAGAAGCATGTCTCTTGCGCCCTGATGATCGAGCCATCTGCCTCCTATATCTCCTCTTACGACATAATCCAATAGATTTTTATCGCCTAATACAGTGAATATGTTGAACCAAGGATCGTTTTTATACTCAAAACCCAGTTTTTCACCGAGTTCCTTTACTGTGTCTTCAACAGCCAAGTATATTGCTACAGAAAGGGCGTCATAATGGCCTCTATCAGTAATCTTGACCTTTTTCTCTACTAAAGTCTGGTTCTTTTCATCGCCAGGATTGCTCTGTTCGACAGTCAGTCCGTATAACCTATCTTCAAACTTACTTAACATGTGTTCTGCGAACCGTTGTGAAGATTCCCTGTTAATGTCTTTATGTACGAATTCCTTTGCGAGCTCCATGCCAGGACTTTCTGTCTCTTTGATTTCTTTTTTTGGTTTGATGCCATCTTCTGAAAGGAAATTATTGATTGTCCTTCTTGGATGCAATAAGGCGCTGAAGAATTTCTTTGGATTTCTTGCAGGATATAGAACAATGCTTGCTAGAGTGGCTAAGTCTGGATAAATAGCTGTTGTTGCATTGCTTATGTGTTCTGCCAGCTTTGGTATGTTACTGGCGAATCTATTTGCTAATGCTGCCAAATTGTATTCAGTAGCAGGCTGCTCTTGAAGCCTGTGGTAAGCTGCCCAGAATCGCTCTTGTGCAGGCTCTGAAAGTTCATTGTTTGCAATATAAGCCCTTATCAGCTCTCTTTCGAACTCTCTTGAAGTGTCGTCCTTATACTGCTTGTCTTCTCCAAATAAGGCAGTCCTCAGAAGATAGGTCCCTATATATAACGGTGTGAAAGGGATTTCTGCGATTCTTTGTACTATGCCAGGCTTTTTCATACAGGAAATATTCCTTAGAGTCGTTTATAATATTTACTATATATCGTCCTCACAAAGTAAAGAAAAAAGAAGAAAATTATTCTTCGTAGTCTATAGCTTCTCCGTTTTCAATAATTTTAAGAGTATACTCTGCACTTTCCAGGTCTCCGTTCTCGTCAAAACCAATAGTGCCTGAGACGCCAGGATAATCCTTGACATTATACAGCTCGTTCTTGATGTCTTCTGCATCTGCTCCTACTCTCTTCATTATGTCTGCCACAATATTTATTGCATCGTAAGCATGGTGAGAACCCAGGGTGACATCTGGTTTTCCTGTCTTTTCCTTCATCTTTGCTTCAAACTCTTCAGCTGCAGGAACAAATGGAATAGAATAGAATATGCCTTCTGCCTGTTCTTTTACTTCCTCAAGGATCTTCGGGTCGCTCCATGTTTCAACTCCTAATCTAGGCACATCAATGCCAAGTTCTTTTGTTTGCTGAAGGAAAGTAATTGTAGAATCTGTATAGCCTACAAAATAGATGAGATCTGGTTCTGCATTCTTTATTTTTGTGAGCTCTGTCCTCATGTCTTTAGAGCTTTGTTCGAATGCTTCTGTCGCCACAATCTCGCCGCCCATTTCTGCGAAACTTTCCTTGAAAACTTCTTGAATTCCTACACAGAAATCACTTAAGCAATATGCAACTGCTACTTTTTTAGCTCCAAGCACATCATAAGCAAACTCTGCAGAGGCTTTTCCATGGATAGAATCTGACGGAAAATCCCTAAAGATGTAATCTCCTGCAAAAGTAATCTCTGGATTTGAACTTCCTGGAGAAATCACAACTGTTTTTCCTTCTGCAATAGGTGCAGCTGCAAGTGTTTCTGAAGAACACATTCCTCCGATGATCACAGGCACTTCATCTATGTTTACTAATTTATTAACAGCGTTAGTCGTGTCTTTTGGATTGCACAATCCGTCTTCTATAATTAGTTTAAGCATCCTTCCATTGATGCCTCCTTGTGCATTGATTTCTTCTGCAGCAAGTTCGGAAGCAGCTGCGATTCCTTGGCCATAGTTCGCGACATCGCCGGTCATAGGTCCAAGAATTCCGATCTTTATCGGTTCTTTTGTTTCTTCTTTTTCCCCTTCTTCAATCGGCGTCATCTCGGTCGGCGCACAACTTACTAATAGGATTGCGACTAGTGCTAATGTCAATAATAGAAAGTGTTTTTTCATATGTATCCTCCCCTTACTAATTTTATAATAATTTATAGTATTTAATTGATGTTTCTATATATTGATTTCTATATAGAAGAAGAAAATAGACTTATTTATTTATTTTTCTTTTTCCTCTTGGGTTTCTTTGTCATGAACTGCTTGTCGATCTCTGCGAAGTATTCGCCCACTCTTTCCTTGATTGATTTAAGTAAGAATGATTCTATCTTTTCCTTGTAGATGTTGTGCAGTTTTTCTTTTTCTGTTATCCTGTAGTTGTTAGCAACTTTCTCGATCAAAAAAAGTTCTCTCAACCTTCTTGTCTGTCTCCTCAGGTTACTGCTCGCAATGCCGACCATTGGAAGCTTGTGTCTTTTTCTTATCTTTATAACTTCTTCTTCAATCTGCTTGCTGTTCAATTCTTTCTTCAGCAACAACGAATATAGAACATCGACAATCACGTCCCTGCTGTCCCCTGGCTGCAATAAACCTACTGACAAACAGAGTTTAGAAACTAGGTCCCTATTTTTAATCTTGAACGGCCTCTCATACTTACGCAAGGTAAGTTCTGCCAAAGCAGTATCCTTTGATTTAATCATCGGTTACTAGAAGATATTACAGATATTTAAATCTTTTTGAAAGTGATTATAATTTATTAAAGAAAACAGTTATTTCTTCTCCTTTCACCTTGAATTCAGACTTGTTCTGGTAACTATCAGTAGGATCGTCAGTACTTGTGAAGGTCTTGACTGCTCCTGTCTTCAGACCTATGTCTTTTTCCTGCTCTTTCATCTGGTCATAGAGCGTATTGGGAACTTTCAGGAATAGATCTATCTTGTCAGCTTTCTGCAGTCCTGTCTTCTTTCTTGCAGATTGGGTATTTCGGACAATTTCCCGCGCGAAACCTTCTGCTTGAAGCTGAGGATCCTGTTCTATGTTCAGGTAGAGCCAGCCGTGCTTTGTATCTATTCCTCTATAAGGTTCTGGAACTTCTTTCTCTATCATCAGATGTTTCGCAAGTATGCCTATCATCTCGCCGTGCAATGAAAACTCGAACTTTCCTTCTTTCTTTATCTTTTCTATCACACTTGCAGGGCTTTTAGTCGTCAATGCAGCGATTATGTCTGTCGCTTTCTCTCCAAAATCAGGGGCCAACTTCGCAAAATCGAATTTAGCAGATTCTCTGACACCTTCTAGTTTATTGACTACTTTCACAGTCTTGACATTTGCCTGTGATTTTATAATGTCCTTCAATGCTTCTACACTATTCTTTACACTAGAATAATCAGATTCTATCACAAGTTCCTTTATAGGCCATCTTCTTCCTATCTGTATCTTTTCTCTGAGAGCCAGAGCATTGGTAACTATTGACTGTGCGATTGTCATCTGTTTCTCGAGTTCTTTGTTTATCTTTGCTTCATTGTGCTTTGGCCATTCATGCAGATGTATGCTTTCTGTCTTCAAACCAAAAGCATCTTTCATGTTCTGGTACATCATCTCTGTGATGAACGGTGTTACAGGACTCAATAGTTTCAATATGCCCAGCAAAGTCTCGTATAAACAATAAACCACTACGCTCTTTTCTTCCTCGCTGCCAGTACTTGCTTTATCCCTTACTAATTGAACATAAGTTCTGCTCAAATCCAAGTATAAATCTTCAACAAGATCCGGAATCTCATCCAGCCTGTACTGTTCGAATAATTCTGTGACTGTCTTTATCGTGGTATGAAGTCTGCTGGTTATGTATTTCTCTTCTATCTCGAAACGTTCTTCTTCCAAAGTTCCCAAGGTTCTTGGATTCAAGTTCAATTGTTCTGCCAGATCTATCAGGTACTTGTGCAGGTTCCATAGGACAACAAAGTTCCTGTACTTTAGTTTCATCTCATCCCAGCTGAAGCTAATGTCAATACCGGCAGTCTGTCTGCTGAAGTAGAATCTCATAGCGTCTGAACCTACTTTCTCTACTATCTCTTTAGGCATTATGATGTTTCCCAGACTCTTGGACATCTTTTCCCCGCCGACTTGCGTCAGGAAACCGTGCATGTAAACATTATCGAAACTCTTGTCTTTGAAACCGAGCATACTGCATACCATCAAGACATTAAACCAGCCTCTGATCTGGTCCTTTCCTTCTAAAATGAAATCTGCAGGCCATAATTTCTTCAAAAGATCGTCCCGTTTAGGGAAATCAAGACAGTTCCAGCTAGCAGTTCCTGCATCTATCCAGACATCCAGTACGTCTGGGATTCTTTTCATCCTGCCTCCGCACTCGTCGCATTCAAAAGTAACCTTGTCAATGTGAGGTCTGTGCAGATTTTCAGGCGCAGTGCCTGCGAGTTCTATCAATTCTTCCCTGTTTTCCACGACAGCGTAATTATCGCACTTATCGCATCTCCAAATTGGAACAGGCGTCCCCCAGAACCTTTGCTTTGTAATGCTGTTGTCTTTCAGATTCTTCAGCCAACTGTCAAAAGCGTTCTTTGCAGCTATAGGATTCCAATAGATTCCTTTGTTCTGTTCTATCATCTCTGTCTTGAGATCCTCTGTCTTGAAGAACCATTGTTTTGTAAGCCTGAAAACCACAGGAAAATGGCACCTCAAGCAATGAGGATAGTCGTGCTCGACTTTTGTGACTGCAATCAAACAGTTGCTTTCCTCGAGAGCTTTTGTGAAATCGTCAACATTCTTTTTTGCATGCCACCCGCTGAACTTGCCCATGTCTCCTGGAAATTCTCCGTTAGGCAATAAATTGTTGAACGGAGGTATGTCATAAGGTTGGCAAGCTTCAAAATCTTCAGGGCCGCA
>Ga0180438_10004069_pt1 | contig 21407 bp, 14 predicted proteins | sample SS_ome_12_FD_132455 | JGI IMG/M metagenome (GOLD analysis project Ga0180438, IMG submission 132455) | Hypersaline lake sediment archaeal communities from the Salton Sea, California, USA - SS_3_D_2 metaG | ecosystem: Environmental > Aquatic > Non-marine Saline and Alkaline > Hypersaline >... | reverse complement strand
TGGAGACGATGAAGAAGTATCCCGGCCCGTTCCACTGGGCGGCGTTCTGCCTGCAAGGCGATTATCGGTAGCTGCCGAGAGGGTTTCTCATGACAAAGAGAACTGTTGCAAGGCCGGTCCTTCTGGCCATCGGCATCATACTGTGTTCCGTCTTTGCGCAGTTCGGGTGCGGCTCTTCATCAGGGAAGACTACTGAAGCCGCGTTACGGTCCGCGCTGGAGAAGAACCCTGCCGATGCGGATACCCGCATCGAGCTGGCTAGACTCCTTCACGAAAAGGGGTCGCATTTCGATGCCGTCATCGTATTGGAGGAAGGCACGAAACTCGACCCGACCAACCCTTCCTTCCTCAGAGTGCTCGGGGAGATTTATGCGGATTGGGCTGAGCAGCTCAACAGCGCGAAGAAGTACGAGATGGCCGCGAAGTATTGGCAACGCTATGTCGATCTTGGCGCCCCTGATGCCGAAGCGTACAGAGTGGTGGGCAACCTGTTATGGCGTGCTGGCCGCGTAGAGCAAGCGATCGCGCCGTATGAAAAGGTCCTTGAGTTAGATTCAAACGACGGGTTAACAGAAGCGCGCATAGGGCATGCGCTTTCGGAAAGTGGGAAATATGAGAAGGCGCTGTCGGCGCTTGCACGGGCTGCTGAGAAGGAACCAAGAGATTACTGGATCTGGTGGTGCCTTGGCGACGTGCAGGTGCTCCTTGGCGATTACGAGAGTGCTCTTGACAGTACCAGCAGGGCGAGGGATTTGTGTACTGGCAATGATGGAGCCCGCGTGGGGAAACAGGTCAGGTTCATACAACGGTTGTCGATGAAAACGAGCGGCATAGATCTCAACAGGTGCCACGTGAATCTGGCACAGCGTCACGAGAGACTGAAGCGTCCTGACAGAGCGATCGCAGAGTACAAGATCGCCATCGAGCGGCTACCTCCAGGGACACCTGAGCAGGAAGGAAAGTGTGCCCAGCAGATTGCGATGTTCTATGCCCAAATGAAACAGTGGGAGGACGGGCTCGAGTATGCCCATAGGTCCATTGAAGCCTATCAGAAGGTGGACAATCCTTACGAGGTGGCGTGTTGCTATCATTACCTGGGCCTGATCTGCGCCAATCTCGCCATGGAGAACTCGGCTGAAAGAACGGCGTTTCTCGAAAAGGCTCTCAAGGCGTTTCAGATGGAAGAGCAATACGCGCGCCAAGCTCACAGTGAGCGACTTGTGAGAACGGCGATATCGTACATCGCAAAGGTGCTCGGGGATCTGGAAGGTGCCAGCGAGCCGCGATTCAAGCAGTACCGCGAGACAATCGTGCAGTATCTGCCGGAAACCGGACCGATCACCGACCACGGTGTAGCAAGTCTGATGCGAGCAGAGGCGGAGTTCCGTGTCGATGAGGGTGACTATGAAGGGGCCAGAATTCTGCTCGAGATGCTGGAGCCCTTTTACGCCAAATCCACGGATTTTGGGAGTATGACGGGTGCGCCATGGATATATCGACAGCTTGGATACATAAGTTGGAGACAGGGTGATATCGACGAGGCAATGATCTACGGGGAGAAATGCGTAGCGAAACTCACGGAAATGCGATCTATGCTTGGGGTGGACGAATTCCGAAGGAGGGTTGGCGGAGAGCGGTGGCAATACGCCTATTCTGGCCTTGTTGCCGGTGCACTTACCAAAGGAGAAAAGGCAAGGGCTCTTGATTATGCAGAACAGTATAAGGGGCGAGCGCTGCTGGAGCTTCTAGGCAGTACAGCCGTCGACGGCAAACGGAGTGCCGTCGAAAGAAACCAGGAGAAGGGGCAGACGATTCTTGCGCAGGTGGCGGATTTAGAAGAGCAGGTGCAGGGTGCAAGGTCGGGAGTTAATGCCGAAAACGTTAGGAGTCTGGAGCGGACTCTGAGCATCGAGCAAACGCAGTATGAGCGTCTAGCGGAGGAGATAAGCGCCGCCGAGTTTGAGGTAAAGAGCTTTGAGGACGTTCAGTCAATGACAACCGAACATTTACGGCCGGTCGTCGATGACTTCACTCTTGTTAGTTACGTCATTGGTTGGTGGGGACTCAGTGCGGTCGTGCTGTCGAAGGAGGGCGTAGAAGGCATCCTCACCGAGGACATGACCGAGAGGAAGCTCCGTCCACTGGTCGAGGCGTTCCGGCGTGAGATAGGTGTGAAATCGGATGCCTCAAGAGATCTGACGCTCGAGGTCGAGCAAAAGGAAGAAGTCCCGGAAGTGCCCGAAAAAGCACCTTCAGAAGAGCTGTACGAGCTCCTGATCGAGCCGGTTCTTCCTTACATTAAGACGAAACTCGTCTACATTTCCCCGGATAGCGTGCTGAACTATCTCCCGTTTGAGGCGCTCCAGAAAGACGGGCGGTATCTTATCGAAGATTTCGCCATCGCCTATGCACCGAGCGCAAGTGTGCTCAAGATATGTATGGATCGAGAACGCAACCGCCGCGAGAGCGTGCTTGCACTGGGCAACCCGAACCTGAAGAACCCCGCTTTCCGGCTCGTCCACGCTGAGAACGAGGTTAACTCGCTAGAAGGATTGTTTCCCAAGGTCGATGTGTACACTGGAGATGATGCAACCGAAGCCGTCGTACAACAGCACGGGGGTGAGTACGACATCCTACATTTCGCCTGCCACGGTGAGCTGAATCTGGACGAACCGATGTTGACATCGCTGAGGCTGGCTCCCGACGATGCGAACGACGGGTACCTGCATGCCGGCGAGGTGTTCGAGCACGATCTGTCGGCGTCGCTAGTGGTGCTGAGCGCGTGCAACAGCGCGTTGGGCGAGCTCACGAGCGGGAACGAGCTGATGGGTCTCACAAGAAGCTTCCTGTACGCAGGCGTGCCGTCGATCATAGCGAGTTTATGGACAGTTGACGACCGGTCGACGTCGTACCTGATGGAGCACTTTTACAGGAACCTCGGTGCGATGAACAAGGCGGACGCGTTGCGCGAGGCGAAGCTGGAGACGATGAAGAAGTATCCCGGCCCGTTCCACTGGGCGGCGTTCTGTCTGCAAGGCGATTATCGGTAACGCTCGGGAGGTTCAGCGTGAGAACGAGAACACTTGCTCCTTTGGTCAGTCTTGTCATAGGCATTGTGCTATGTTCCTTGCTCGCGCCGTTCGGTTGCGGCTCGCCATCAGGAAAACAGACTGAAGCCAGGTTGCGGTCCGCCGTGCAGAACGACCCCCACGATGCAGACGCGCGCATAGAGCTGGCAGGGCTCCTCGACGAGCGAGGTGCACGTGCCGAAGCGGTGGTCACGCTACAAGAGGGCTTAAAGCTCGATCCGAACAACGTACGTCTTGTCAAGTCTTTGGCACAAGCGTATACACGGTGGGGAGATGAAAACGATAGCCCGAAGAAGTACGAGGTGGCAGCGGGATATTGGCAGCAGGTGGTTGATAGTGGCGGCGTGGACGCTGAAACCATCAAGCTGCTTGGCTACGTTCAACGGCGGGCTGGGCAATACGCAAAGGCGATAGACTCGTTCGCGACAGCGCTCCGGCTAGAACCGCAAGATGCGTACAGCTTGAGCCAGCTGGGATTCGCGTACAAGGCGAGCGGCAAATACGAGAAGGCTCTCTCCGCGCTCACCGCGGCAGCCGAACAGTCGCCCCAAGATTATTTGATCTGGTGGTGGCTCGGGGACGCGCAGCGGCTGCTTGGAGATTACGAATCCGCACTGGCCAGCATGAAGAAAGCGTTCGAGTTCAGTCCAAGGGACAAGCGCGCTGAGTTGCAGGAGTATGTGCAGTTCACCCAGGGGCTTTTGCTGGGCCCGGCTAGTCGGCGTGGAAGCAGCTATCATCGCGTGCTCGCTGACAGACACGAGAACACCGGCCGGCCTGACAGGGCAATTGCCGAGTACAAGAAGACGCTTGAGCTGTTACCTCCTGAGGCGTATGAAATGATCGCGTGGTGTAACGGACAGATCCTCTACTGCTACTCCGAGACGAACCAAATGGAGAAGGCAATCGAACATGCCGAGCGTGCAATAGAGAACTATAAGAAGGCCGGTATTCCGTTCGCGCTCTCGCAGATGTATCAGGCTCTGGCAAGCGTCTATCGTAAGCTAGCGAACATGGAAGAGGGCACGAGAAGGAAGGAGTTTCTTGAGAAATCGCTCGCAGCTCGTGAGATGGAAGAGCATTACGCGCTTGAGGCCGACAATCTTCACATGGCAATGCACGCTCTCGCGGACAAAGTCTCGCCCATGGCCGAGCTTTACGGCGTTGACGATCCGCGGGTCAAAGAATGTCGCGAGGCAATGGCACAATACCTTCCGGAGAAGGGACCTGTCACGGACTGCGCGATAGCAAGCGTAATAGATAGCGAGGCGCATTTGCGGGTTCTCGAGAAGGACTACGCTGGAGCAAAGGAACTCTACGGTATGGTAGAACCTTATTATGGTGGGGAAACGAAAGATTTCACCGTGTTAGTTGTCGCCCCAGGAATATACAACCACCTTTCCTTCATCAGTTGGAAACAGGGCAACCTTGATGAAGCGATAATGTATGGGGAGAAGGCGGCAGCAAAGCTCTCCCAGATGCGTTCTCTGCTCGGCCTGGATAGGTTTAGGCGAAGCGTTGGCGGCAGTACATGGCGATATGTTTTTGCAAACAGGCTGGTTCGGATGGCATTGGAGATGGGCGACAAGACGAGAGCTTTCAACTATGCGGAGCAATACAAGGGCCGTGCGCTGGTTGACCTGCTTGGCACCAAAGCGGCGGCCACCAAGCGGCGCGCGTTCGATGAAAAGCGGATGGAGAAAGGAGTTGTTCTAGCACGAGTACAAGGAGTCGAGCGGAAGGTTGAAAAGGCCAAGTCGGGACGAGACGCCGACGGTCTTAGAAGCCTTCAAAGGACGCTCAGCATCGAGAAGACCAAGTATGAAAGGCTCGCCGAGGATGTCAGCGTTGCCGAACTCGAGATAAGGAACTTCGAAGACGTTGAATCAATGACAACGGAAGTACTGCAGCCGATTGCGGACCAGTTCACTGTGGTGAGCTACGTTGTCGACCGTGATTGGGGCACATGCGCCACCGTTCTGTCGAAGGAACAAGTTGAGGGTGCTGCACTTGAAGGCATATCCGAGGAGAGACTGCGCCCGCTGGTCGAAGCGTTCCGGCGCGAGATAGGTGTGAAATCAAGTGTCTCAAGAGATCTAGCACTCGAGGTCGAGGAGAAGGAACAAGCACCTGAAAAGCCTGAGAAAGCCGCCTCAGAAGAGCTGTACGAGCTCCTGATCGAGCCGGTTCTCCCCTACATCAAGACGAAACTCGTCTATATTTCCCCCGACAGCGTGTTAAACTATCTCCCGTTCGAGGCGCTTCAGAAAGACGGGCGGTACCTCATCGAAGACTACAGCATCGCCTACGCGCCGAGCGCAAGTGTGCTCAAGATCTGCATGGACAGAAACCGCAACCGTCGGGAGAGCGTGCTGGCACTGGGCAACCCGAACTTAAAGAATCCCGCGTTCAGACTCGTCCATGCGGAGAACGAGGTCAACTCGTTAGAAGGATTGTTCCCCAAGGTCGATGTGTACGCTGGAGATGATGCGACGGAAGCCGTGGTACAACAGCACGGGGGTGAGTACGACATTCTACATTTTGCATGCCACGGCGAGCTGAATCTTGACGAACCGATGTTGACATCGCTGAGGCTGGCGCCGGACTCCGAGAATGACGGGTACCTGCACGCCGGCGAGGTGTTTGACTATGATCTGTCTGCGTCGCTGGTGGTGCTGAGCGCATGCAACAGCGCGTTGGGCGAGCTGACGAGCGGTAACGAGCTGATGGGACTCACACGAAGCTTCCTGTACGCAGGCGTACCGTCGATCGTGGCGAGTTTATGGACGGTTGACGACCGGTCGACGTCGTACCTGATGCAGCACTTTTACAAGAATCTCGCGACGATGAACAAGGCGGACGCGTTGCGTGAGGCTAAGCTCGAGACGATGAAGAAGTATCCCGGCCCGTTTCATTGGGCGGCGTTCTGTCTGCAAGGCGATTATCGGTAACGCTCGGAGGATAGCCGGACAGGGTTACCATAGGAGCATTTGCGATGAAACCGAAGATCCACTTGACGCTCGCAGCCTTACTCACCGTCACCGCCCTTGTTTCAAGCGTTCTGCCCGCCGGGTGTAAGGCCTCCTCGCAGGACGAAGCTGAACAGAGATTGCGCTCAGCTCTGGATAAGAATCCCGGTGACGTAGAAGCCCGTATGGGACTGGCACGGGTTCTCATGGAGAAGGACGCGCGCTCCAAAGCGGTCGCGGTGCTACGCGAAGGAATGAAAGACGACCCCAGCAAGGCCCCTCTCCTTGACACGTTGGCAGAAGTGTATTTCGCTTGGGGAAGGGGCGCAAGAGATCCTCGTGTATTCGATGCTGCGGAACGCTTTTTGAAGGAACGTGTGGACGCCGGCACGGCGCGAGCTGAAACGTTCAAGATCCTGGGGTACGTCCAGAAACGGCTCGGCCGATACGAAAACTCAATAGATTCCTTAGCCGTGGCTTTCGAACTGGATCCCGGCGACGCGTTCAACAAGGCCCGCTTGGGATATCAATACGCACTGACCGGAAGGTATGAGAAGGGGCTGCCGCTGTTAAGCGAAGCAGTTGAGCAAGGGGAAGATCATTTCCTGCTCTGGTGGTGGCTGGGAGACACGCAAAGGTTGCTGGGTGACTATGACGAGGGGCTTGAGAACCTGAACAAGGCAATCAAAGGCGCTTGGTGGGAGAGGCGGAGCGAACTGAACAAAACCGTGGTGTCCACACGCAACCTGTTGCTGTCCACGAAGGGAGAGTCGGCTGTGGGTTCTCACAGGTCTCTGGGGGACCGCCACCGTAAGTTGGGCAGACCTGACAGAGCAATTGTCGAATACAAGAAGGCGCTGGAGTTGACGCCCGCCGATGAACACGATTGGGCAGGATGGCTCAGCTTAAGAGTTGCGCTGAGTTACCAGAAGGCAAAGAAATACGAGGAGGCGATCGATTACGCGCAGCAAGCAATCGAGCACTACAAGACAAGCGAGAATCACCGCCGTGTGGCTCAAGCTTACGCTGAGTTGGGTAACACATATTACTCGTTGGCGTACCACGACAGACCCCGATGGGAAGAACTTCTAAAGAAGTCCATAAATGCCCGCGAGATGCAGGAACGTTACGCCACCAAAGCAGGGGACACTGTCCTGGTGACGCGGGCACTCACGTACTTGTGCACTGAAATAGCTGAAGTATACGGCGTTGAAGATCCGCGCGTTCAGGCGTATCGGGAACGAATTGTACAACGCATTCCGAAAACCGGCCCATTGACAGATTCAGAGGTGGCGAGAGCAGTTGACTGTGAAGCACGCATGCGACTCGTAGAGGGCAACTACGCCGGTGCGGTGGAGCTTTACGAGATGCTCGGCCTTTTCTACGCGAACTCAAAAGAACGCAGCAAGATCGTGCTCGTTCCTTCCCTGTACAATACAGTCTCGTATCTTTACCACAAGCTCGGCAACACTGATGAAGCCATGAAATATGGAGAGAAATCCGTCACCAGACTCACTGAGCTGCGCTCCATCCTGGGTGTAGATGATTTCAAGCGGACTATGGGCGGCGATACATGGCGATACGTCTTCTCACACACACTCGTGCCAATAGCGATGGAGAAAGGTGACAAGCAGCGAGCGTTCGACTACGTGGAGCAATACAAAGGCCGCGCCCTCCTGGATCTTCTCGGCAGCAAGGGCACGGAAGGCAAACGCGATGCGCTCAGCAGAAAGCGGAGGCAAGAGCGGATCGTACTGGCGCAGGTGCGCGATCTTGAAGAGCAGGTGGAGGCCGCGCAATTGAGAGGCGACTCGCCGAACTTGCGCAGCTTCCAACGTACACTGAGCATCGAGAAGACCCGCCACGAGCGGCTGGCCGAGGACGTGAGCGCCGCCGAGTCGGAAGTAATGAGCTTTCAAGATGTAGCGTCATTGAAGGCGGAACAGCTCCGACCGCTCGTAGAGAGGCTGACTTTCGTGAGCTATGTCGTCGGTGACCATTCGACATGCGTGTCCGTTCTCTCAGAGGGCTCGATTGAGGGCATCAAGATCGACCGCGCGTCAGAGGAAACGCTGCCGTCGCTGGTTGAGGCTTTCAGGAAGGAGGTAGGTGTTGTGTCAGTTATGTCGAGGGATCTCACGCTTGAGGTGGAGCGGGAAAAGGAAGCTGCTCCGGAAAAGCTGGAGAAAGCCGCCTCAGAAGAGCTGTACGAGCTGCTGATCGAGCCGGTTCTTCCTTACATCAAGACCAAACTCGTCTATATTTCCCCCGACAGCGTGTTGAACTATCTCCCGTTCGAGGCGCTGCAGAAAGACGGACGGTATCTTATCGAAGACTACAGCGTCGCCTATACACCAAGCGGCAGCGTCCTGAAAATCTGCATGGACAGGAATCGCGACCGCCGCGAGAGCGTACTTGCCCTCGGGAACCCGAACCTGAGGAATCCGGCGTTCAGGCTGGTGCACGCCGAGAACGAGGTGAACTCGCTCAAAGGGCTGTTTCCGAAGGTGGATGTTTACACTGGAGATGATGCGACCGAGGGTGTAGTGCAGGAACGCGGTGGGGAGTACGACATCCTGCATTTCGCATGCCACGGCGAACTCAATCTCGACGAGCCGATGTTGACATCGCTCAGACTGGCGCCGGACGACGAGAACGACGGCTATCTCCACGCCGGCGAGGTGTTCGAGCACGACCTGTCGGCGTCGCTAGTGGTGCTGAGCGCATGCAACAGCGCGTTGGGCGAACTGACGAGCGGCAACGAGCTTATGGGTTTGACGCGTAGTTTCCTGTACGCGGGCGTGCCGTCGATCGTGGCGAGCTTATGGACGGTAGACGACCGTTCGACGTCGTACCTGATGGAGCACTTTTACAAGAACCTCGCGACGATGAACAAGGCGGACGCGTTGCGTGAGGCGAAGCTCGAGACGATGAAAAAGTACCCGGGCCCGTTCCACTGGGCGGCGTTCTGCCTGCAAGGCGATTATCGGTAGAGAAATCCTATATCCCGGTTCCCTGGTTGCGCGGTGACCCGTGTCATAGGTGGGCCAGGAGCTACCCTCTGTGCAAAAGTCGCCGTTTTTGCTATAATACGATGAGACGTCTCGCCGCAGAGGGTCGAGCGTATTGACCACATCATCTTAAAGAGAGATAACCTACTGTTGTTCTGAGAGTTACGGGAGGAGATATGTGTGGGATTGTTGGTTACATCGGAGATAAAGAGGCCGCCCCAATAATAATGGACGGTCTGCACAGGTTGGAGTATCGCGGTTACGATTCCGCGGGAGTGGCCGTCGTTGAGGATGGCGAACTGAAATGTATCAAACGGCTCGGCAAGTTGGAAGTCCTTGACGCCGCTCTGGCCGAGACACCGCTGGTCGGCACAGTTGGTATCGGACACACGAGGTGGGCGACTCACGGCGCGCCGAGCGAGCTCAACTCGCATCCGCATTTCGACTGTTCAGGCAAGATCGCGCTGGTTCACAACGGTATCATCGAGAACTACCACGATCTGCGTGAACAGTTGAAGGTCGAGGGGCACACGTTCAAGTCGGATACGGACACCGAGGTTATCGTTCACCTTGTCGAGAAGCATTACGACGGTGACCTTCTGCAGGCGGTGTGCGGGGCGCTCAAAGAGGTCGAGGGTGCTTACGCGATAGGCGTCGTGTGCGTTGACGAACCGGACGTAATGGTTGCAGCGCGGTGCGGCAGCCCGCTGATTTTCGGTACGGGCGAGGGTGAGAACTTCATCGCGTCGGACGTTCCGGCGATACTTCGTTACACCCGCAAGGTCGTATACCTGAGCGACTATCAGGCGGTGCGGATCGAGCGCGACGGGTACCGGGTCACCGATCTCGACGGGAACACCGTGGAGATGCCGGTGTCGACCGTCGAGTGGGACGTTGGCGCCGCCGAGAAGGGCGGATACGACCATTTCATGATCAAAGAGATTCACGAACAGCCGGACGTGCTCAGGAACACGCTTCGAGGGCGCGTAACTGAAGGTTCCGACAAGGTGAATCTCGAAGAGATGAATTTGACCGACCAGGAGCTCACGACGGCGAGGAAGTTTGTGGTGATCTCGTGCGGTACCGCGTGGCATGCCGGTCTGACGGGCAAGTATATTATCGAAAAGTTCACCCGCACGCCGGTTGAGGTTGACCTTGCGTCCGAGTTCAGATACCGTTACCCGCTTGTCGGACCGGGCGACATTATCATGCCGGTATCACAATCCGGCGAGACCGCCGACACGCTCGCGGGAATCAGAGAGGGCAAGGCCAAAGGCGCTAAGATCGTCTCGATAGTGAACGCTGTCGGGTCGAGCATAGCGCGTGAGTCTGACGGGCTCATTTACCAGCACGCAGGGCCGGAGATAGGCGTCGCATCGACTAAGGCATATACGTCGCAGGTGATGTCGTTCTGGCTCTTCACCATATATCTCGGGTTGCTCAAAGGCACGATGACGCACGACGAGGCACGCACGATCATCGCGGAGCTGCGCGCCGTGCCGGACAAGATCCAGCGTGTGATAGACGACCAGAGCGCGATTCTCAGGTGCGCCGAGAAGTACCATACCGCGACCAGCTTCCTTTTCCTGGGTCGCAGCTACAACTTCCCGAACGCGTTCGAGGGTGCGCTGAAGCTGAAAGAGATATCGTATATCCACGCTGAAGGCTACGGTGCGGGCGAGATGAAACACGGTCCCATCGCGCTCGTGGACGAGAACCTGCCGGTCGTATGTCTTGCTCAACAAAGCGAGGTGTACGACAAGATGGTGAGCAACATCCAGGAGATTAAGGCCCGTAAAGGTATCGTTATCTCCATAGCTACCGAAGGAGATGAAGATATCAAGAAACATTCCGACGATGTGATCTACATACCTGACTGTCCGGAACCGATCTCGCCGCTCGTGGTAGCCGTCCCGCTGCAACTTCTGGCGTACCACATCGCGGTGAAACGCGGCTGCGACGTCGATCAACCTCGCAACCTCGCAAAGAGCGTCACGGTGGAGTAGAAAGAGGGAAGGGCCAGCGGTGCCAGGGGCGAGAAGACCGTGAATGTGCGCTACGGCCCTCGTTGGGATGCCCTAGCAAGGTATCAACCATGCGCGGTTCTTGTATCTTAGCGGTGATCGCGATTACTCTGCACCTTGGAATTTGACGGCAAAGTGTATTAGAATAGTTTCAGGACAGTTGATGGCATTGCTGCGCTCGTGCGGACGATTCCGTCGGATGAGGAGCGATAACGCAATGGGTAAGGTGAGAGCCCCGATAGGATCGGCAGACATTCAAGAAGTTGTTTCTCAGATAGTGGAGCGTTACCATCCGCAGAAGATAATCCTCTTTGGCTCTTATGCTGGGCGCAATCCCACAGATGATAGCGACGTGGATCTGCTGGTGATTATGGAAACTGAAGAACGGCCGATTCGGCAAGCTGCGGAAGTGGCTGCCTCCATTGATCATCGGTTTCCAATTGATGTTCTTGTCCGAACACCCGAACAGGTCGAGCAACGCCTCAAGTGGGGCGATTGCTTCATTACAGATGTGATGTCGAAAGGAGTCGTGCTGTATGAAGCGCTCGACTAGAGAGTGGATTCAGAAAGCCGATGGAGATCTCAAAGTCGCACGGCGTGAATTGCAGGCGTCTGACCCGGTGTATAACGCTATCTGTTTTCACGCCCAGCAGTGCGTTGAGAAATATCTCAAAGCCCTTTGCGAAGAGCGAAGAGGAACCGTTCCCAAGACACACGATCTGATCGTACTGCTTAATGAACTCGGAGCATCCGTTGCACAGCTTGAGCCAGAACGAAAGGCACTTGCAAGGCTCGGTGCCTACGCTGTGGCCTTCCGTTATCCCGGCGAGGAGGCTGGTATAGAGGAGGCCCAAGAGGCCGTGAGCATTGCTGAGCAGGTTCGGTCCGTGCTACGTGAAAACGTGGGCCTGCCGGACGAGCCGTGAGCTGGGCTGTTCGCCAAAGCGCTGCTCTCGGTTCCGACAGCGTCATCCGGACTGCTCGAAGCCTTCCCCGCGGGCGACGGATCCTTCGAAGTCGATCTCGTCAACGCTGACCAACACGCTCGATGCGATATTGCCCAGATGTCTCGCGAGGCGTTTCAAATAGCGCGAGAGCAGCGAGTAGGCTACCGCTTTGTGCGTCGGCAGGTTATCTTGAATGAGCTGTTTCAAGATCATGTCACACTCTGAGGCAATCGTGTGACTCTCGTGAACTACAGACTGTGCGATGGTGCGTTCGGACTTGATGAACGCGTCGCCGGTCCTGGCAATCAGCGTCTTGATCTTGTCGCTGATGTCCACGAGCGGGGTCATATACCTTCCCTGAGCGAGAGATTGGCCGAACATCTCCGCGACCTCGAACAGGTTCTTGCAGTAATCTCCGAACCGCTCGGCGTCCTTGACGACGCTCATCAGGACCAGGCACGCCGGTGCATCTTGGCCCGCCCTGAGGGCGAGATGATTCACAAGCGATCGTCTTATAGTCCGTTCTTTCTCGTTGACCTCTCTGTCCAGCGCGTACAGCCTGTCTGCGACGGTTTCGACCGGCTCTTGTCCTCGCAACGCGTTCATCGCCAGCGCGTACATCTTCTTTACATCTTCTATCATCGAATTGTACATCTCGAACGCGTTCGTGAGCGTTGCGTGAGCTCTCAACGCTGCCACTATCTGGGCAATCATGGGACGCTACCTCCCTAGAACATACTTCTGGAGCAACAATACCACAAGCGGCACTAAAAAGAAAACCACGAGAAGGTATAATAGCGCGAATAGCTTCGAATCGGCCGCGCGTTGGCCGAGGGCCTTTGCAAGCGATATGGGTATGAATCGCAACGGATAGAAAACGCAGGTGCCCGATATGTTGAAAATCAGATGGCTGAACGCTACAGTTATTCCCATGGGCTCCCCGAGCGCCATAGCTGCCAGCAGTGCCGTGACAGTGGTACCTATGTTAGCGCCCAACATGTACGGGTAGACGCGTTCCACAGTGAGCACGCCTGCACCGATGAGCGGTACCACCAGTGACGTTGTCACTGAGCTGCTCTGGACGATCGCGGTGAAAATCATGCCGGTAAGGAAAAAGAAACCAGCGTTCATAAACAACCGTCTGTTGAAAAACTCTTCCAAGGTGTCGATCACGAGTGACCTGATCAGTTTTACTATGAGGTAAAGCGAAGAGAACAAGACGATCGCTGAGAATACCAGCAGCAGAACGCCGCTCAACCGCTCCGCAAGGCCGATTCCATCAGTGAGCACATGTTTAAGAGCATTGATTGGAGGACCCACGATATCTTTGACCGGGTTCCCTACCTTCAGGCCGCCCATACCTTCAAAGAATATGGCGAACCGTGCTGCGCCGCGCTCAATGAAGTGTGTCCCTAGCTCGAGAGGTAGGAAGACTGCGACCGCCAGAAGATTGAACACGTCGTGGACTATCGCGCCGCCGAAAGCGCGGTTGAATTCCTCCTTTCGAGTCACGTGAACCAGGGACACAAGGATGTTCGTTACGGTGGTGCCGATGTTCGCGCCCATTATTATCGGGACGGCGCTACGCACGCTCAGTGTACCTGCGACGGTCATTGTCACGACTGCACTCGTCGTGGCCGACGAACTCTGTACGATGCTAGTGGCAAGTATCCCTATGAAGAGACCTATGATCGGGTTCTCCGTCACTTGCAGGATTGATTTGTCCACGTCGCTGCCTAGCATCTTGAGCGAGGAACTCATCAGATTGATGCTGAACAGGAAAAGGTAGATCAGGATGAGCAATCTGAGGATCCGTGACAGCGTCGTCAGCTTTTGTCGCCACGGAGCGCTGACCGTGTCTTGCAAAGCTCGCCTCCGCTAAGCATTCTTGGCTGGTAAAAGGTGTGGTGACATGCACCACCCGTCAACCGAGGAAAGATTCGCACTGTTCGGAACGGCAGTATTATAACACTGCGGCAGATTCTCAGGCAATCGGTTTTGCCCGGAGAGCGCCGACAAACCATAGATCTAAGCGGCCTAATACCGGCGCAGCAGCTCGAACATCTTGCGATCGAGCTTGTGGCCGCGGAAATCCTCGTACGCAACGTCTTGCCGGCCGCTGTCCAGGATCCCGAAGGAGCCTCTGAAACACCACAGCGCCCAGCCCCAACCGGCCTCTTTCCACAGTTCGAGACAGTCGCGCATCCACGCCAGCACCACCTCGTGCGGCGTGTGTTGGAACACGCCCCATTCGCCGACCATGACGCCGACGCCGCGCGACTCCAACCGCTTCCACCGTTCCGTCCCGCGACGCAGTCGGTCGCGGTCCCAAACAATATTGCCGACTTTCAGCGGCCAGGTAGGTTCGTCCCACTCGTCCGATCCGTCCGCCCACGACGCGCGGTAATGGGTCAACTGCATCGGGTCATAGCCGCGAGTGCTCTGAGCCACCTCTAGAGGGAGAAGTCCGGGCACGGGTGTACGCGCCCAATTGAGCCCGTCCGCGATCACGAGCCGTTGGGGGTCTTCCGCACGTATCGCCGCAACGAGCCGCTGCATCACCCTGACGTAAACCTCGGCCTTGATACGTGCCGGCTCGTTTATGAGATTGAAGCTAAGCTCGCTGTTCGGTCTCCCCTTGTACCTGCGCGCAAAGTGCGTCCACTGGAGCGCGCTCGCCTCAAGCGCTTCCTCATCGGTCCACAAGTTCCCGGGTTCTGGAGGCTCGCCGACACAGTAACCGGGGGTCCGATGTAGGTTCAGGCAGACGTGCACACCGTACCGTCGTCCCAGTTCAACGGCTCGATCTACGGCCTCGACTTCCCGCTCGTCGATCTCGCGCCAGTTATCCTGCGGCGTCCAGAACCGGTAATCGAGCGGCAGCCTGACGAAGTCGAATCCCCACTCGGCGATCCACTCGAAATCCGATTCCCGATACGGTTCCCGCCCACTGTTCAACATAAACCGTTCATGCAGATTGAAACCGCGCCAGCGGGGCAGTTTGCGAAAGCCGGCCGGCTGACCGGGTGCACCGCTCGCCGCGTGCGGCACCGCCAGAGCAGCAGCCATACCCGCTGAACGTTTCAGAAACTCGCTGCGATCCATCAATGGCATAGTCTCACTCGTGCCTCTTGCGACTGCAATCAAGCTCTGGCAGCCAGCGCGCTACATCCCGGCGCGTCCGCTTGACCTTTAGCCATCTCCATGATGAAATCCGGAAACTCTCCGTTGGCATCAGCCACCGCTTTCGCGAACAGTTGGCTGACAACGTCGGCGTTATGGTCCGCTACGTTCTTCTCGAACGGCTGATCGGCGGTCAAATCGTGCAGGAACGCCCCGCGACCGTCGACCTTGCAATTCAGCCACCACCGATCATCTATCACCGTGACCGCTGAACCCCAGCCGACGGTGACGTGGTCGCGAACAGCTTTGCCGCCCTCAACCGCCGCCTTCCAGAAGGGGCGACCGTCTATCGGTTCTCCCGGCTCGACCCCGGCAGCTTCCAGTATCGTCGCGGCTATGTCGGTGTGGTTCACGAACAGTCCGCTCTTCTTTCCCGCGCCGACACCGTGCGGATGGCGGATAAGTATCGGCACGTCATAAACGTCGGGACCCGAGGGATAACCCCGTTTGCCCATGTAGTTCCGGTCGCCGATCGAGTGACCGTGGTCGGTCGTAACTATAAGCAGCGTGTTCTCCAAAAATCCCAGTACCCGCATCGTTTCGTAGAGGTAACCGAACCACTTGTCGCACATCGTCACGAGCCCGCTGTAGTTTGCCTGTGTCCGCTTGAGCAGGTCGGCAGGCAGTTTGCTCGTGTCGGCGTATCCGGAGATCACCTGTTCACGCCCGTCGCTCTCGTCGTACATCCGCCGATAATGTTCCGGCACGAACCACGGCTCGTGAGGATCGAAGCTCTCGACTACCAGGAAGAACTTGTCCGCGTCCCGGTTCTGCTCCAACCATCGCGCGGACTCGATCATGACGCGCGCGTTGAAATAGTCCTCCTCCCGAACGCGGTCCCGCATGTTGAGGAGACATTTCGTGATGAACCGTATTTTGTGCTGGTCCTGGAGCTCTTTGGGCAGCCAGTAGTCGATCTCCTCGTGCGTAGGAACCGGTCCGCTCCTGGCCATGTCGATTTCCTGGCCGCGAAGGAACATCCACTGGTCGAAACCGCGCCAGTAGTTCTTGGAAGGTTTGAACATGTGGTAGACGTCTGCGATCAGGCCGGTGCGGTATCCGCCTAAATCATGAAGCGTCTCGGCCAGAGTCGGTTGATCCTCGGGGATAGGACCCCAGCCGGGCGCGCCCACAAAATCGCCTTTAAGACGGAAGTCGGCATTCCAGAACGGATAGACGCGTCTCCCGGTGTAAAGGGCCCTGCGCGTCGGCAAAGTCGGCAACGATTCCGGGTAAGCCCGGGTCATCATGAGCGATTCTTCGGCAAGCGCGTCAAGATGAGGCGTGTGAACCGCGCCCCATGGCGGCGAACCGTAGCATCCGATGCTGTCTTTCCGCAGCGAGTCAAACACGACAAGCACGATATTCATGTACTACCTCCTTCAATCTTCAAGAGAACTTCTTTGGTAAACGAGTCGAAGTCTCTTACCGCCACCGAGGCAGACGCGAAGCGTTTCCCTGTAACGCATGAGGTTTCTTTCCGCGGCAAGCGCCTGACGGCAGAAGGATCTCAAGAACATCTTCACAATCTATGCATTGTGCTAGATTGTATGCGTTTCTTGTGCATCCGTCAAGGAGACCCGAGAACCGGTGATGAGTGGCCGGAGCGTGACGTGTTGTTGTCTCATGTTATAATTAGTACAGGGAAGATGAATTGGACGTGTGAGATAGGAGATGAGACGATGAAACCGAGATGGCTTGTCGTAGTCTTGACGCTCGGTGCTGTGCTGGCAACGGGATGCGCTTCGCACAAGGAATCTCGGGCGGAACAGGGTGACGCTCCGAGGACTGTGCAGGATGAATTGGTGGAGAAGGTCGGATTGACCCAGCGACAGGCGACCAAGGTTGTCAAGGTGCATGAACGGTACGCGGCAAATCTGGAGAAGGTCGATAAGAAGTACCAGCGGGAAGCGGACAAGATCCGCAAAGCTGAGACCCAGCAGCTGGCGCGAATTGTGGGTGAAGACAAGGTTGCGAAGGTGGAACGGGTGTTCGAACCGCCGTGGTGGCGGCAGCTGCCGTTTGGGAATAGGGGTATTGGCAATGGAGGCAGGTCGTCGGACTCTCCTGCCTCGGGTCTCGATATACGAGGATTGAAAGAGTGGGTGCGCGACCCGAGGGATCTCACGCCTCAACAGAAGCTGAAGCTCCGAGATCTCATGAAATCGTACCAGGAACAGCTCGAAGCCATGCAGGCAGTGTTGAGGGAGAAGCTCAACCAGATACTCGCGTCCGAACAGCTTGAGCGGTTCCGATCGGGAACGGACGAAGGCGAGGAACCGTAAGCAGAAGTGGGCGTGCGTGCGGGCTGCCCTTGTTGGACCAATGTAGGACGTCAGGATTTTCGCGGGAAGCCTTTCTTGAAAGAAGGTTATCCGCGGACCTTTCGCTCGCCGTGGCGAGTCAACATCGTCAATCCGGTCAACAAGATCGCGCTTGCCGGTATGATCAAGGCGATCTGTGAGAACGTCGGCAGTTCAAAAGCCAGCGGTACGCGTGTGTATGGGCTCGACAGGTATGCCTGTCTGCCGTCGACGTCGATCCCGTGGTTGGTGAAGAACTCGATCGAAGATGCGAACATGTCGAGCGGTATACTAGCGGTCCAGGCGGCTTCGGCCCCGTCGTATACCATATTTTTCCATTGATCATCGGGGATCCGTTTCCACAAGAACGGCGCTGACCCACCCGGGTGACGGTTGTAGATCCACCAGATGCGTCCGCTCGAGGGTTGCGGTCCGCTTTCGAAACGGACGGTCACGCGAAGCTCGTCGGCGACGATCTCGCAACTCGATGTCGGGGGTTCGAGCATCGGGTCAGTTCCCCCGAAAAAGTGTTTGAGAAGAAACGCGTTCCGGTTTTGCTCATCCGTAGCAGCCATGGGATGGGGTGTCTGATCGTGGCCGCCGTTGGGTAAGTAGTAGACAGGGATTTCAGGGTGATGCTGCGCACCCCATAGAATGTCCCAGGCTACCCAGTCGTGTGTAGCCGGGTGAAAGAAAACCTCGGCGCCTCTTGACATGAGCGTATCCCATGTTTCCGAGACGTAGAAGTAGTCCTTTGTGTCTTCAGCAAGCTGACGAACCTCCTCCCAGGACCATCCTTCGTTGATGGCGGTGACGTGCCAACCGCTTCCTGTGACGAACGGTTTGGTCCGGTACCACGACAGGGTATGATCGCCCGGGTCGATTGCGCCGCAGTCGAGGGCTGCAAAGAACCAGTCGTCCGCGGCCGCAGCCTGGTCTATTGTCGCTGGATCGTAAAGCCGGAGAGGCGATGCGTAAGCCGGTGCTACGGTGGAATGCGTTGCGGTGAACCTGTCATCGTTGATAAGCGCAACCGCCGGTGCAACACCGTTTTTCGACCCGCCGGACCCCGCGATCTTGCCGGTCTCGAAGTAGTCGGTCTCGGCCAACGCGGCGGTTGCGGCGCGCATGAGAGTCATGCCCCATATCCAAGCGGTCATGTACCGCGGGTCGTGGGTAGTGAGGAAGCGGTCCGTCATTTGTTCGAGGATTACGCTCCCTCCCGGGATGTTGGGAAGCGCCTGCACCACGGTGTATACGACACCTACGCCTCCGTCGATGAGGAGTTGGTCCAGGGTATCGAGACCTGCGTCGGCGGTCATGCCGGCATACGCGTGGTTACCGGTTATATGAAAGCCTGCAGCCTTGCCGGTAAGGGGTACGATTAGCCGAACCGGAATCCGGTAATCCTGGCCGGGCCACCATTCGGCCACCTTGATCTCGATCAACTTCTGGCGGGTCGTACCGCTGACGGTGTCGACGTGCCAATCCTGCAGGACCGCGACGTCGAGAGTGGTCTCGTCGCGGATCTCGATGAGATCGAACGGAGAAGTGGCCTGAGCGAACGCCGTGTGAGGTGTAATTAACACGAGGCACAACAGGGTTACCACACCGAGTTGGCCCAGCCGTCGCCTGTTTTTCACTCGATCCTTCCCTCTAGAAATCTGCCGGAGAACTTTTGATCAGGGTTCGGTGAGTTCATCGCCCGTATCGTACAGGATGGGTCACGGATGTGCAAGCCGGATGTTGCCGACGTCCCTACCGTCCGACAAGCCACTGGCCGCACCCGCCGGTCAGTGCCGCGCTAGTCTTCGGATAGCCGGTTACTTCCGTCCCTTTCAGGGTTATCGTGACGGTTTTACCGGTGTTGACTCCTTCCAAGAACGCCACTTTGGGAGTAATCCATATGATGAAACTGCAGGAACCGAACTCGAACGGGAATCCGATATGCATGCCGATATCGCCGTTCTCGTTACCGATATCTTTTGGGTCCCATCCCCACAGATAGTTGATTTGCGGATGGGATTGGTGCCATCCGAACCGGCCGACCTTCCGGTTGGGCCAGTTGACCTTCTGGGTAACGCAGATCAGGGGTTGTCCGTCGTTGCCCTGTTTTCCGGCGAGTTTGCAGGGTTCGCGCGTAGGATCTGACCAGACCGCTTCGTCCCAGAAGGACTGATTTGGCTCGTACCATGTGCCCCTGTGGGTGCCTTTCCACGCGTTGAAGCCGTCAGATGATGCGAACCCGGCGGGATTGGCAAGCGTTTTGAGGCAGGCCTCCTCCAGTAGAGGTTGTGTGATATCCTCGGACATAAGCCAGTCGGCGTTTGTCTGAGACATTCCGCGATTTCGAGCCTGGAAGTGTCGGTCGACGAGTTGGCTGCATAGCTGGCGTTTGCTTACACCGTATTGTCTGTGCCAGGGGAAATCCATCTTGTCGTCCCGAATCCTTTGCAGAAGGTTCTGGACCTTCTCGGTGTACGCAGTATCTCCAGGATAACGGTCGCTGGCTGCGTATTTCGTCGAGCACGAACATAAGAGAATGGCGGGTATACAACACCCTGCCAGGAGTGCGATGCGGAACGGCCCCAGAGAATTGCCTCGGTTCATTCGTCGTTTCCTCCGCGCGCCTAACGGGTTCATGCTTTGCTGGTGCTACACGCCGAGTATAAGTTGCCGCGGTTGAGTTGTCAACGGCCCGGATTTCTCCTTGCGCTCTGGTGCGGGGTGGCCGGCGACCACGCGTGCCGCGCCCCGGAACTCTGGGAGTGTGGCAAATTAAGGGGCAATTGTAGTCCGAGGGGCTCACGTTAATTGGGCAATTCTGGTAGACTATGTATCCGGAACGTTGTTTTGCTGAGAAGGGCCGTCGATTATTCGAGGCGGGCAACAGCGGATGGCAGGCATGAAAGAGGCACCTGGGAGTCTTCGGGCGAAGCTCAGGTTTTTGGGTCCGGGCGTGGTGTTGGCGGCGCTGGCGATTGGGTCGGGTGAGCTGATACTCACGCCGAGAAGCGGTGCACAGTACGGTTTTGTGCTGTTGTGGGTACCGGTCCTGACGATAGTGTATAAGGCGTCGTTCAGCGAGGGTTTGGCGCGGTTGACCATAGCATCGGGCGATGACGTGTTTCGTGCGTTCGACTGGCTGCCCGGTCCGAGACATTGGGCGCAGTATTTCATCCTTGCAGTGTTCTCGTTGGACATGATCGGGTACGGGGGGATAGCTCTGGCGGCGGGCTCGGCGGTGATAGGTCTGTTTCCGGGGATCGACATTAGGTTGGCGAGCCTTGTGACGGCGTGTCTGGTCCCTGTGCTGCTGTTCGCCGGTTCATAGGGATTCCTGGAGAAGCTGGTTTTCGCGATGTGCGCCGTGCTGGTAGCGGGCGTGGTTTACACGCTGTTCCAGGTGCCTTTGCCGGGCAGGGAGATTGTGCGTGGACTCGTGCCGAGCGTGCCGCGAGGTTCGGTAGGGACGATCATGGGTCTGATGGGGTGGGTCGGCGCCGGTACGACGACGCTGCTCTATTCCAGTTGGATAAACGAGAAGATCGGCAGGGTGCGGAACGAGGAAGAGTACCGCCGATGGGTGTCCACGATGCGAATTGACTGCGTGGTGTCGTACGGTCTCATCCTGGCCATCTCGTTTGCGTTCCTGGCGATGGGTGTTGCCACTCTTCATGCGCAGGGTCTGGTTCCGGAGAAGCGGGAGATCATGTCGACTCTGTCCAGGATGCTTGACGCGGTTCCGGGCGGTCGGGAGACGTTCCTGGTGGTATCGTTTTTCGCACTGTTCAGCACGGTGGTGAGCTGTATGGACGGGAAGAGCCGTGCGATTGCGTCCATCCTCGCGGGGATATCGCCGAGGTTTTCGGGCAAACTCC
>Ga0180438_10004068_pt1 | contig 21412 bp, 17 predicted proteins | sample SS_ome_12_FD_132455 | JGI IMG/M metagenome (GOLD analysis project Ga0180438, IMG submission 132455) | Hypersaline lake sediment archaeal communities from the Salton Sea, California, USA - SS_3_D_2 metaG | ecosystem: Environmental > Aquatic > Non-marine Saline and Alkaline > Hypersaline >... | reverse complement strand
TGCGCGCCTGTTCCACAATCTCCTGGGATCGCTGATCGGCCTGCTCCCGGGCTTCCTGCAGCTTCGCCTGGACTTCCCGGTCCGCCTGAGCCCGGATCTCTCCGGCTTTGCTGCGGGCTTCCTGGATACGTTGCTCCGCCGCCTTCTCCGCCTCCAGAACCTTGGTTACGATCTCCTGCATGAGTTCCCCACGCCTCCCCGACCCTTATACCACATACCGGCGGGGAGCTTCAATCTCAGAGAATCAGCGGGGAAGAGGCTTTCAGATTTACAAGATGGGTGTCATAACTCTTCAAAGGCGCCTGGAAGCGCAGGGCCAGCTCCAAATAGCTGGCATCGTAGTAGGTCAGTTGATACTCCCGAACCAGGGTCAGAATTCGGTCGATCGTCGGAAAATCGGTCTGCTGGTGGGTGACGACCGGAAAGCGAGCAAATTCAGAAACAGCAACGGGGGTTTTTTGCGGAGCAATTCGATCCGACCGTTCTGCCATGACCAGTCCGTTCCCCAACTCATACCAGAACAATCCGGGAACGAAGATCTGACCGTTGACGTCGATCGTTTCGCGGATCAACTCTGCCACTTCCTCCCCTTCATCTTCGGCAAGCACCAGAGCCATGGCCGCCGAGGCATCCAGCACAATCAAAGCGTAGGCCATCAGCGTTCCCGTCCCTCATCCCGGAGCTTCTCGATCTCGCCTAAAGTGGTCTTGTGCACGCATAGGCTCCTTAGTTGCTGCACGGCAGCCAGCGAACGGTCCCTGGACACCGCTTCATCCTGCTTTAAAATCGCCACCGGTTTGCCCCGCCGGCTGATCTTGACTACGGCGCCTCCCTCCACCTCGTCCAGCAGCTGGCTGAAATGGGTCTTGGCCTCGAATGCGCCCACTTCGATGGTTTTCATGGGGACAATCTACCATGAAACGACTAGTTTATCAACCGGTTAATCCCAAATGGGGTATCACCCGGTGTGGCGGGTTGAGGCAACGAGGTTTTCGGGAAAAGCAGAGACGTCCGCAGCGGCCGAGGGGGAGTTTGTTCGCTACACCCGGGCCCGGTAGTGCCGCCAGATCGAGTACACGATCATGGCCAGCACGGTGATCAGGTAGGGAAATGCCAGGATGAAATCGGCGGGAATGTTGATCGCCCCTTGAGCGAAATTGGACAGGCTCTCGGCGAAACCGAAGATGAAGGATGCGATCACGATGCCCCAGGGCGTCTTGTTGCCCAAATAGATGGCCACCAGGGCGATCCAGCCCCGGCCCGAGGTGATGTTGGGAACGAAGGCGCTGAGCTTCAGGGTGAGAACGGCCCCGGCCAGGCCGCAGGTGAAACCGGAGATCAGGATGGCCGCCATCTGGTAGCGCCGGGGATTGAGGCCCAGGGAGGTGACGGTCGCCGCACCCAGCCCCGTGCCCCGGATGCGCAGGCCGAAGGGGGTGCGGTAGATGGCGAGCGCGGCCAGCACGACGATCAGCCAGCTGAAATACACGAGGATGTTGTGACCGATCAGCAGGTCCCCGAGGACCGGGATTCGGGCCAGCGCCGGTATGGTGAGAGAGGGCAGCTTGGCGATTTCGAAACGCACCACCCCCTTGTTGCCGAACAGCTGGAAAGCCAGCACGATGGTCAGCCCCGAGGCCAGCAGGTTGGTTGCCAGACCGGATATGAACACGTTGGCCTTGAGATTCAGGCTTACGCCTGCAAACAGGGCGGCGGCCAGGACGGCCGAGGCGACACCCAGGAGTATACCGAGCGCCAGGCTGCCGGTGAGGCCGGCGAAGACCACGCTGAAGAAGGCCCCGATCAGCATCAGACCCTCCAGGGCGATGTTGAGCATGCCCGCCAGCTCGGTGAACAATCCCCCCGTTGCGGCCAGAAGAAAGGGTGTCATGATGCCGATGGCATTGTGGAGCAGGGGAAAGGTGAAGCTTTGCTCGTTCATGGGCGAGACCTCTTTCGGCGGCGGAGAAAGCTGTAGATGGCCTGGGCGGTGATCAGGTAGAAGATTATGGATTGCACGATGGCGGCTATCTCGAAGGTTACATCCGAGTGCAGCATGGCCGCCTTGGCCCCCGCATCCAGATAGGCGAAGAACACCGCCGCCGGAAGCACCCCCAGGGGATTGTTCTTGGCGATCAGAGCCACGGCGATGCCGTTCCAGCCCATACCGAAGGAGAACTCCTTGACCGCCACGTGGTAGGTACCCATAATGGCAATCCCCCCGGCCATCCCGTGCAAAGCTCCGCTGATGATCATAGGCAGAACCACGTAGGTTGAGACGTTGATTCCCCCGTAGCGGGAGAACTCCCGATTCAGCCCGCACATGCGCATCTCATAACCCCAGTGGGTGTAGTACATGAGGAAGAAGACTAAAATCCCCGCTGCGACAGCGAAGGCGGCACTGATGTCCAGCTTGGAGGGCGGGTATATGCCCAGAAAGTGGTACTGCTTGCCGATGGCTCGGGTGGCCAGCATGCTGTTGCTCGGATCATCCAGCGGTCCGGTGATGAAGTAGTTGACGATGAAGATCACCGCCGTGGAGATGAGGAAGGAGGAAATCAGCTCGTCGGTCCCCCACTTCATCTTGAAGAAACCGCTCATTCCCGCAAGAACCGCTCCGGTGGCTAAAGCCGCGGCCAGGGCGGCCGGCCCGCCCACGTATCCGCGGCTTTGAGGCAGGGCGAGCATAATCACGGTAGCCACCAGGGCGCCGCAGTAGACCTGCCCCTCACCGCCCAGATTGAACACAGAGCTCTTGAAGGCTACGGCTATGCCCAATCCGGTAAACACCAGGGGGATGGCCGCGTTGAGCATGTTTCCGAAGTAGTACTTGTTCGTATAGGGGCCGACGAAGAAGTAGTAGATCGTGGTAAGGGGCTGTTTGCTCAGAAGGACGATCAGGATGACGGCGATGAGAAAGGAGATCCCGAGTGTGATCAGCAGCCCCAGGGTGCCGGCAAACAGATCCCCCATCCGGCGCGGGCGCTTCACGGCGATTCTCCCGGAGAATCATCCCGCAGTCCCATCATATACTCCCCGACAAGTTCTTTGGAGAGCTTCTCGGTATTGCTCAGGCTGGCCACCACCCTTCCCCGGTATAGGACCACCAGGGTGTCGCAGAGGGCCAGGATCTCGTCAAGATTCGAGGAAATCAGCAGCACGGCGATACCCCGCCTTCTGATCTCCAGGATCTTGGCGTAGATGAACTCCGCCGAGGCCACGTCCAATCCCCAGGTGGGTTCGCTGAAGATGATGAAGTCGGTCCGGGAAGCCAGCTCCCTGGCCAGGATTACCTTCTGGATGTTGCCCCCCGAAAGGGTGCCGATCGGTACCCGGGGGTCCCCGTCGATCGAGAAGCTGCTCGTCAGCGAGTCTGCGAACTCCTCAACCGCATGCTGCTGGAAAACCCCGCCCTGGAGAAAATCGTGGTGGCTGGAGATTATCATGTTCTCCATAACCGAGGACTGCAGACTCGAGCCCCTATGCAGCCGGTCCGCAGGCACGTAGGCCAGCCCTCTGTCGCGCAACTGCACCGCGGACAGATCGGTTATGTCCCCTCCATCGTGCAGCAGTCTGCCCTGGCTGACCCGGCGCAGGCCGCCCACAACGTCCTCCAGCTCGGCCAGTCCGTTGCCGCTCACTCCCGCCACCCCCACGATCTCCCCGGCGTGGACCTTCAGATTCACATGATCTAGAAGGAGACGGTCCTGTCCCCTCTGCTGCAGCACCACATCCTGCAGCTCCAGCACCACCCGGCCCTTTTGCACCGCCTCCCGCTGGAACTGAAAGGCAACGCTCTTGCCCACCATCAGCCGGGACAGCTCCCGTTCGTCCACCTCGGCGGTGTCCCTAACGGCCACGACCTCCCCCTTGCGCATCACCGTGACCCGCTGGCTGATGGCCTTCACCTCTCCCAGCTTGTGGGTGATGATCACGATGGTCTTTCCGATTCCGCGCAGTGTTTCCAGGGTCGCGAACAGCTTGTGGATCTGCTGCTCGGTGAGCACCGAGGTCGGCTCGTCCAGGATTAAAAGTTCCGCCTCCCTGTAGAGGATCTTGATGATCTCCACCAGCTGCATCTGCCCGACGGTGAGCCGGGACACCGGCAGCCTGGGATCGATGGTGAAGCCGTAACGGCGGATCACCTCCTCGACCCCGCGGATAGCCCGCTCCCTGTCGAAGAAGACCCCCCGCCTGCGGGGCTCGATGCCCAGCACCACATTTTCAGCGATCGTGAACTCCGGTATCAGACGGAAGTGCTGGTGAACCATCCCGATTCCCAGGCGGTTGGCGTCCAGGGGGCTGTGAATCCGTACCTCCTCCCCTTTGAGGAGAATGCGCCCGGAGTCCGGCTGCTCCAACCCGTAGAGGATCTTCATCAGGGTGGTTTTCCCAGCGCCGTTCTCACCCACAACGGCGTGGATCTCGTTCTCCCGGACCTCGAAATCCACCTCCTTATTGGCCAGGACGTCGTTCTCCGGGTAGGTTTTGGTGATTCCCCGCATCTGCAGGTATGAAGCTTCGCTCAAATGTCCGTCCCCGATTATGACGATGGTCGAAATTTGCGATATGACATAGGGGTGCGGGAAAGGCACACGCCCCCCCCCGCACCCTCTTTTGTAGTAACCTCTGTTTCCCGCACCACCCTCTCCGGGCGGGCCGTACGCTTGTTCAGCGGGATTACAGCTGGGGCGGCTCCAGGTGGAAATCTCCGCTGCGCATCTTTTCCAGCAGGTCGTCCATCTCCGCGCGGATGTCCGCCGGCACATTGTTCGTGTATAGGGGATCCTCATCGGCGAAATCGACGTAGCCGTCCTTGGTGTGCACGATCACGGCTTTGCCGAACTCCAGGGTTCCCTCGACAGCCATCTTGACCCGTTCATAGGCCGCCTGGGTCTGATTGAGCACGGCACAGCCCACGATGGTTCCGGGAGCGGCGTCGTAGTCATTTGCATCCACGTACAGCACGTATTTTCCCCGCTCCTGGCAGGCCTGAATCACGCCCTGGTTGGCCCCACCGGCGATGGTGAGGATCACATCGGCACCGGCGTCGATCATGCTGTTGGCCAGGTCCGCCGCCTTGTTGGCGTCGTACCAGTTGCCGATGACCCGATAGTCCAGGCTAAATCCGGGATTGATCGCCTTTAGTCCCATCTCGAAGCCCGGCTTCATCAGCTTGGTCAGAGCCGGGTATTCCTGGGCCACCACCATACCGGCCTTGAGATCGGGATTGGCACCGCTCATGTCGCTGGTCGACACCAGAGCGCCGAGGTAACCGTCCATGTAGGTCATCTCCATCTGGTTGTACAGCACCGTGGCAAACTGGGGATGGCCGTCCAGATACCCGTCCAGGTTCAGCCACTTCTGATCGGGGAATTTCTCCGCCACGGGCATGCTGATGAAGGGCATGGCCGGATTGGATGTAACGATCAAATCGTACTCCCCGGTTGCGGCCAGAGAGGTCATCTTCTCCTCCCATTCGGCCTGGTTGAAACCCGCTTCGAGAACCTTCACAGAGGCGTTGTCGTACTCGGCCGCGGCCTTTTCCGTACCCTCGACCATCTGCTCGTACAGGGGACTGCCTGCAACAACACCGGGTACGAATACGGCGATATTGAAGGGTTCGGCCCGGGCCGGCGCCGTCTCACTTTCCCCTCCGGCAAAGGCGAGTCCTGGGAGGAGCAAACCGACAAGCAACAAAATGCTCAGGACCGCTTTCGAATTCCTATTCATGGGAATCTCCTTTTTCTCCAGGCTCCGGCCTTGGCTGCCGAATCCGGAGCCCGTATTCTTTAGGACTTCAACGAAGCCTTTTTTCTTCTATTCGATACTGCCAATACCTCGATACCGCCAACGCCTCGAGACCGGCGATTCCACCGGCCTCAAGCGTAGTAGACCTGCTCCAGGGCGTGTACCGGGCAAACGCTCAGACACAATCCACATCCGACGCAGGCTCGAGGATCGATGTTCGCCTTGCCTTCCGCGACCCGGGCCGCAGCGTACACGCAAACCCGCTGGCAGTTCCCGCAACCGTTGCAGGTTTCCACCAGCACCTTGGGCACAACCGGCTCGGTCACCGCCTGCAAGCCCTTTTGTTTTCGTTCCTCGATCCGTTTCAACGTCAGGCCGCGGATCTGCTCGGGACTCTCGGCGCCCAGATCCTGAAGGAGTCGCTCCAGGTCGTCGATGATCCGGGAGTATCGCTTGACGCCGTTTACGTGTCCGGCGGTGCACACCCCCACCAGGCTCGCTCCGGCCATGAGGTACTGCAGCACATCTTCGGCGGAGCTCACCCCGCCGACACCGACGATGGGAAGATCCACGCTGGCGGCGATCTCCAGGACCATGCGCAGCGTGATCGGCATGATCGCCGGACCGGTCAGCCCCCCTATTCCCCGGGGCCCTCCGAGGGTGGGTTGACCCGTCTTGATGTCGATGGACAGAGCCGGGCCCAGAGCGTCGGAACAGGCGATGCCGTCCGCCCCCGCTTCCTTCACTCCTTCAGCCCACACGGGAACAATGTGGGAAAAGGTTCCGGAGAGCTTGACGATCACCGGGATCTTGACTGCCTGCTTGGTCAACCGGACCGACTCCTTCATCGGCTCCAGATCGGTGAGCTTCGGTTCGGGAAAGTTCATCCCGGGAAACATCGCATTGAGGATCTCCCCCATGTGGGGGCAGTGAGTCGGGACCTCTATCATATCGGCTCCCGCTTGCTCGGCCTTGCCGGCCAGCTCCGCGGCTTGCTCCGAAGTGAAGCCGGCCAGGTTGGCGATCACCAAGGCCTGACCCTCTTTGGCACGCTTGATTCCCTCGCCGAACCAGTACTCTGCGCTCTTGTCGGAACCGAAAACCGAGTTGATCATCCCGGAGCGTACCTTGGTAAAACAGGGCAGCACATCCGTGGCCGGCTGGGAGACGATGGTTTTCGTACACACCCCGGCGACTCCGGAGGATGAAACCTCCTTCATGGTTTCCCCGTCCCGCCCGTGAGCGCCGGCGGCGACGACGATCGGATTTTCAAAATCGAGCCCGCAGTAACGTGTCCTCAGGTCTACAGCCATAGAGCCTCCCTATTTAAGCATCAATTCCGTTTTTTCGCCATAGTTTTTTTGCCTCTTCCCGGCACTTCCGCGCCACCTCCTCCTCATCCACCGTGGTCATCCGCCCCCGATCCACGACCACCCGGCCGTCGACCAGGACGGTTTCCACATCCCTGCCGCGGAAGGTCATGGTGAAGTAGGACATCACCGAGGCGGGAGTGATCGGCGAGGGCGCATCCGGCCGGATCACCAGGATGTCCGCCCGCTTGCCCGCGACCAGACTGCCGATGCGCTCCTGTAATCCCAGAGCGCGGGCTCCGCCTCCCAGGACCAGATCCAGAGCCTGAAAGGGGGGCAGCAGCATGGGATTGGCGTTGTGGGCCTTGTGCAGCAGGTAGGCATAGCGGATGTACTCGGGAGTGTCGAGGGTGAAGAAGCAGTCGTGACCCAGGGAGACGTTGATCCCCCGCTCGAGCATCTCCGGAACCCGGGCCACTCCGTTTCCGCCCAGCGAGTTGGTCATGGGCGTATGGGCCACGTGGACGCCGCTGCGCTGGAAGATCTCCAGATCCTCATCACTCATGTCGATGCAGTGCACGGCCAGCACGTCCTTTCCGAGCACTCCGGTCTCCTCCAAAACCTGGGGAGCGGTTTTTCCGTACTTCTCCACCAGGAAAGCCCTGGGGATCTCGGCCACGTGGATCTGGATGCCGCAGCCGTGTTTATCCGCAAGGCTTCGCGCCGCCCGCAGCGTATCCGGCGAGTTGGTGTAGGCGGTATGAACCCCCAACCGGCCCTGGATGCGCCCCTCCCCCTTGGCCGGATGGGCTTTAAGCAGCCTGAGATTTTCCTCGAAGCCCTCTCGAGCCTTGGCCGGATCCATCTTTTCGAGGATGCTCACCCCGGGTATGCGCTCGGTGACCTCGAAGCCCACCTGGGCCCGGATTCCCACCTCTTCGATGGCTTTGACGCTGTTGCTCAAGGCTCCTGGCAAAGCGTTCGGCCCCTCCACCATCTCGCAAACCGTGGTCGTGCCGCTTTTGAGCATTTTAGAAGCGGCGTAGCGGCTAGCGGCGTAGATCCCCTCCCCCGTAGTGATATCCTCCAGCCACTCCCAGCCCATCTTCTGCAACATGTCCCAGAAGCTCTTCAGCTGAGTGAAATCCACGGGCATGTTGTGGCCGAGCACGTAGGGCATATGGGTGTGGGTGATAATGAAGCCCGGCATCACGATGCAGCCGGAAGCATCGATTCTGCGAGCGTCCGCGTATTTGGCGGCCAGCTCCCCGCTTCCTCCCACTTCCAGAATCTTGTTCCCCGAAACCGCAACGGCTCCGTCGGGAATGATCTGCCCGGACAGCACGTCCTTCTCACAGGTGAGCACCATACCGCCTTTGATCAGAATATCAGCCATGTCTCCTCCTATTGCCATGGTGTGCTCTCCGCCGCCGTACCTCTGTTCCTGCCCTGCAGCGCCGCCAGAAGGTCCTCACGCCGGATCGGCAGGCGGGTGAAGCGGATGCCCGTAGCCGCAGCCACGGCATTGGCGAAGGCCGCAGCGGTTCCCGCAACCGGGGGTTCTCCAACCCCCTTGGCTCCGTACGGGCCGGTGGGATTTGGATCCTCCACGATGATCGTTTCCGTGGGCAGTCGATCCTTTATCGAAGGAACGGCGTAGTCGGCGAAGTTCGCGTTCTGGATGCGTCCCCCTTCGTGTTCGATCCGCTCCAGATGAGCCATTCCGAATCCGATCAGGGCACCCCCCTCGACCTGCCCCTCGACCCCCAGGGGGTTGATCGCCCTGCCCAGATCATGGGCCGCCAGATGCCGCAGCACCTCCACGGCGCCGGTCAGCGTGTCGATTCGCACGTCCATCAGATGGGTCCCGTAGTTGTAGGCGATATAGATGTTGCCCTGATGGGTCTCGTGGTCGAATTGGGCATCCGGAGCCCGGGAGAAGGCCAGATGCATCAGGGGGAATCCCGTCCAATATGCCGCGGTGCACACCTCCTGCAGGGCAATGCGCACCTCCGCGTTGTCTGCGCGCGGAGCGCATGAGGCCAGTACGGCGAAGTTGTCCTGCAGCAGCACTTGCTTCTCTTCGCACTTGAGCATCAGGGAGGCCATCTTTACCAGGGAGGAGCGCACCTCGCCGGCGGCCTTGTACACGGCCATGCCTCCCACGGTAGTGCTGCGGGAAGCCACGGTCGGACCCGAATCGTGAACCGAATCGGTATCCACCTGGCGCACCGTGATCCTGTCCATGGTCACGCCCAGCACCTCGGCCGCGATCTGGGCGAACACGGTGCGGGAGCCCTGGCCCATGTCGGTGAGCCCCACCCCCACCAGTACGCTTCCGTCCTGGCTCGCCTGGACCGAGGCGCCTACCACGTCGATGCCCTCCGCGCCGTTGGATATGCCCTGGAGCAGGCAGGCGCAGCCCCTGCCGTACAGCCAGCGCCCCTCGGCCGCGTCGCTGCGATCCGCATCCGCCCGGCGAACCGGGTCCCGCCTGTCGGCCGCCTGGTCGGCCACCCGTTCGATAGTCTGCACGAGCCCGACGGACTGCTCGAAAACCTGGCCCGTGGCGTTCTCCTGCCCGGCCCGCAGCGCGTTCTTCCGGCGCAGCTCCAGGGGATCCATACCGAGTTTTGCGGCCAGCTCGTCGATCTGGGACTCCGAGGCGAAGGTTACCTGGGGCACACCGAAACCGCGAAAGGCCCCGCAGTAGGTCTTGTTGGTGTACACCGCGGTGCATTCCACCTGCACGTTCGGCACGTGGTAGGGACCGCCTGCGTGGATCAGCGCCTTCATGGTTACGAAGGGGCTCTCCGATGCGTAGGCCCCGCCGTCCAGATAGATTTTAGCCTCCCGGGCGACGATGGTACCGTCCCTCCGGCTACCGGTTCGGTAGTGGATACGGGCGGCGTGGCGCAGATTCGAGCCCACCATCGATTCCCCCCGCTCGTGGGCGATCATCACAGGCGCCTGCAGCTTCACCGCGGCCACCGCGGCCAGGCAGCCGATTTCGGTAGCCACATCGTCCTTGCCGCCGAAGGAACCCCCAGTATAGGCCTGAATCACCTTGACCCTGGAGGCGGGCAGGTTTAGGTTGGCCGCGATATGCCCCCGGATATGGAAGGGAGACTGGCAGGAGGCGTACACCGTAACCCGTCCGTCTCCCCCCGGAACCGCCACCACGGTCTCCGGTTCCAGGTAGGCGTGCTCCTGGAAGGAGGTGTGGTAGGTGTTCTCCACCACGACTTCGGCGTCGGCGAATCCCTTCTCCACGTCCCCCTTGATCAGCCGCTTGGAGAAGGTGACGTTCCCCTGCGGGTGGATCTTCCTGCATCCCTCGGCCAGGGCCGCATCCACATCCAGGATAGGCTCCCAGGATTCGATGTCCACCCGAACCGCGGCCGCGGCGCGCCTGGCAGCCTCCCTGCTCTCGGCCACGACCAGGGCCAGGGATTCCCCCTCGTAGCGAACCTCCTCAGAGGCCAGCACTGGCTGATCGAAGGGCGGCAGGATGCCGATGATGTTCGGACCCGGGATGTCCCCGGCGGTGAGGACCGCTCTGACTCCCGGCAGGACTGAAGCGGCGGAGCCGTCGATCGAGCGGATCTTCCCGGCCGCTACCCCCGCCCTGCGGGCCGCGGCGTAGAGCATTCCGGGGAAGCGCAGATCCCCGGCGAATTTGGCCCGCCCGGTAACCAGTTCGGCACCGTCCACCTTGGCCACGCCCCGGCCCACCAGCTTGAGCTTCTCACCGTTCATCGTGGGGTTCTCCTTTCGCGCTGCCCGGCGCGCGCTCGGCGGCTCTCTGCACGGCCTTGACGATCTTCCCGTAGCCGGTGCAGCGGCACAGGTTGCCGCTCAGGGCTTCCTCGATTTCCCGCACGTCCGGATCGGGATTCCGGTCGAGCAGGCTCTTGGCGCTGAGGATCATCCCCGGCGTACAGAAGCCGCACTGCACCGCCCCTTCGGCCAGGAATGCCTCCTGCAGGGGGTGCAGATCCGGGGTATCGCCCTGGTCGCCGCGCCCCCCGGCGCCTTCATCCGCCCCGCTCAGCCCCTCGATGGTGGTGACATGCCGCCCCTGCAGCTTCGCCGCGTAGAGCAGGCAGGAGTTCACGGCCTTCCCGTCCAACAGGATCGTGCAGGCGCCGCACTCCCCCCGGCCGCAGCCCTCCTTGGTGCCTGTCAGCCCCAGAACATCCCGCAGCAAATCCAGGACGCGCAGGTTCGGTTCGGCCTCGACCCGGGTCTGTTTCCCGTTCAGTTCGAATTCCAGCAGCATCGCACTTCATCCTCCTTGTTTTTCCAGAACCTCGGTCATCACCTCCAAAAACAGGGAGGCCGTGACGCTGCGGCGATAGGCCTGGCTGGTGCGCACATCCGTAATCGGCTGAATCTCCTCCTGTACCGCCCGGGCAGCTGCCTGCAGCAGCGACGGGTCGGGAACGCTTCCCCTCAAGTGCCGCTCCGCCCGCCCGAGACGCAGGGGAATCGGCGCCACCGAGCCGGCGGCGATGCGGATGTCCTGGATCGGAGCGGTCCCGCCCGCTCCGCCGCCCGCGGAATCTGCGCTCTGCTCCTGCTTCAGCCAGACCGCAACATTGACCTGAGAGATCGCCTGGCCGTTTCGTTTGCCGATCATCCGGAAGGCCGAACGGCCCTGCAAGTGGGTTGAGGGGATGAGGATGGACTGGAGTATCTCTCCGGGTTCGAGCACCGTGGCCTTTGGACCGAGAAAGAACTCCTCCGCCGCTACGACCCGGCTGCCCCGGTTGGAACGAAGGGTGAAGCTCCCGGCCAGCACGATGAGAGGCGCCAGGGTGTCCCCGCAGGGAGAGGCATTGCAGAGGTTGCCTCCGATCGTGCCGAGATGGCGAATCTGGGGCGAACCGATGGCTGCCGCTCCCTGCAGCAGGCAGCGGGGTACCGACGCAGGTGCCGGAGGCTTCCCCGGTGCCGCTCGAGCGGTCTCGAGGAGCTCGGCGATGGTAACCGCCGCCCCGATTCGCAAACCCTCCGCCCCGCGCTCTATCCGCCGCAGCTCCTCGGCTGCGCTGATATCGATGAGCAGCGTGGGCTCCAGAGCCCCCTCGGCGATCTGTACGCACAGGTCGGTCCCTCCGGCCAGGAATTTCATCCGCTCTCCCGCCGCCTCAGCGGCTCGAGCAAGAGCTTGGGCCAGGTTTTGAGCCCTCAGGTATTGCACGGCTGTTACCCTCCCTCCATGGCGATGGAGAGGACCAGATTCTCATCCGAATATATGCTCTGATCCTCAGGATCTCGAATTCGTTCCAGAGCGCCTGCCGGGGTCTTTCGGAAAATCAGCAGGCCTCGGGCAACTCGTCCTCCCTCAAGAAGCTTCAGCCCCTTGCCACCGCTCGACTCCTCAAGCGCTCGCAGAGCCTCTGCCACGGTGGGCGTCTTTCCCGGGCAATCGTCCAGCTGAACGATCATGCTCTGCTGTCCGATCTTATGCCGGAACAAAGTCAGGAACTCGAAGCAAAGCTTCACCGGGCCCCCAAACGGGCGTATTCCGGGATATCCAGCTCCTCGAGCTTCTGCGGGGCTGGGATGCCCTGCTCATCCCAGCCGCGAAGGCGGTAGTACTCGTCGAGCATCCTCTCGAACCGCGCCCTGTCCATTACCGCTGCCTCGGAAGCATCCCCCTGAACCGGCTGGTAGCAGCGATCCGGAAGCCGGTCATCCGCCCGGCCGAGGCCCGCACCGATGTTGAAGAGACGTTCCAGGTTCCAGATCCGCTCTCCGACAGCCAGGAACTCCTCCAGGGAGATCTCCCGGTCTGTCGCCGCCCTCACGAAGCGGGGGTAGATCTCCGGCGGGGTAACGAACTCGTGGAAGCGGCAGCTGACCAGGGTGAAGATGGCGTTGACCCGGTCCTGGATTTCCTTGACCAGGGCCGCCTTGCCCTCGTAGGCATCCATATCGATCTGGCCCGTGATCTCCGCTCCTATCGGTGCTCGCTTGTGGCAGGCTCCGCGGTTCGAGGTGGCAAAGGCCAAGCCGGTGCCCTTCATCCGCCGTGGCATCCAGGCGGCAAAACCGGAGTTCTTGATCTGCATGAACCGATCCATTTCGCCGCCGCAGGCTTCCGCCGCCCCTTTCGGGCCCCGGGCCAGAAGATCGCCGATCCCCTCCCGCTCTCCGATCTTCCGCAGCAACCCCAAGATCGCCCCGGAAGAGCCGAACTTCAAATCCAGTCCGGGTTCCTCGAGCATCCCCGACTCTGCCATCTCCAGAGCCCAGGCCACGGTCACCCCGGTGGTCAGGGTGTCCATCCCGTACTCCTCGCAGATCTGATTGGCCTCGGCAAGTACCACCGGATCGGCGTTCAGCAGATCCGAGCCCAGGGAGTACATGGTCTCGTACTCCGGGCCCCTCAGCCAGGAGCTGCTTCCGTCCGTGCGGGTGAACTTGTGCAGCATGCCGCAGTGCACGGGGCAGCCGTAGCAGGCGACGGCCCGGGTGTAGAACCTGTCGGCGTAGGCGTAGCCGTCGATCTTGGTCGAACCGTCGAAGCTGCCGAAGATATGGTTCCGGGTGGCCAAAGCGCCACGGCCATTGACCAGACCCATACCCGCTCCGGTCCCGACCCGGGAGAACATGCCCACGAGGTTGTACTCCTCCGCGCAGGCGGTCTTGAGCAGCTCCATGTTTTCCCGCACCAGGAGGGCGAACTCCTCGGGACGGGCCACCTCCACGCCCCGGCTTCCCCGAACGGCGATTGCCTTGACGCGCTTGGAACCCAGCACCGCCCCGGCTCCGCCTCTGCCGAAGGTCCGGGTCTCCGAGAAGATCGAGGCCATGGCCACCCCCTTCTCTCCGGCCCGTCCTATGGAGAGGGTGCGCACATCCGGACCGAAGCGTTCCTTCAGATAGCCCTCGGTCTCCGCCGTACCTTTGCCCAGGACGGCCTCGGCGCTGTGGAAACTGACCCGCTCATCCTCGATCACGAGCAGCATCCACTCGGGTGCGGCTCCCTCGAGGATCAAGCCGTCCAATCCGGCAAAGCGTATCTCCGCCCCGAGGAATCCCCCGGCGTAGCTGTTGAGGATCGTACCCGTCAACGGGGATTTGGTAACGATGCAGCTCTGCGGGTGCATGGGAGCCGTGGTTCCGGTAAGCGGACCCACCGTCAGAATCAGCTTGTTTTCCGCAGACAGAGGATCGGTCTGCGGCGCCACCTCGTCGACCAGGATCTTGGTACCGTAACCCATCCCCCCCAGATAGCCTTTCAGCTGCTCGGGCACGGCCCAGGGCGCAGCTTTCCCGCTGCTGAGATCGATGCGGATCAGCAGATCCTGCATGCTGCTCCGGCCCATCAGGATCCTCCCTTCCGAGCAAGGGCGCCGGTGGCGCACTCCGGCACGCAGGCCGGCGAGCCGCCGCAGAAGTCGCACTTGTAGGCGACCTCCGAGCCGCCCGGCTCCATCCGGATCACCCCGTAGGGGCAGGCTTCCACGCAGGCCCGGCAACCCGTACAGGTGTCCCCGTCGATCAGAACCAGGCCCTGCGCATCCCGGGCGATGGCCTCCACAGGACAGGAATCGATGCAGGGCTGACCCGGGCAGTCATCGAAGCGGCAGACCCGGATCTCAGGGATTTCCGGCCACTGCCGTTTGACAGCGATCCGGGCCAGAGAAGGCTGGATCCGGCCGAGCTTTGTCAGGGAACAGGCGGCCAGGCAGCGCAGGCATTCGGTGCACAAATTCCGATCGATGTCAAAACCGATGGGCATAACCCCTCCTCGAGTTAAGGTATCTGGCTCCCCCCGCCCTTGTCCAGACCCCGGCCGGTGCCGGAGGTCGGCCGAAACAACCGCGCGGATTGAGGCGGGCGCAGCGGCCGGCAAACCCGCAGGCCACCGTGCGGCTTAGCGATAGCCGCCCATCAACAGGGACAGAAGGGCCTTCTCCGTGTGCAGGCGGTTCTCCGCCTCGTCGAAGATGATCGAGGCGGGGGAGTTCAGCACCTCATCGGTGATCTCGGTGTTGCGGGAGATAGGCATGCAGTGCATCACCTGCACGTCCTTCCTGGCCTGCTCCACCACCTTCCTGCTCACGCACCACCTGTCTTTGAGCTTGGCCTTGGCCTCCTGGAACTCGGGATCCCCCTGGAAGTGAGTCTCAAGTCCCCTGGCGAATACCTCCGGGGAAACCCAGGAGTAGACGTTGATGAAGTCGGCGTCTTTCACGGCCTCCTCGTAGGAGCGTACGATCTTGACGCTCCCGCCGCTCATGAGCGCCTCCCGATCGGCCAGCTTCTTCATGCCCATATCGGGATCGAAGCCTTCGGGACAGGCAATGACGAGATCGAAACCGAGCTTTCCCGCCATGAGCATGGTAGAGTTTGTCAGCCCCGCAGGCGGGTTGGCCGTGCGGTAGCCCCAGCAGAAGGCCACCTTGGCTCCCTTCACCGGACCTTTCTTCTCCATCATCGTCAGGGCGTCCGCCAGGGCCTGGCAGGGATGCTCCAACGGACAGGAGGCATTGATCACCGGGATATCCGAGTACTCGGCGGCGGATTCCAGCCGTTCCCTCCGGATCGCCCGGTAGGCGATTCCGTCGAGGTAGCGGGAGAGGGTCTTGATGGTATCGTGCCAGTCCTCCTCGGCGGCCTCTCCCACCCAGAGACGGTGCTGATCCAGCCAGAGCATATGACCGCCCAGCTGCATCATGGCGGTCTCGAAGCTCACGCTGGTGCGGGTCGAAGGGGTTTCGAAGATCCCTCCCAGGCTCTTTCCCTCCAGCAGCCGGTGAGCCCGGCCCATCTTCAGATCCCGTTTGAGCTGCCCCGAGACCTCCAGGGTGAACTCGATCTCTTCCCTGGTGAAGTCCGTGATCCCTCGCAAATGTCGTCCTTTCAAATCCTGCATGATAACCTCTCCTTGTTTCGTATTGCTTAACTCAGACCGCTCCCTCGTGGAGGTAGCTCTTCAACTGCTCCACGCTCCACGACGGGTCGATTCCCATGGCCTCCACGGTCCTGCCGATGCTCCAAAAATCCCGGTCCAGTAACCCCTCGGCGATGGTGATGGTCGCATCACTCACCGGCGTAGGCACTTCGAGCATCCTGCCCAGAGAACAATAGGTCACCAATCCGTAGGGGATATCTTCGGTAAGGTGGCGGGTGTCCAGCTTGAAGGGACCTTCGCAGACCTCGAGGAAGGGGGTATGGATGGCATCATAGAGGGGCAGCACATGATCCTCTCCGTGGGGATTCCACTTGACCATGAGGATCTCCTCCTCCAGGGGATACTGCTTCAAACCGAGGGCTTTGCCGATGGCCATTCGCTCCCTGTCGATTCGCTCGATCAGGCGCACAACCCCCGGGGTGTTCTCCCGCTTGCCGAAGAGGTGGAAATCCTCATCCCCCGATTCGATGCGGCCGGCGTTGCAGATCATCGGCGGGGTGTGGGTGATCGCATTGTAGTCCACCAGGATCGTATCCACGGCGTTCTGAGCCCGGCGGATCGAGTACCCCTTGGCTGTAGGGTAGACCTGCTCCACGGTCCCGGCCACGTGATCGATGTCCTTTCCGGGAAAGGTGGCGACGATCAGATTGAACACCCGGTTTTCCAGACGCACCTGATCCTCCCCCTTGCGGGAGGCGCCGTAGGGCAGGGTGTTGCAGTCGGCCAGATAGATCTTCTCCTTCTTCCCCAGCTCCCGCAGCACCTTGGCCCAGCTCAGGGAGGCTCCGCCCTTGCCGAGGTACAGAACCACCTGTCCCTCCTCCAGATGGGGGGCGGCCAGACGGGCGTATTCCTCACACACGAAAAAGGGAACCGGATTCAGAATCACCTGGGCTCCCCGCACGGCCTCGGCTATGTCGTCGGTGACCACCGACACTTTGCCGAACTGGCCCGTGGGTTTGCTGTCGATATCGAGGACTTCGATCCCCCCCTTCTTTTTCACCCCCTCGATCTTCTCCATGTTTCTGCTGAACAGGGCCACCTGGTACCCTGCCAGGGCCATGTCCGCAGCGGCCATGAAGCCGCCGTTTCCCGCTCCCAGTACCGCTACTTTGCGAAGCTCAGCCATGCTTTCTTTCTCCTTTGCTGCGTAGTTCAGCGGTTTTTTTCTCATTCCCCTCGAGCCGCTGCCCTTCCAAAACCACGCCGTACACCTCCCGGGCGCTGTCCAGAGAGATGATCTCGTTGCGGGCGTCCAGACGCACCGCTTCGGGATCCCTCTTCCGCGGATCCCCCCATCCTCCTCCTCCGGAAGGATAGCTGGTGTAGGTATCGTCCTTGGCGGCCTGCACGGCCTCCTTGGCTTTGAGCTCCCGTTGTCCTTTTCGGCCCTCATTGATGTAGGCCAGGTTGCAGGAACCGGGACAGCCTCCGAACAGGCCGTAGGGAGGATGCACCTTGCCGTCCCCGAACATCACCAGGGTCGGGTTCTCGTCGTAGAGGCGGATCCTGTAACTGGCTCCGCAGCCGCCGCGGAACTCCCCGGCGCCGCAGGAATCGGTGGTGAACTCGTTGAACTCGGTCAGGTGAGGATAATCCATCTCGTTGGTTTCGATGTTCGGCGCGATCAGACCTCCCAGATCGATACCGTCGCCGATGTAGTGGCGTCCGTCCATGCCGGGCATGCCCCCGGCTCCTCCGAAGCCGTTGAAGCCGAACATCACGTAGAACTCCCGCTTTCGCGGATCGATCCCGGTGATGGTGGGGCCGTTCCAGCGGTTCCAGCCCGCCGGCACTCGCTCCGGCAGCACCTTGGACAGGGCGATCCAGCAGGCCTCCAGGATGGCGCAGGCCGTGTCCAGGGTGCAGGAGGCCACCGGGGCGGGAAAGCGGGGATTGACCACGCAGCCTTCGGGCGCCGTGATATGGATGGGCCGGTACACGCCCTCGTTGTGGGGGATGTCCGGGGTGGTCACCGTGGTGAGGAAGGCCACGTAGACGCAGGTTGCGGTGTTGGCCATGGGAGAGTTGACGAAGCCGGTCACCTGATCGTCGGAGCCGGCGAAATCGACGTGGGCCTCCTCCCCCTTGATGGTGACGGCGACCTTGATGCGGATCGGGTCGTCGGAGAAGCCGTCGGAGTCGAGGAAGCTCTCCCCTTCGTACACCCCGTCGGCCAGGTTGGCGATCTCCAGGCGCATGCGCCGCTCCGCGTAGCGGTGGATCTCTTCAATGGTCCTGCGGGTTTTCTCCACCCCGTACTTGTCCAGCAGCTCGAGGATGCGCCTTTCGGCCACCCGGCAGGAGGCCACCTGGGCCTTGATGTCCACCCACAGGGCGTCGGGCATGCGGGTGTTGATGCGTATCATGTTCACCACGTCCATGATCGGCTTCTCGTCCCGATAGATCCTCAAGGGAGGGATACGGATGCCTTCGTGGAACAGCTCCGTGGCTCCGGGAGCGTAGGAGCCCGGCTCCATGCCTCCCACATCCCCGTGGTGCGCCCGGTTGATGGCCACGAACTGCAGCTCATCCGAGTAGAAGATCGGCTTCATGATTGTCACATCGGGAAGGTGGGTGCCGCCGAGATAGGGGTCGTTGAGCACGAACACATCTCCGGGATGGATATCCTCTCCGAACTCCCGGCTGATCGCCTTGACAGCCTCCATGGCCGAGGCGGTGTGGGAGGGTACTCCGTCGATCTGGGCCACGATGCGGTTGTCCCAATCGCAGATGGCGCAGGAGAAGTCGTGAACCTCGGCAAAGATCGGTGATATCGAGGTGTTTATCATGGTGATGCCCATCTCCTCGTTGATGGTCAACAGGCGGTTGTAGATCACCGACAGGGTGATGGGATCCGCGGCGCCTTCGAACTCCCTCTTGCGTTTTCCGCCCGTGCTCATTTGCTCACCTCCATCACGATGTTGCCGTATTCGTCCGCGGTCATGGTCCAGCCGGGATGCACGATCACCGTGGTGATGCGCTCCTCGATCACAGCCGGCCCTTGGATCACCATGCCCGGCCGAAGACGACTGCGGTCGTGCACCGGCGTGTCTTGATATCCTCCCCGCTCGGCGAAGTACACGGAACGGCTTCCCTTGAGGCTCTCCTTCGCGTCGCGGGACCGGGAGCCCGGAGCCGGCCCGGAGCCCGAAGCGGATGCCCCGGAATCCCCCTCCGGTGCTGAACCCCCCGCCGGCGCGGTACCGCCGGCTTGGAAGCCCGCCTTGTCCACCGCGCCGACAGCGGTAATGCGCAGGTTCATGATCTCCAGGGGACTTTCCGGCGTCGAGTAGGTGTACAGCCGCTCATGGGCCTGGTGAAAGTTTTGGGCGATCGTAGCCAGGTGCTTTTCCTCGATCACGCAGTCGGCTGGAATCTCGATGGTCACCTCGTGGTGCTGCCCCAGGTAGCGGACGTCGAGGAAGCGAAGCAGCCGGGCCCGCTTCCTTTCGACTCCTTCCTGCAGCAGCTCCTGGAGGGATTTGTCTTCGACCTCCCGGATGGTTTTATTGAACTGCCCCAGATCGATACCTGGCATGAAGGCGTTGAAAGTCCGGACGTTGTCCAGCCGGATGTCCGATTCGAGCATTCCCAGGGCGCAGAACACCGAGGCGGCTCGGGGAACGATTACGGTGCCGCAGCCCACCTCTTCGGCGATCTTGCAGGCATGGATCGAGCACGCTCCCCCGGCACTCACCAGGGCGTACTCCCGGGGATCGTGGCCCCGTTGCACGGAGACGACCTTGGTCGCGTCGGCCATGTTCTGATTGATGATCCGAAAGATCCCGGCGGCCGCCTCGGTCTCATCCATCTCGAGGGGATCGGCGATTTCCCGGATGATCGCCGCCCTGGCTTTTTCCATATCCACGGCCATCTCCCCGCCCAGAAAATAGTCCTTGTTCAGATATCCCAGCAGCAGGTTGGCATCGGTAACCGTGGGTTTGTCTCCGCCCAGGTCGTAGCACACCGGACCCGGATCCGATCCTGCAGAGGCGGGTCCGACCTTGAGCATTCCCCCCTTGTCCAGCCAGGCGATGGAGCCGCCCCCGGCTCCGATGGTGTTGATGTCGATCATCGGCTTGGCGATTCTGTAGCCGGCGATCTCCCCCTCGGTGCTGAGGGTCACCCGGCCGGCGGAAACCAGGGTCACGTCGAATGAGGTGCCCCCCATGTCCATGAGGATCAGATTCTCCCGCTTCAGCAGTCCGGCGAAGAACACAGCCCCGACCGCGCCGGCGGCGGGCCCGGAGAGCAGGGTTGCCGAAGACTGCCGGATCGCCGTCTCGGCGGTCATCACGCCCCCGTTGGAAGCGGTCACGTAGAAGGCCCTTCCCAAACCGTCAGCGCGCAAGCTTTTCTCCAGGTTGGAGAGGTACACGGTGAGCTTGGGTCCAACGTAGGCATTGGCCACCGTTGTGGACATGCGCTCGTACTCCCGGATCTGAGGCAGCACCTCCGAGGAGATGGAAACAAATGCGCCGGGCAGCTCCCGCTCGAGGATGTCCCGGATCTGCTTCTCATGGCTGTCATTGAGGAAGGAGAACAGGGTGCAGACCGCCACAGCCTCCACGCCCTCGCTCTGGAACAGGCGGCAGGCTTCCAGGACGTCCCCCGCTTCCAGGCTCTGCACGGCCTCTCCCCGGTAATCGATGCGCTCTCGGACCGGGCGGCGCAGATAGCGGGGCACTAGGGGCTCGGGCACCGGCAGGTACAGATCCCAGATGTTCTCCTTGTGAGCCCGGCGCATCTCCAGGGTATCCCGGAATCCCGCGGTCAGGATCAGTCCGGTGACGGCCCCGGTGCCGGTGAGCAGGGTATTGGTAGCTACGGTGGTGCCGTGGGCGAAAAAATCGAGCTGGGGCAGAAAGTCCCGGAGACTCAAGGAAAAGCTCCCGGCGGCTTTTTCGATCACGTTGTACAGCCCCACAGACGGATCTTTGGGCGTGGACAGTTCCTTGAAGGTGTGAATCCCTCCCTTTTCGTCGATGACCACGCAGTCGGTGAACGTACCGCCGGTGTCTACCCCGACCCTATACTTCATCTCAAGCCTCCCTCTACAGCAGTATCCTGGCGTCCAGGACCATCGCTCCTCTCTCGAACACCACGATGGGATTGATGTCGATCTCCGCAATAGCCGGATTGTCCTGGACCAAAGCGGCGGTCTTCATCAGGCAGTCGATCACCGCTTCGATGTCTTTCGCCTTTTGGCCCCGGATCCCGCTGAGGAGTTTGTAGCTCTTGGTTTCCTTAACCAGCTCAGCGGCATCAGCCCGGGTTATGGGCAGCACCCTGAAGGCGACATCCTTGATCAGCTCCACGAAGATCCCTCCCAGTCCGAACATGATAGCATGGCCGAACTGCGGATCTTTCACGATTCCGATGATGCACTCCGGACCCGGGGGTGCCTGCTCGCAGA
>Ga0180438_10004067_pt1 | contig 21414 bp, 17 predicted proteins | sample SS_ome_12_FD_132455 | JGI IMG/M metagenome (GOLD analysis project Ga0180438, IMG submission 132455) | Hypersaline lake sediment archaeal communities from the Salton Sea, California, USA - SS_3_D_2 metaG | ecosystem: Environmental > Aquatic > Non-marine Saline and Alkaline > Hypersaline >... | reverse complement strand
GCCCGATTACATGGATAAAACGGATTTTGATATCGAATCGCCCGGTTATATACCCAGTTGTATGCTGATCAGGAAGCAGGCTTTTCATCATGTTGGTAATTTTAACCCTGAGTTAACCAACGCAAATGACATCGATTGGTGCTTCCGGGCAAAGGATGCCGGAATTGAAATGGGGATAATAAACAAATGCCTGGTACGGCGCAGGATTCACAAATCCAACCTTTCACATCATAGGAGCCCGGGATCAGATTCGGTTCAGGAAATGTTCAGCGTTTTAAGAGCTTCAACACACCGAAAAAGGGAAAACAAGTCTTGAGCATAGTTGATAACCAGGACCGAAATAATCCATTGGTCAGTGTGGTAATTCCGGTTTACAACGGGGAAAAGTATATCGCCGAATCGATCTGCAGCGTGCTGAACCAGACCTACCAGCCGGTCGAGATCATCGTGGTTGATGACGGCTCCCAAGACAGTACTGCGGAAATCGTCCGTTCATTTGAAGAGGTGGTTTATATCTACCAGGCGAACCAGGGACACGGCCAGGCAAAGAATACAGGCATGGGTGCCGCACGCGGTGATTATCTCGCTTTTAATGACGCGGATGATATTTGGGAACCAAATAAACTGAGCCTTCAAATCAATGTTTTTCAAAATAACCCCCAGATTGGATATGTAATTTGTAATGTGCGCAATTTTTTAGAACCCGGGACGCCAATGCCAGAATATATGAATAAGTCTGAATTTGAAAAGGGATTTACCGGTAATGTAACAGTTGCCCTGGTAATCAGCAGGTCAGCCCTTGAGCAAGTAGGCATCTTTAATCCGCAATTAAGGCGCGCAAATGATTCGGATTGGTTATTCCGCGCTAAAGATGCAGGTATCCAAATGGGTATCGTAGATGAAGTCCTTGTACACCGGCGGATTCATTTCACAAACCTTTCTCATCACAGAGGGATTGAATCCCAACCTGTTCGAGAAATGTTTCAAATATTGAGAGCCTCCATCCATCGAAAAACAAACAACGATTTTGATTAATTCGTAAAAATGATTCAATCTAATCCATTGGTAAGCGTCATCATTCCGGTTTACAACGGCGAGTCCTATATCGCCGAAGCCATAAAGAGTGTGCTTGCCCAGACCTACCAACCGGTCGAGATCATCGTGGTTGATGATGGTTCTGAGGACGGTACTGCGGAAATCGCCCGTTCGTTTGAAGATGTGAAGTATATTTACCAGGTGAACCAGGGACACGGGCAGGCAAAGAATACAGGTATAGAAGCCGCTAATGGATTTTATATCGCCTTTATAGACGCAGATGACTTATGGGAAGCAAGTAAACTGAGCCTCCAGATCAGCGTCTTTCAAAATGATCCCCAGGTTGGGTACGTAATTTGTGAGGTAAAGAATTTCTTAGATCCCGGTACTGAATTGGATAGCCATATTAAGATTACTGATTTTGAACGGAATTTTCCAGGTTATTTACCCAGTGCACTGGTTGTGAGCAGAAAAACGTTTGAACTAGTAGGTATTTTCAACCCGCGTTTAAGGGACGCAAATGATTCGGATTGGTTCTTCCGAGCCAAAGATAGCGGCATTAAACAGGCTATCGTAAACAAGGTGCTGGTTCGTCGTCGAGTTCACAGATCAAATCTTTCACACCTGAGGGAACGCGATTCCCAACCGGTCAGAGAATTAATGCAATCTGTAAGAGAATCAGTCAAACGAAAACAAGAAAATAAAAAAGGGTAATCGGTAACAATGTATAATAGCGCCAACTTAATAAGCGCCATCATCCCCGTTTACAACCGCGAGAAATACATCGCAGAAGCGATTGACAGTGTGTTAGCGCAGACCTACAACCCAATCGAAATCATTGTGGTTGATGACGGGTCAACGGATAAAAGCGCCGGGATTGTGAAGGAATATCAAAATTCCAGCATCCGGTATACCTTTCAATCCAACCAGGGCATCGGTGCCGCTCGCAACACTGGTACTGATCTGGCGCAAGGTTCCTATTTTGCCTTCCTCGATTCGGACGACCTGTGGATACCAGATAAAATATCTTTGCAAATGAAAGCATTTGATAAAGATCCGAAACTGGATATGGTTTTCGGTCACGTGGTTCAATTTCACGACTCGCATTTGGGTACAATACCGGAAGGTAAAGATCAATTCGTCCCGGGAACCATACCTTCAACGTTATTAATCCAACGCGATTCATTTTTCAAAGTTGGAAAATTTTCTTCCCAATGGAAAATCGGAGAGTTTGTGGATTGGTACGCCAGAGCGCTTGAGACCGGATTAAAAAGCCTGATGCTGCCGGATGTAGTCGCTAAACGCAGGATACATGATACAAACATCGGCATCGTGGAAAGGAAATCACAAAAAGATTATCTCAACATCCTTCGAAGTTCCCTGGAAAGAAGAAAGGGTAAACCGGATTAAAAATAACACTACATGAACACCACTTTATTCTCAGACCAATCCCTTCAAAAACTATTTAATGTACAAGCCTGGAAATACTACAGCAGGTTTTATTCCCCTTATCACAGGAAAATTTTTCTCAGCATCACTGTTTCTGTTATCCAATCGGCGATATTCTTACCGATCGCATATCTGATCAGGTACGTATTCGATGAAGCCATCCCGAGCGGAAATTATTACTCGCTGCTGCTGGTTGGCTTGGCTGTCGTATTACTGCAAATGGTTAACGATGGCGCTTCCCTGCTCATCAGTTATCTGGTGTTAGACATCACCAAAAAAGTTATCCGGAGTATTCGCGAAGAATTGGTGAAAAAATTATATTCCTTTTCACGCTCCTACTATACAAAGGCGGACCAGGGCGAATTACATACGATTATCGTTCAGGATTCTGAACGATTGGATATCATGACATATTCGCTGCTGGCGGAATTTTTACCGAAATTGTTGATCACGATTGTGCTTCTGATCATCTTATTGGCCCTCAATTGGCTGTTGACTTTGATTGTTTTTATTTCGGTGCCCTTCGTTTTTATTACCAGCCGTACAATGGGAAAAAGATTAAAGAAACGCACAAATTTATTCCACGAATCTTTTAATGCCTTCAGTAAAGGCGTGATGTTCGTCATGCAGATTATGGATCTCAGCCGGCTGGCAGCGGCAGAAAAATATGAAATCCAACGGCAAAAAGAGAAATACGAAACTTTACGCCGAACCAGCAGCGATATGTCGCTGTTTCGAGAGGTTTATTATTCCGTTGACACCATCATCATTGCCACGGTCAGCATGATTGTCCTGGTGGCTGGCGGCCGTTCGGTCGCTACCGGCGCTATGTCCATGGGTGACCTGATTACTTTCTATGCTGTGGTGATGTTCCTGCGGCCTCGGGCAGAAGCGATCAGCAGGTCTATCCCCAGGATAATTGAAGGAAACGAATCCCTTGGTCGTTTATTCACATTCCTGGATATTGATGAGCCGCGGCCTTATCACGGCAGTACGCCGGTACAATTTGAAGGAAAAATTACCCTGGATGCGGTATCCTTCAGCTATGCTGAAGCGCCAACTTTGAAGAACGTTTCCATGGTTTTTGAACCAGGCTCAAAAACAGCTATCTTCGGTCCAAACGGATCGGGAAAGACAACGGTTGTGAATCTCATTCTCGGGTTTTACCGCCCCCAGGAAGGACGCTTAATTGCTGATCATCTGCCTTACAGCGAGATAGAACTCAGCCATTTTCGGCGCCAACTAGCTGTTGTCACCCAGGATCCGATCCTGTTCCCCGGCACAATCGCAGAAAATATTGCCTACGGTCACCCAGAAAAAAACCTGCAAGAAATTATAAAAGCCGCTGAACTGGGCAGTGCGCATGATTTTATATTGGATATGGCGCAGGGGTATGAGACCTATATCGGCACAGACGGCCAGCTGCTCTCAGGCGGCCAGCGCCAGCGCATCGCTATCGCAAGGGCTTTTCTAAACCAACCGAAACTGCTCATCCTCGATGAACCCACCAACCATCTGGATGCGCGCTCTATTGAATATGTGATGAACAATGTGGACAATATGAGCAGCGTTCCAACCATTATCTTGATCAGCCACGATTTGAACATCGCCCAAAAAATGGATTATATATACATGCTTGAAAATGGGTCAATCTCAGATCAAGGCAGCTTTATATCGCTGTTCGAGACGCTGAACTTGAAAATGAAAGAGCCTACTGCATAAGTTTTACCTTGATCCTGCTGACAGAAATACTATAAAAGACTAATTCGTTTCAGCTAATGATCCCAGGATTTCTAAACTTTGAAGCGCTGCTCGTCCGTTATGGTAGGGAGTCTTCCATTTGTCCGCTTTAAACCCGGCTGGTTTTCCATTCTTATAGACCTGTGCAAACCATTCCCCATTTTGCCAGTCAACCTGGTATTGATTGATCCAATCCAGCGTTTGTGCAAAACAATTCAAATAGACCTCTTCCCGTGTAACCTGGTACATATTCAGCGCGCACAGCAAACCTTCAGCCTGGATCCACCAAATTTTTTCTTGATAATAATCTCTGGTTTGGATTGGAGCCGATCGAAAAAATCCGCCCTTTACCCGGTCAAAACCGTATTTCAATATATAACTAAACACGGTTCGATAAAGATCCAGTAATAAGAAAACGGGGATCTCAACTGCCGCACATGCCTCGATTAAAAGGGTGATATTTTCAAGGTCGTGCCCGAAATTTATTAATGACAACTTATCGCTGAGTACCGGTTTCCAATTTACGTGGTATTTATCCGTACTGGCTCCAATCGTTTTCCGGATAACCGAGTTGCTCTCAATCAAAATCAGTTCGATCAGCCTTCGGTAAGCCATCTGGTCATTTGTTAACCGGTAATACAAGGTCAGCGCCTCCATAATATGCAGATGCAGGTTCACCGTTTTGGAACCATCGTTTACACCAAAATGGACTCTGGTATCTTTTCCGATTGGATTCCAATCCCGGTCAAACAAACTCTGGTAACCGCCGTTCCTTGAATCATAAGCAATGCGCTCAAAAATGTTAAATAGTTGCCGGGCTAATTCCCTGGCTGAATCATCCTTTGAAACCATGGCGTACTCTGACAATGCAAACAGTCCAAAAGATTGGGCTACCAGGTATTTTTCAGGCACGGTGGGTTTATCTCCTGAAGGGTCAACCTGCCAAAAAAATCCCCCGGATTTTGTGTCCCACATGGATTGAGAGATAAAATCAAATCCATACTTCGCTGCTTCGAGGTGTTCCTTTTTTCCATGAGGACTGTTTGCAAGCTTGGAAAAAAACCAAAGCGTTCTTGCCTGCGGGATAAAATTTTTGTTAATATGTCCACCCCACACGCCCTCAATATCATGGTTAAACCGGTATCCTCCATATTCCCTATCCAATACTTCAGGATACCAGAATTGAATGATATTCTGGGTTAGAATCCGCTCCAGGATTTGTCTGCTTTTTATTAAATTCGGCTGGTCTTTCCGAGCCGGCAGCTTTCTGTACGTACGTTCATTTAACTTTTTGATTCTCCATGAGTTGCGAATTTTTCTGAAACGCCAGACTGGGGAAAAAAGGGACTGCTTAATTTTTCTACCAATGCTTTTTATATACGTTTTTGTCGATTCCATTTTATCGTTTAAATATCCGGTTGAGGTAGGGAGCTAAAGAATGCGCGGTATACTTATGAGAATTCAATTGGGATAATTTTCGCTATTCACATTATACTGTTAGCTTCGAATATTGATCCATTGATGCACAATTTTTCTATTGTAAATCTAAATTTCGCAGTTTCTTGGACAAAATAATTATTCATTAAAGGTGCGTCCTGCTTGAACGATCGTCAAATTTTTATAACCCCTCATAGTGATTTGGGTAAATTTAATCCCACTCCCCAACAGGAATTGCTCCTGCAGGCTGCCCTGCTCAGCGGGAACGCAGCCGTAAATGCCTGGGAAAAATGGAAATCAATAGTTGATATTGATCTGATTGATTATGCATCGATGCAGATCTTTCCGCTTCTGTACCAAAATTTGAAAATCCTTGAGATTGACGACCCCCAGATTAATATTTACAAAGGGCTGTTCCGCTCCAGCTGGTATGAAAACCAGCGCCTGTTAAAGACTGCCGTGGATCTGGTAACGGAATTTCAAAGCGTTGGCATTGACTGCCTGTTTTTAAAAGGCACTGCGCTGATTTTGGAATACATCAAAACCCCGGGACTGCGGCCGATGGGGGACATCGACATCCTTGTTAAGCCAAACCATGTCTGCCAGGCTGTTGATTATTTTGAAAAAACAGGTTGGGTACCCACAACAGACTATCCTGATCTAAGAAAAGAAGCATACTTTACCTATCACCATTCTGTAGGCTTTGCCAACCAGCGGGACCAGCATGTCGATCTGCACCGGTCTTTATTGTTCCCGTCACCTATACAGGACTCCGATGCTGATTTCTGGGACGGCGCGGTCCAATCAGAAATTGATGGATTACCGGTATTGATTTTAAATCCAACCGACATGCTCATCCACACCTGCATCCACGGATTAAGAGAACACAATGCAGAAATTTTCCGCTGGATTGCCGACGCCATGACCATCCTGAAAAACAAATCCTCACAAATCGACTGGGAGCGGCTAATCGATCAAACACGGAAAAGACGGCTGGTACCGGAACTCTCGAACGGTCTCGCGTACCTGGCTTACCTATTAGATGCGCCCATCCCGCCGCAGGTACTTGGTGCCATAGGAAATGAGAAGGTGTCTACTTTTGAGCGCTGGGAATACAACTACGCGATATCCGATAAGCGCCCGCTCGGCAGGATTCCAGGATTCTGGTTCTATTATGTACGCTGCCTGAATCCGGAATTTTACATGCCCATCAGATTGAAATTTTCAGGATTCCTCAGCTACCTGCAGTTAAATTGGAAAGCGAACAATTTGTGGGAATTAGGAAGGTTGTTCCTTACCAAAAGCATGAGAAGAATCCGGGGCTTGTTCAAATCCGGGCAGCCTGCGGTTGGCGGTTAAAACAAAATTCGGAAGGAACCAATCAAATGAGTTACGCCTTCATGGGCCAGATTCTCAGGTTAAATCTTAATTCTGGTGAGATCACCACAGAACAAATCAACCCGGATTGGGCCCGCAAATATATTGGGGGGAGCGGACTGGCTACCCGTTACTTCTACGACCTGGCTCCAGCAGATGTCGACCCGCTCGGACCGGAAAACCCGCTCATCTTCATGACCGGGCCGTTGACTGGCACCCATTCCGCCAGCGCCAGCCGTTACTCTGTGGTGGCAAAATCCCCGCAAACCGGCTTGTGGGGAGCATCGAACTCAGGCGGCACTTTCGGTCCCGCACTGAAATTCAGCGGCTACGACGGGATTATCTTCGAAGGCACTTCCTCCGCTCCGGTCTATTTACGCATTGACGATAGTACCGCTGAGCTTAAAGACGCCAGTGATCTGTGGGGAATGACGGTTCCGGAGACCGAAGATATCCTGCGCAAGCGCGCCGTGAAACATACCACGGTCGCTTCTATCGGCCCGGCTGGTGAGAACCTGGTGCGCTATGCCGCCATCATCAACGACAAACACCGTGCGGCCGGCCGCTGCGGGCTTGGAGCAGTGATGGGTTCCAAACGCCTCAAGGCTGTCGCTTGCTCCGGCAGAATGCCGATTGAATTGGCTGAGCCAGATGAATTTGCATCCACTAACAAAAAGCAGCGCCAGTATATCGACGATTCGATTTTAAAAATCGGTTTCGATACGTTTGGGACAAATATGATCGCCGACATGGTCAATGTGCGCGGCGGGTACCCTGCGAAGAATTGGACAGCCGGCACATTCGAGGGCATAGACCAGGTAAATGCTCAGGCGATGACCGAAAAAGTCCTGCTGAAGGGTGTAGCCTGTTTCGCCTGTCCGGTGATCTGCGGGCGAAAAACAGAAATCCGTGATGGCAAGTATAACGGCCACAAAGGTGAAGGTCCCGAATACGAATCGATCAACACGCTGGGAGCGCTGTGCGCCGTTGAAGACATGCAGACCATCACCATGGCGAACTACCGCTGCAATGAGTACGGGCTGGATACAATCAGCGCGGGCGGGACGATCGCCTTCGCCATGGAATGTTTCGAACGCGGGATACTTACCGAAGAACATACTGGTGGGTTGCAGTTGAATTTCGGGGATGGAGACCTGGTGGTCGATTTGATCGGTAAAATTGCTAAACGGGAAGGGGTCGGGGATCTGCTCGCCGAAGGATCACTGCGCATGGCGCAGCAGCTTGGCCAGGGCAGCCAGCATTTTGCAATCCAGGTGAAAGGATTGGAACTGCCGGCGTATGACCCGCGCGCCGCCAAAATTGCCGGGCTCGGATATGTGACAGCCAACCGCGGCGGGGACCATATGACCGGATACATCCAGGGACCAACATTTATCGACATCCCGTTTTTAATCGTGGAAGAGAGCGCTATCCGTGATCCGTTCGTCGCTGACCCGGCCGAGGTGAAAGTGCTGGTGGACATGGAGAATGCGCTGACTGTATTGGATGCTCTGGGGGGCTGCAAATTTATGGGCGTCCTGTTGTCGGATGAAGATATCGCCGAATTGGTCGCCTCTGCCACCGGATGGGATTTCAGTACGGATGAATTCAGGCGCAGCGGTGAACGTATCTACAACCTGACCCGGGCTTACAATATCCGCGCAGGCGCCCACCGCAGCCAGGATAAATTGCCGGGCAGGCTGGCAAAGGACCCACTCCCCGATGGCCCAGCGCGCGGCATGACGATCGATGAAAAGACCATGGAAATGATGAAAGACGCCTATTATGGGCTGCGCGGTTGGGACCTGGCCAGCGGGTCACCCACGCCCGAGAAACTGCGCCAGCTCGGGTTGGACGACCTGATCAAGGATTTATGGGATTCGTAATCCCGCGGGCTAATAGCGGTTGGATAAATATCCAAGAAGAAGTATCCCAATCTTACCGGAGACTTTGAATGAAATACCAGGAAAAACCCTGGTTAAACAGTTATAAGCTGGGACCCTATCAGCTCGATCCTTCCCTGGCTCCCTTTCCAAAGGAGCCTTTGTTCAACGCCCTGGAGAACGCTGCCGAGCGCTACCCCAACCAAGCGGCAGTCCTGTACAACGACAGCAGCCTGAAATACCGCCAGTTGAAAAGACTGGTTGACCGGTTGGCTGCCGGTCTGGCAAACTTGGGGTTGGAAAAGGGCGACCGGGTCAATATTTACCTGCCCAACTGTATCGAATTTGTGCTCAGCTACTGGGCGGTTATCAAAGCTGGCGGCGCGGCTGTGCTCACCAGCACCATGCATACCGTGGAAGGTTTAAAACACGAGGTTTGCACACCTGCCAGCAAGATGGTAATTTGCCGTGAAGATTACCTGGAAAATGCGCTGGCGGCAGCAGAAGATAGTCAGGTCGAACGGATGATCGTTACCTCCACCCGGGGTTATGACCAGGCTCAAGTCAGCCGTCAGCTGCCAGCCGCTGCCGTAGAGTTTGGCAGCCTGTTAGGTGGCAACCCGGATGCCCCCGGAATTAAAATCGAACCTGAAGAGGACTTGTGTGAACTGGCCTTCACAGGCGGCGCCACCGGCATACCCAAAGGGGTGATGCTCAGCCACTATAACCGCGCCTGTGTTGTCCGCCAGGGACTGCCCTGGATGATGAAGCCCATGCTGCCCGGCATCGCCGGTAAATCCTCGGTCCTGTTATCGACTCCCATGTCACACGCCTACGGCAATTTCGTCCACCAATCATCGGTTCACCTCGGGCTGCGGTTGATCATCCTGCCGGACGCGCGCGATACTGGTAAAATGGCAGCCGCCATCCAGGAATACCGGCCTTTCCTGATCCCTGGCGTGCCCACCCAGTTTATGCGCCTGGCGGATGCCGGGCTGCAGCGCAATAATTCCATGCTCTTCAGCGGGTCTGCTCCGCTACCAAAAGAAGTCGCACAAAACATCCGGGACAAAACCCGCATGCCGATCTCGGAGGGATACGGGCTGACCGAAACTTCCACTTTGACCCATTTGAACCTGTCCGGATTCTCGAAAATTACCGGATTTATGGCTTTGGAGAAGTACGGTATCGGCGTGCCCATTCCGGACACGGAATGTAAACTGGTAGATCCGGAGAGCGGCGAATCCGTCCCCCAGGGACAGCCGGGAGAGATCTTGATTCGCGGCCCGCAGGTCATGCTCGGGTACTGGCCCGAACCAGGCTCCGGATTGACACCCGAAGGCTGGCTGCACACAGGCGACATTGCCGTAATGGATGAAGATGGGTATTTCCGGCTGGTCGACCGGGTCAAAGACATGGTCAATGTATCAGGGCTGAAAGTATACACAACCCAGGTAGACGAGGTGTTATTTAAGCACCCCGCGGTGCTGATAGCGGCTGCATTCGGCGTGCCGGACCAGGAAATTCCCGGCAGCGAAAGGGTGATGGCAGTCATTCAATTGAAGGACGGTCAGGGTGATGGCGTGGACGAAAAAGGTATAAAAGAATTCTGTAAAGAGCGCCTGCCGCCATATGCAGTCCCTATGTATATTGAATTCCGGAAAGACCTGCCGCTGACGGTCACTGAAAAAGTGTTCAAGAAAGCCCTGCGGGATGAGAGTATAGCCAGATTAAAATTACACCCGTAATTTTTATGATCGGGCTGAGCTGCCCGCTTATTTTGAATTGAGGAACAACTGATGAACAAATACAGATACTGCACCCCGGAATGGCTGGTTGAAAGCGCCAGGATTTATCGATCCACTCCCGAATTCCAGGAGAGCCTTAAGAAAGTCACAACAAAAATTTGTTTTCGGGTTACCGCAGATACGGGCTGGGGTATCGATGAAGACATCTTATTCGGAGTAGTCGTTGAGAAAGGCGCGCTTATCGAATTGGATTTCTACAGCGAAGCGGCAGCCTTGGAGATGGCGGAGTTCATCATCTCAGCCACACCCCAGGAATGGAAGTTGATCCTGCGCAAGGATAATAAATTTATTACCGATTTTATGCTGGGTAAAATCCAATTGGAAAAAGGCAGTAAGGTCGGGATTATCGGGGTCGCCCCCTACGCGCCGCACTTTGTGGAGGCGCTCACACAGGTCGAATTAGTATTCCCGGATGAGATGACAGCCGCAGACCTGGAAGAATTCCGGGCATACCTGGCGAATTTCCGCGGGGAGCGCAGCTTATGATCGTAAGCATCAAAGGTTACCTGACCCTGAGCAAACTGGTCGGCGAACGGCAGGTCGATCTCCCAGATTCGGATCAAACAGTGCGCCTGCTGCTGGCTGGCCTCTCGGAAGATATCGGAGAAGAATTCGCCTCCCAACTGCGTTACGACCCATCCGGTCAATTGGAAGGTAACCTGGTAGTGCTGGTCAACGGGCGTCACTGCAGTCACCTGCCGGATGGAATAGACACACGGTTGGGCGATGGGGATGAGGTGGCGGTCTTTCCGCCCATCGCTGGCGGCTGAACAGAACAGATTGGGTGCGTAACACCCCCCAGAAAAGGATCTCTAAGCTGCATATTATTTAAAGTGCGAGACATCCCTGTTCTCAATCGCACTGAGTGAATTCGACCCCCATCACCCGCTCAATCATCGCTAAATAAACCCGGCAGATAGACCCGGTTTGTTGCCCGGCGCACCGCTATGATACCCGTATCCGTTCTGTTCGGATCAATCTCATCGCTCCACACCGCCAGCGCGCGCCCATCTCCGGTTCCTTCCACATTGCTGTAGGATTTATCCACATCCTGCACGGCGGCTCTAATCACCAAAGCCGGACGTACATCCCTCGCATAAATCCGGCGCGCATATACACGGGTGAACCTGGGATTAAGTGGGCTTAGCGTACCGGTTCTCTTGATATAAATTACGTACATCGAGCCGCCCATGCCGGAATAATCGATATAAACATGTCTGTAGTGTACATTATCTTGGCTGAGGTCCGTTTCAACCGGGAAAGCCGTTCCTTGATGACATAATTGCATTTAATCGGCTCGCCTTCGCAAACCCGCTCACCCCATACCACCAGGAAATGGTCAAATTTATTGGCGTAAACCACATCCGGCTTGTAAACTCCCAGCCCACTGTCGCTCTTGATCCGCACGAAGGGAAAATCCCCGTTAGCGCAGTCTATTTAAACCTGGAAAATCCCCACCCTGGCATTTTCATAAGCTGCCAGGTACATCCCTGATTTTGGATAATACGCCGCGGCAGGGTTGTTTACATTGGGATTCCCGGAAAGATTGAAAAAATTTTCGAATGATATTTATCGACAGCAGCAGGACTCTCAGGCCCAGGAGGCGCTGGATTTAAATTTGTTGCTGAATTATATCCGCTGGTATCCAATCACATTTAACTAATAAATACTATTTGTTTATCACGCTGGGTAAATAAACATTTTCCGCAGGCTTGATAAACACACCCTTTATTCCCCTGTGTTCTAAATTTTCACTCAACTCATCCCAAACAACCAGCGCCCTGCCGTTTTTCGCACCAGCCACACCCGGATGGTTTATACCGGCGTCCGGATATGCTGTCCTAATTTTAAATCGTGGTGCAGCATCACCACCGCGCAGGGTGCGTTCTGTCAGCCAGAACTGGTCTGTCCCTGGTTCATTTGCATCCCAGGAAGCATACACCGCATACATATCCTGTCCCAAACCTGAGTAGGCGATCGCAGGCTGGATGTGGTACTCGACTTTACTGTTATCGGTTTCAACCGGGAATGAATAGCCCTCATATATTTTCGTGGGGTCATAGCTGCGGTTCAGTCTTTGTGCGTGGATGGTTGTGGGGGAGACCTGTTCGTCTCCCTCCCTGTGCTGGAAAACCATCACATAATTTTTATTTCCCGGATCATATGCGATTGCAGGGTGTGAGCATTCATTCTCCAGCGGGTTCGTACCGCCGCTAAATGGCGCCAGCATGAACGCATTGCCGCCGTAACCCTGTTCGAATCCGCTGCGGTAATAGTCATACAAATGGCGGCCCGAGATGTAGTCATCGTGCGTGTCGTGTGATGTCTGCCATACCGACATAAAGGTCCCGCCGTGGCTGTTCCAGGCCACATCCGGGTTCCTCACACCCCAACCTCCCTCGTATTTCCTGATTTCGAATCCACCCAGGTCGTTTACAACCTCGGTAAGGACCGCTGGCTCGTTTTCAGACGCGCTGAGCATCTGTCCATGTATAGAAGGGTAAGAATTTAAATAATCCTGACCGTAGCGGAAAACTACCACATACTGGTAGTCAATATCGTTATAAGCAGCCGCTGGTTGGCGCATATCGATCCCGGCACCGTGCCGGCTGGCGATCGTAAAAGCGCTGCTTGCAAATACTCCATCTTTCTTAAAACCACCATGCAGCAGCTGCCCTTTAATAACATAGTGACAATCAGCTGGGACACCTAAACAAACTAATTCATCCCACACCACCAGAAAACGATCATATCGCTTATCGTAAACAACATCCGGATTAGAGGCGCCGTGATCAGATTGAATTTCGTGGTATCCGCCTGCAGGATCGCCAGATGAGGCAATCCAATAATCCAGATCCAACCCACCCTCTCCATTTTCAAACACCAGCAGGTACTGGTCTGATTTGGACGAATAAGCCGCTGCCGGTGCGCGGTAACTGCTGAAGCCCGACAGGTATCCAAATCCTGCAGGGTGGATGATCAGGTCGGAGGCACCGCGCAGCAGGGCAGCGGTTGGAGGTTGTAGGTCAACATAAGTATATCCAGTCAGCAACAGGGATACAAGCACGAATGCAGAAGTCAGTATTTTTACCATCGACGAAAAATCTCCAATTTAACAGTAATTTTTATTGGTTCAAAAATCCACATCAAAAATGGTGGATTTTAATTATCCAAGCATTCAAAATATAAACCTTCCCACGATTGCTCAGGGAACGCCGCATTTGCCGGTCATTCTTTCATCACGCTGGGTAAATAGACCTTTGAGTAGGATTTTATGCGCTGGCCGTGGATATCCCAATCATAAGGATCCGTGAAATATTCTTCGTCCCAAACCACCAGCGCGGTGCCGTTATTTGTCCCAGCTGCACCTGGCTCCTTTATCGCCAGTCCCAGGGGCGCCGTGTGGACCATAAAGCGCTCGCTGACATCCGCCCCGCGCAGAACGCGCGCATTTACCTGCGCAAAGTCATTGCCCTGGTCAAAGTAGTTGGATACGTACACAATGAAAGTTTCACCATCCAGACCTGAATAAACCACGTCCGGTGCATAATGACCCGTATAATTGACATTGAGTGTGGCTTCAACAGGAAACGGATTGCCAACATTTTGGGCGGAATTTTCAAAGGCATCCTTTAACCGAGCAGCATAAATCCTATTCGAGTAAATTAACCCGGTAATTTCCGTGTGCGTAAACGCAATCACAAAGTTATTATTGTTCGCATCGAAAGTTACTGCTGGGTCATTATATTCATCAACGTTGGGAACGTTACCCATCGCGAAAACCGGCGCAATCACGTAACCCCCGGTTCCATGGACTTGTGTCTTGCCTGTTCCCTGGAAAGTGTCATATAAATAACGGCCGATGATCTTATCTGTTTTATTGGGCCAAAACTGCTGCCAAACGACCAAAAAACTGCCGCCTTCACGGCTCCAGGCAACATCCGGATACTTCACCTGGATATCCGAGCCGTTTGATGCGACCTCGAAACCCGCAGAAACGCCCGTCAGGACCTCAGGGCTGCTTGCATCCGACCTGATCATTTGACCGTAAATCGATTGGAAATTACCTGTGGAAAAATACCCTTTCTGGTAAACGACAACATATTGGTGTTCATCCGCATTATAAGCTGCGGAAGGATAGACCATATCGATGCCGGCATTAGTGGGTTGATGCCCATTGGCGATCTCAAACACATTTCCCGCCCAATTGTTGGTTCCCTGGTATGATCCGTACACCAGTCGGCCTTCGATAATAAAATAACACCAATTTGATAAACAATAATTTCTCTGCCAGACCACTAGAAAACGGTCTTGATAATCATCATACACCACCGCGGGGTAATATTCTTGACCGGCGCTCACAGCGATATAGAACCACCCACCGATTAATTCACCACTTTTTGCATCCACAAACTGGCCCAGGATATCGCCATTATTTCCTGGGTCTTCAAAAACAACCAGGTACTGGCTCGAAGCGGTTGAATAAGCCACATCCGCGTCATCCTGATCGTTCACTAATTGCGCGACCGGAACCAATCCCCCATCCAACTTCAGGTCACCCGCTTGCAGCGCAAGCGGACTCGGCAGGTCAACTCCCGCATGTGCGGATAATAATATCGTGCAAATCACGAGCGCCGGGTAAAAAGGCCTTGCTGTCATTCGATTAACTCCATTTTTAATCCAGAAATGGGCATAAGAAAGGACGCCTGTTCAGGGCAGGTACAGGCGTCATGACTAGATCTCGAAAGATTTCAATGGATCCTATATTAAGAATATTCGATAGGTATACTGCAGATAGAAACATTGGGAAAATGTTAATTTCAATAATACTTTATTTTACAACACAAGTCAACTTTTACAATTTTCGTTTTTAATCTAATCGACGTATAATAAATTCCTTAGGATCCAATCCTTCGGATCACATCTATCTTGTAGAAGGGATAATCCACACAAGAAAAGGCGAACCGGTTATGCCGCAATCTAACAACGAAAGCTATCAAATACATCCAATCCCAAAATCACGGCGTTTTTCGCTGGACGCCGGCTATCTGGGCAGGAGAAGGCATATCGTGCACGGGCTGCTGGAGATCGATGTGACCGGCGCCCGGGACAGGATACAGGACCACAAACGCGCCACAGGTGAGCGGCTGTCGTTCACCGCCTTTATCATTAACTGCCTGGCTGAAGCGGTAGCCGGAAACCCGGAAGTGCAGGCATACCGGGACTGGCGCAACCGGCTGGTAATATATGAAAATGTGAATATCAATACCATGGTGGAAGTTGAGAAGGGCGGCCGCAAGATACCCATGCCGTATATTATCAAAGCGGCTGAGGGGAAGTCTTTGCGCCAGATCCACGACGAGATTCGGGGCGCACAGACCGACCACAACACCACCCGGGAATCTAAATTCATGGATTGGTTTCTATACCTGCCGGGTTTTGTGCGGCATTTTTTCTACCGGGTGGTCATGCGCATACCGCAAGTATTCAGAAAGTACTCCAGCTCTGTACTGGTCACAGCCGTGGGGATGTTCGGAAAAGGGGGCGGCTGGGGGATACCGCTGGCGAATTTCCCGCTCTCTGTAACGCTGGGCGGGATCGATGAGAAACCGGGAGTGGTTGATGGAGGCATAGAAATCCGCCAGTACCTGGACGTAACGCTGAGTTTTGACCACGACATTATCGACGGCGCTCCGGCGGCTCGCTTTACGAACCATTTCAGGGAATTGGTCGAGAACTGCTTTGGTCTGGATACCATCTTAGATCCCGGACATTGATTATTAACACGCCCACCATTTCAGGTATATTTCGTGTGAAAATTCCCCCTTTGTAGTGGTACTGATTTTCATGATAAATGCTGGGATTCCTTGATATACTTCATACAAGTAGATTCCGTGCACTGCATGGAAAAATTCTTAGCCCGCCGCCGAATCACATAACGCAAAATGTACTCCGAAAATTATTTATGCATATCTGCCGAACTTGAGAACCTGCCAAAAATCCGAAGGTTCATTCAAGAATCCGCCGAATCAAAAGAGATCGATGCGGACACCATTTCTGATATTGTCCTGGCGGTAGATGAAATAACCACCAACATTATCGTCCACGGGTACAACGGCACCGGGGGAAATATCGAAATAAAAATGTCGAAAGAGGCGGGCAGAGCTATCATCCAGGTATCTGACCAGGCGCACCCATTCGACCCCACCCGGCTCCCGCCGCCTGATATCAGCCTCCCGCTGGAAGAACGAACTGCCGGCGGACTGGGAGTATACATCGCGAAGAACTTGATGGATGAAATAAACTATAAGCAATCAAAATCAGGTGAAAACCAACTAACATTAATTAAAATAATCAACCAACAGACGATTGAGGAGGAATAATGACATTCAGCGTAGATCAAGCCCAGGGCAATGCGCCTGTTACCATCCTGGCTATACAGGGAGATCTGGATGGGAATAATTACAAGGATTTCATTGAATTAGCAAAAAGCGCGCAGCAAGAAGGGACCAAAAATATCTTGATAGATATGAGCGAACTAATTTTTATGTCCAGCGCAGGGTTGGTTTCCTTGCTGAATGTCGCAAAAATGATGCGCGGCGAAGCGTCACCCGATCCGGAGAACGGCTGGGATGCGCTGCACGACATCGATCGCGATCGGGACAGCGGTATTCAGGAACATGTCAAGCTGTTGAATCCCTCTCACAAGGTTTTGAAGATACTTGATATATCTGGTATGAAAAAATACTTCGAAATTTTCACCGATAGGGAAAGCGCAATTGCGTCTTTTGGTTAGTTGATAAAAGATACCTGCCATGCAAAACTCATTTCACGAACGTTTATCATCGGGGGAATTTTTATTGGGTACGATCATATCGCTTGGATCGCCGGAAGTCGTGGAATTGCTGGCAGCCCGCGGCTTTGATTGGCTGTTTATTGACATGGAACACGGCGCCCTGGACTATTCAACTGCCCAGCGGATGATCATGGCGGCTGGTGACCAATCCGCGTGTGTGCTGCGCGTGCCAAATAATGACGAAGTGTGGATTAAGAAAGCCCTCGATCTGGGACCGGCCGGGATCATCATCCCGCAGATGCGGACCAAAGATGATGCCGAAAACGCCGTCCGCTATTCGAAGTTCCCTCCGGATGGGGAGCGCAGTGTGGGCATTGCCAGGGCTCACGGTTATGGAATGGATTTTACTGACTATATCCAGCGCGCCAACCAAGAAATGTCGTTAATCCTGCAGGTAGAGCATATACAGGCTGTGGAGAACATTGATTCCATCCTGCAGGTTGAAGGATTCGACGCCCTGTTGGTTGGACCGTATGACCTTTCTGGCAGCATGGGAATCATCGGGCAGGTTGATGACCCGAAGGTAAAAAATGCGATCGCCAAAGTCCAGGCCCGCTGCCAGGAGGCGCAGATCCCCTTGGGAATTTTCGCGGCGAACATCGAAACGGCCAGGGTATATATCAAATCCGGTTTCAAGCTGCTGGCAGTCGGGATGGACATGATGCTGCTGGGTGGGGCTGCTGTGGAAGTTGTGAATGCGCTGCGGGACAAGCGCGGTTGAAATCGCTCCTTAAATAAAAGCCGATCATTCTCCTACAGGGATCAGATCCCAACTTGCACAGGGTTGTCCTGAGTTTGCGAAGGATCAGTGGTCGGCTGCAGATCCTTGAGGGTGCAGTTCAGTCCACCGCCTCCCCCACACCTACTCCGCATCATTAATAAACGGAATAAAAGGCATTAATTGTCCGATGAATCTGGCGCTCATCTCAACCGTGTTCAACTCCATATTGCCAGCGCCATCGATGGCGCGCACGTTGTAGTAATACTTTTCCCCGCTGCCGCAGATCAAATCTGAGGCCGACAGCAGCCAGGTTTCAGCAACCTTCTCCCCGTAATATGAACCACCGCGCCTGGAATCACGGAACACCTGGTACATAATCGGCCCATTCGGATCACTGGCTGCTTCCCATTCCAGCCTGGCGCGGCACCCGTCCATAGCGATATTCTTCAAACCCTCAAATTCTGGCGGCTGGCAGTCAAAGATGGCGGTATCTTCAACGCTTTGCGGTCCGCTTCCGCCGGCATCAGCATCTAAATAAATTGCGCTGACTTCAACGCCGTCCGATACAGACAGAAAATTATCCCCAACGGTAATCCTGCCGATCCCTGTTTGGATCGCTGCAGTGAACAAACCCGAACCCCCGCTGACCTCATTCAACTGCAGGGATTCCGCATCGCCTGATTCAGTGACCAGGGTTACATACACACTTCCAGCGTTTTCCAGGTCTTTATCGGCCACAGAGACTACGACAGATGATCCGCAGCTGTAAATCTCCGCATCCAGTTTAACGCCCCCGGCGCCTCCCGGAATGGACTGGAAGCCGCTGAAAACCGGCAGGTGGTTGGGAGCGCTCACGTTCACCTCGTACTCCCCTGGATAACCGGCTGCCAGACCCGGGAAGACAGCAACTCCGTCATCGCCGGTGTACGCTACCCAATGGTCGCGCGGGACAATCGTATTCGAAATGCTTGAAATACCCTGAGCCCCATAAGACCCATCCGCGGAGGAGGAGTCGTCCTCAGATTTTTTAACGGTGACTTTGGCATCTTCCAGGGGAGCCATTTCATTTCCAGTGAGCGGGTCTTTCCATTTCACCAGAACGCTGAAATCCTTCGGGTGGAACAGCGGAATGTTGTTATCGTGATACACAACCATCGGCGGGGGTTTTTGCGTGCGGGTCTCCATGGTGGGATCGCCAAAGTAGTGATAAGCCTCCAGCTGGATTTTTTCCTGGTCCCCCGAGTCGGTGTGCTGCGACATGTATGCTTTTCCATGGTTGAGCACCGCGCCCATCTGGTAGACCGGTTTCTTTGTAGAAGAAGGATTTGTGTATTTGGGCCACAAAGCCTCCACCATGCCCATAAACAGGCGTGTTGAATACGTGCCGTAAGTGACTCGCGTAGCAGATACCACGCCCACTGCGCCGTAATCATCATTGCTGAAGGCGGAATTGAAATTCCGGAACCACATCTCGGTGAAACTTTCTGTATTTGCTGGAGATAAATCCTTCAATCCAGCCTTACCTTTAAAATCAGTCTCGTTATCAAACCAGCCGGAACTGCAGTTTAAGCTCCAGACCACCGGCAGCAATCCTTTATTGGTGAGCAGCCCCACGTTTGATATGCTCTCAAATCTTGGCTGGCTCCAGCGTGTGCGCCCGCCGTGGTCGCGGTGGGTCACCAGGAAAGCGCCCGCATTGATGGCATTGGTGAGCCTGCCTGCATCCGCGTTCCAGTTGAAACCGCTGCGCAGATAAGCCGGAAGCAGGTCGCCAATTTTGGTGTTCATGCCGTTGATATTGGTCCACGATTGGATCGTTTCCTGGCTGTTGTCATTCCATTTCTGAGGATCGCTCCCGGGATCAGCAAAGTACAATCTATTAACCTTTTTTCCTGTCGGACTGCCTTCCAGGAAGATGGCGATATCTTCCGTGTCCTGTGTAAAACGGCGGTCTTCGATATTATCGGCTGTCAGCGGCTGGCTCCAATATTCTCCTTTATTTGGGTCATAGACTTCGACTTCACCGCCGTCCTGGAACTGGGCTGCCATCACAACCGTATCGTAGTATGAGGCATCCGTGGGTGGGCTCTTTTCATAATTTATGATGGCATTCACCAGGTCCATGGCTTCATAATCAGCATCAACCAGCAGCCGCCCCAACAGAACTTCCGGCTGTAAATCGCCATCCGGGTCAATAATCGTACCCAAACCCGTAGGTGCGCTCTCAAGGGTGGAATAGTAAATATCGGTGCCCACATAGCCCTGCGTGTTTTCTTTGCCTTTATAAATGGAAGTATTCCAATCGTGCCAGGTCTTGTAGAAAGGAGGTATAAATTCAGCGTCCCCGATCAACAAGACAACTTCCGGCGGTATATCCCAGGTTGTGTAAGCCGCATAAATGGAATCTTTGATTTGTTGTGCTGTCATACCCTTCGGAAGCACGGTTACCAGCGTTTTGTAACCCATTTTATCCTTCCAGGCAGCCAGCTTATCCGCCGCGGGCTCAAATTTTTGATCGGTAAAAATCAGGTAATCCCAGCCGTAAGGTCCCAGGTCGGGCAGTTCTGGGGTCTGGGACGATTCTTCCGCCTCCAGGATATCCTCAGCATTGATGGCATCCTGGCGATATAAGTCATCAAAGATCTTGCTCTGCAGGCGTCCGGGAATCGGCTCGATATCACCTTCAAAGTTTACCCTTACGGTGAGGTCAGGATAAATCTCCAGCCAGTTTTTATCCGGGTTGAAATGGTAGGGGTAAATGCGCACTTCCGCCATTTGCTGGCCGCGCATCACCTCAACAGGACCCAGTTCCACGAATCCATCCGGCAGATAGTCGCGCGGGTAATACAAGTTGGCGGCATAGACCTCTTCGTCCTTTACAAAATAGAGAAGGGGCGCATCCTCCAGGTTTGTGGGTGGTTCCTGCACCGGGTTCAAGTGGAAATTATCGATGATCGATGCGTCGCCAGGATCGAATTCTAATGAGGCTTCCATCCCATTCGGGATGAGTATGCGGCGGATGATCACCGGTACCTGCGGTTTTCCAACCGGCGGTGAGCCTGCTCCTGGAATCGAAATCGTCTGGTAGACATTTCCATCCAGCAGCTC
>Ga0180438_10004065_pt1 | contig 21431 bp, 27 predicted proteins | sample SS_ome_12_FD_132455 | JGI IMG/M metagenome (GOLD analysis project Ga0180438, IMG submission 132455) | Hypersaline lake sediment archaeal communities from the Salton Sea, California, USA - SS_3_D_2 metaG | ecosystem: Environmental > Aquatic > Non-marine Saline and Alkaline > Hypersaline >... | reverse complement strand
TGCGCGTCGGGGTTGAACGTGTCCCCGTCGAAATAGTATTCCCACGCCATCGGGTCGGAATCGTATTCCAGCGCGATGCGGACGAGTCCGGCGCGCTCCGCGTTATTCCATTCGCGATTGATACGCGCTACGCGCTTCGCGCCTTCCCAACACGACGCGGCGCCGCGCTGGTAGGGTCGGTGCCCCGCATAGAAGTGCGGGCGTCGATACTCCGCGAATAGCTTTCGCGGGTCGGTTTCGAGTCTCATTGTGGTTTGCTCCGCGGGATTGATTCCCGCTAGTGAGTGTCCCATCGGTCGGGGATGTGTCGCGCTTTAGCGGTTTCTCGTTATTCGGTGCGAAAAAAGCGCTTGCGACGATGGCCCCTAGCGTGCGATCGGGTCGGGGTAGGTAGTAGGGGTTGGGTAGAAAACTCGGCGCTTAGGGCGGATTTACAGGCTTGAGGTTCAGCGGCAGAGCATGTGCAAGTCTCGAGACTGGCTCGCCCGCTGAATTGCCAGCGCGCAAGCGCAGAAACCCCGCTAGGGGGAGCAAACCCAAACCCTAGCGGGGCCGGCGGACCGTCCGCCTAAGTTTCTGCGCGCGTGGTTAGTCGCGCGGGCGCTTGCGATTCGCCGGCGGCGAGTAGTCCGCGCCTTCCCCGTGCCGCGAGCGTAGCGGCCGAATCCAGAGGGAAAAAGCGCAGTCGAATTGCCCCACCCGATCGATAACGAAAAGGGTTTCGACGTTCGCGAAATTGATTCGCTTGTGAATTTCCTCGGGCGTATCGGTCTGGCCCGGATACCATCCGTTTTCATACGGGGGGCGAGTCTCGCGCCAGCCCCGCGCGTGCCAGTCGATTTCGAGCGTATCCGCGGACGTGTCCGAATTCGTCAACTCCGCTTCCCATTCTTCGGGGTCCTCGCGGATACAGTCGGCACATAGCAGCTCGCAACCGCCGACGATGGCATAGCTGGGGGTCCAGCTATAGCTGTCGCCCGACGTTCGCACGGTCCGGCGACACTCGCCGCATTCGCTCCATTCGTCCGACCATTCGACGCCCCACCCCAAACGCTCGGCGAGCGCACCGATTCGGGCGATTCGGTTCCGGTAGTCGCGGGCGGCGATGCGGCCCCGATAGATGTCTCGCACATCCGCAAGCGACTGAATCGAGTGCAGCTGATAGACGCGCAGCGGGTCCGCGGCGGGGTTCGCGCGCGATCCGTTCCAGTCGGCGAGGATAACGGGCGCGTCGGGGGTTTCGGTTTCGTATCCCGGTTCCGCGTAGCCTTCCGCGTCGCGGATGTCCCCGTTAGAAAGCGGACCGTCTCGGAATTCTCCGGCGTCCGTCAAAATGTCCCATAGCAAGCGCTCGGCGAGTCTCATTGTGGTTTGCTCCGTTGGTAGGTTCTACCCCGAAACCCCGCGCAGCGGTTAGGCTGGCGGGGCGGCGATAGTTTCCTATCGGTCGGGGCGGCGAGCGCTTTAGCGCTTATCCGCGAAATTCGACTGATTCAGGCGGAGCGCCCGAAGGTAGGCGGCGATTCCGTCGCTATGTTCGCGGTCGGACTCGTCCAGCTCCGCTAGAATGATTTCGAGAAACGCCGCGGGAATGTCCGCCTTGATCCACTCGGGGACCACGGGCGCGAACGAGTCCGGGCCGGACTCCGCGGGGGTGTGCGGTTCGTCCTCGGGCGCATCCTCGGGGCGCCAGCAATCCGCGCAAACCCCGATACCGCCGAGGGCATCGCACGCGCCCAGCTCGGGCAGCTGCCCCACGTGGTCGAAAAGCATTTCCACGCGGTTGCGGTCCGCCGCGCTGGCCATCGTATAGCTCGGGCCATTCTCGCGCATCGTGTCGCATCCGCACGCCTCGCAGTCCTCGATTGCATAGGGGTGCAGCGTGAGGGGATTCTCGGGGTCGCGGTAGATGCCGGCGCGGTTGAGGCTAGACTCGGCGCGATACTCGTTAGCGAAATTGCTCATTATGGTTTGCTCCGTTGGGTTGGGGCGGTGCCCCGTTGGTTATGTCATACCTAACGGCAGACACACCCCAACCCTTGAGAGAAAAACCGCGAGAAATCTCGAGTTGCCGGTCCCCTGCTAGTCCGCGAGGAAATCGGAAACCATCCGCTGCGCTGCGCGTTCGTGCCAGTCGCGCGCCATGCGGAACGCGGCGATACAGTGGCCGATGAGCGCTAGATCGGACTCTGACTCGCCGCGGCCCGCCATGCGGGGCAGCTCGGCGAATTCGACGGGCGGAAGCGAGCCGAGGGAAACCCACGCGGCGCACATTTCCCACCGCATATCCATCCCGCCACCGGTGAGGGCGAAATATTCCACCCCGCCGACGTTCACGAGCGTGAAACAAGTATCAAGCGCAAGGCGGGCCAGCTCGCCGCCGGAGTGGTCCGCGGGCGTGGGGTAGAGGAAATTCATCATAGGCGCGAGGCTATCGAACCCATCGCCCTCGAAAAACTCCCGCAATTCGGTGCGCAGCTCTTCGGTTCGCTCGTCCTCGAATGCCTCGCGGTCCCCGTCCCACTCGTCGGGGTCGAATTCGTCCAAGTGGTCGGTCTGGACATCGTAGTAGCTTACGATGCGGTCCAGCTCTTCGCGCTCGGCGGAATCGAAATCGGGATAAACGATGTCCCACGTTACCCCGTAACCCTCGCCGAAATCGAATTCGACGGAATCGGCGGTTAGAATGTCGTTTCTCATTGTGGTTTGCTCCGTTGGTTGGGCGCTAGGCGCCTCTACCACCGCAACCCCGCGCAGCGCGTAGGCTGGCGGGGTGGGGGCTCGCTAGAGGATTCCGAACGCGGCGAGGGCGTAGAATCCGGCGAGGGCGAGGCAATAGAATTCCATTGCTTGCGCCTCCGGTGGGTTGGGGGTTAGCGGTCCGCGGCGACCATCTGCGCGCGGGCGTTCTGGAAACCGGTATCCGCGGGCGTGGCGTCGATGGTGTTCGCAAGGGCATTCGCGGCGGCGATGGCGAGGACGAGGGCGGCGAGGAATCGAATCATTTTGGCTTGCTCCGGGCGGGGTGTGGTTTGTGTCCCCGTTATGATTCTCTTATCGGTGGGGGCTCGCCAGACTTAACAGGTTTTTTCGGCTGGCGGGGTTTTTTCTAGGCGTCGCGGCGTTCGATATTGATCGACGTGGGGAGAGTGAGGCCCCGCGGATCGGCGAACGCGGCGAGCGCGTCCCGCTGCGCTCGGGCGATGGCTTGCGCTTCCGTCATACCGGACGGATCGAACGAGCTACGCACGTTCCCGTCATTCTGGGAACCGATGAGCCAGTCAACGCGGTTCGGGGTGATGGTGACGGATAGAAAGATGTCGCGACTCATTGGGCTAGGCTCCGTTGGGGTTCGGGATCTGCCCTTGCACTATGTATGCCAAACGCGACTTGCTTGTCTACTGCGCTCGAGGCACGCTCGAGTTGCACGCTGGGCGCGCAATTCGGGCGAGCATGTGCAGGGGATAGGCAACACTTGACGGGAGCGGTGACGCAAAGCGCGGCGGGGGTGCCGTGGTCCGTCACTGGGCGCGGGGGTGCCATTCTAGGGGGTTCGTGCCATGGTATCCGCGGCCGGTGTGGCACCCTAAGTTATTGATTTTAAAGGGAATGCCACGCTAACACACTACCCCACTAAAATTTTAAGTTCCGCGGTGTGTGGCGCGGGGGTTCGGCGGTGGGGTGTGTGTACCATTCTATATATTTATATTGGTTAGTGTGGTTAGTATGGTAAGTGTCTGGAATTGAAGGGAAAAAGTCGACCACACTAGATTCCGGTTAGAATGATTAGAGGGGCAGCGGGTCTAGTCCCCCGCTGGGCTAGGGTCGGGGGATGGCGAACGACGAGCTAGCAGCGGTTGAGGGCGCGAGCGAATGGGAACGGCGCGAGGCGGAGCGCGCGGAGCGGTACGCGGCGGAAGTGGCGGAGCGCGAACGGGCGCGGGAAAAGCGGTTGAGCGCTCTGGTAGCGGTCGAGCTGGCCCGCGACACGTCCGCGGACTACCACCCCGCGAAATTCGCCGCGCCCGTCCGAGCGGACTACCTGCTAGCGCTCGAAACCGAAGGGACGCCGGCGCGCGCGGCCCGTGCGGTGGGGGTGACTCAATCCCTCGTCGCAACCTACGGCGGGCGCGTCCCTGAATTCGCCGCGGCGGAGCGCGAAGCGCTGGCCATCTATCGCGATTCGCTGGCGGCGGAAGTGACGCGGCGCGCGCGGGACGGAATCGTCCAGCTGCGATTCAACCGGAACGGGGAACCCATCGGGGAGGCGGTGACCTACTCGGACGGTCTGCTATCGAAAGCGCTCGACCGAGCGGACCGGATTATCGGGGACCTCCCCGACCCGAATGCGGCGGGGCCTCGCATAGATGCGGCGATGGTTGCGCGTCTTTCGCCGGAAGGGCGCGCAGCGTTGCGGCTCGTCCTCGCCGAGCTTGCCGGTTTGATGCCGGAGGAAGGGGGTGCGCAGCTCGAGGGAAGCGAATCGGCAATCGATGTGCAGGGGGGTCCTGCATAGGGGGTGCCTATAGAGGGGGGTCTATATGCGGGGGTCCTGCTATGGGGGTGCCTATGCAGAGCACAGGCAGGCCACTGGCAGAGAGCACGCAACTAACAAGCATGGAGTACGCATGTGCAGGTGGTGTGCAGTAGAGGGGCAAGGCTCGAGGCTAGTGGTTGAGTTGCACATTTCTTTCTAGCATCTGCGCGCACATACCGGCAGGTGCTAGCAAGTGCGCGCAAGTACATGCACCTGCTAGCAAGTACACGCAAGTGCTAGCATCTTCTAGCAAGTGCTAGAATGTTATGTGCAAAACACGCATGTTATAGGCATTCGGTAGGCAAGTGTACGCAGCTGATGTGCAGTGCATACGCAACTCATAGGCAGAAAACCGGAAATTGCTAGAAAGTTGCCGTCAAGTTGCGCGTTTGCGACCTACGAATTAACAAGAACCCCAAAAAAATCCGAACCAAAATTTCCGAAAAAAAAATTCTCAGACCCCCGCGCCTCACTTGACAACCATCCCCACTTCCGCAAGGACCTAACATGATCATCATCGACGAACACTGCAAGTACATAACGGATAACAAGGACCTCATCGTCTATCCGCGCATGGACCAAGCGCGCGAAGCGCAGAAGCGATCGTCCGGCCACTGCATCTCCTTCGGCGCAGCCATCACGGGACGTCGCTACCGACGCATCATCGTCCGCAAGGACCACATCACGCCCCGCGAATTCCGCTGGCTGTACGAGACGGTCTTCACCTGTCTGGAACACTACGACTGATGCAAGACCTCGAACTCCTACTCCCGCTCCTTCGCGACCCCGCGAAGACCGAAGCCATGCTGGACAAGGCAGAGGCCGAATCCTCTCTGCTCTCGTTCATGAAGGCTGGGTGGCACGCTCTCGAGCCCGGGGCGGAGTTCGTCTACGGATGGGCCGTCGAAGCGATCTGCGAACACCTGCAGGCCGTCACCGACGGCGAGATCCGTCGCCTCGTGATCAACGTCCCTCCCGGCTGCACGAAGTCGATGACCACCTCGGTCTTCTGGCCCATGTACGAATGGGGACCCGCCAGCCTGCCCACGTACCGCATCATCACCTGTGCGTACGATCAGGGCCTCCCCATCCGCGATCACATCCGTTCGCGTGACCTCGCCCTCTCCGAGTGGTATCAAGCCAACTGGGGACACCTCTGGCAGTTCAAGGGCGATCAGAATGCGAAGATCCGCTACGAGAACGACAAGACTGGTTGGCGACAGGCTTCGTCAACTGGCAGTGGTCTCACTGGCCATCGTGGCGACCGTCTGCTTCTTGATGATCCTCATGCTGTGCGGGATGTGGAGTCCGAGGAAGTCCGCGAGAAAGCTCTTCGCTGGTTCTCTGAAACGCTGCCGACGCGTCTTAACAAGCCCGCTGAGTCGGCGATCGTCGTCATCATGCAGCGAGTCCACGAGCGCGACGTCTCCGGTCTGATTCTCTCCAAGGAACTCGACTACGAGCACCTCTGTCTCCCGATGGAGTTCGAGCGCTCCACTCGATCGTTCTCCCACGTCCGGCGCAAGGACGTCCCGCCCGAACGGCGCACGCGCATGATCGGCGAGGGCATGGCACTGCCCGAGTGGTTGGACGAGGCCGAGTACGAGGAGCGACTGCAACTCGACCCGACGAACAACCCCGACGAGCTGTTCCCGGTCCCGGATGGTCACGTGCCGCACTTCCAACTGGTCTGGCCGCAGGATCGGCGTGACGAGGATGGCGACCTCTTGTGGCCCGAACGGTTTCCCCGGGAAGCCGTGGAAGAACTCAAGGACGCGTTTCGATCGTGGGGCGGCACGTACGCCGAAGCCGGTCAGCTCCAGCAGCGACCCGCTCCGCGTGGCGGTGGCTCCTTCCAGCGGTCGGACTTTCAGTACCTCGAGCACCCGCCGGTCTGCTCGCGCATCGTCCGCGGCTGGGACCTCGCGGGGTCGGAGCGCAAGAAGAGCCCGTACACCGTCGGCCTCAAGCTGGGCCAGTTCGATCAGGGCTTCGTCATCCTCGACGTCTGGCGCGAGAAGGTGAATCCGTTCGCGATGGAGCAGGGTGTGATCACCACGGCGAACGCCGACGGTCACGGAATCATCATCGATCTCCCGCAGGACCCTGGGCAGGCGGGCAAGTTTCAGCGGTCCTACCTGATCGCGAAGCTGGCCGGGTACGACGCGCACTCCAGCCCAGAGTCGGGATCGAAGGAAGCTCGCGCGCGGCCGGTGCAGGCCCAGGCGGAGGCGCAGAACCTCTATCTGGTCCGCGCTCCGTGGAACGATGCGCTGGTGAATGAGCTATGCTTGTTCCCCAACGGTGAGTTCAAGGATCAGGCGGATGCGCTTTCGCGCGCGTTCATGCGTCTGACCATGCAGCCGAAGAAGAAGGTCGGGATCTCTCCGGTGATGATCCCTCTGAATCGAGGATAGCCAATGGCAGCCGAGTTCCTGACAGTCGCACGCCAGCCCACGTCCGGTGTGCGGCGAACTGGAAACCCCCAGCCCCTCGTCGTGCAGGGTACGAGCGGGGCGATCATCCACGGCGGCTTCCTCGCGGACAACGAGAAGAACCCGGCGCTGGCCGGACGCCGTCGTTATGTCACGTTCTCCGACATGCTGGCGAACGTGTCGATCATCGCCGCCGGCTCCCGGTACTACCTGAACCTGCTGGCCAAGGCGAGCTGGAACCTCGAGCCCGCGGATGACACCGACGAGGCCAAGCGACTCGCCGACGACGTCAGCGCGATGCTCGAAGACATGCGGCGCCCGTGGTCGCGCGTGATCCGCTCCGCCGGCATGTACCGATTCTACGGGTTCAGCGTGCAGGAGTGGACGGCCAAGCGCCGCGAGGACGGGACCTTCGGTCTGCTCGACGTCGCCGTGCGTCCGCAGTCCTCGATCACGAAGTGGGACACGGAAGCCGACGGCCATGTGGTCGGCTGCATCCAGCAGGACCCCAACACCTTCGCCGAATACTACCTGCCGCGCGCGAAGACGATGTACGTCGTGGACGATGCGCTCCGCGATACGCCCGAGGGCATGGGCATCCTCCGTCAGCTGGCGGAGCCCGCCGAGATCCTCCGCGAACTGCAGCTGCTCGAACGGTACGGCTACGAGATGGATCTCCACGGCGTGCCGATCATCCGCGCTCCCCTGGCGGAGATCCAGAACAACGCGGAGATGAGCGAGGCCGAGAAGACGGCGGCGACGGCGGGACTCATCACGTTCCTGCAGAACCACGCGCGCCGACCCGACACGGGCCTCATGCTCGACTCCGCGGTCTACACCGGCACCGGCGAACAGCAGACGCCCACGGCGAATCGGCAGTGGGACATCGAGACGCTCACCTCGGGATCGGCCGACTCGGCCGTTGCCGTGGGGACTGCGATCGAACGTCTCAACCGCGAGATGGCGCGGATCATGGGAGTCGAGGAGCTGATGCTCGGTTCGGACTCCGCCGGCTCGTTTGCTATGTCGAAGCAGAAGTCCGACAACTTCGCGCTCATGGTGGACAGCTCGCTGCAGGAGATCCGCTTCGCGGCGCAGCAGGACATCGTCGGATCGATCTTCCGCATCAACGGGTGGGACACGGCGCTCATGCCGAAGTTCCGCACGGAGCAGATCGCCTTCCGCGACATCGAGGCCATCGGTCAGGTGATGAAGGATCTGTCGGCGGCCGGCGCGATGCTGACTCCGAACGACCCCGCCATCAACGAGATTCGGCGGCTGGTCGGCCTGAGCCCGCAGGACCCGATCGATCTGGAGGAGCTGCTCAGCCTCATGGTCGATCCGGCCGGTGACGAGAACGAGAACGAGAACAACGGAGGCAGCTCCGATGGCGATGAGTGATTTTCTCGAGGCCGAGATCCTCGACCACATCCTGAACGGCCTGACCTACACCGCCCCGGCATCGGTCTACGTCGCGCTCTTCACCGCGGCTCCCTCGGACTCCGGCGGAGGCACCGAGGTGTCCGGAGGCTCGTACGCGCGCGTGCAGGTGACCGCGGGCTTCTCGACCGACGATACGGACACGCGCTTCAGCAACGACGCGAACGTCACCTTCCCCCAGGCGAGCGCGAGCTGGGGAACGGTGACCCATTTCGGACTCTTCGATGCGTCGTCCGGCGGGAACCTTCTCTTCCATGGCGCCCTCACCGCGTCGCAGGCGGTTGGGGACAACGACCAAGTCCAGTTCCCGGCTGACGGGCTGGGCGTCACGATCGCCTGATGTCCACGTACGGGCCTTTCGAGCCTCTCACGTACGCCCCGTTGAACATCGAAGTCTCCGACCTCCGTCTGGAGACCGAGGCTGTTCAGGCTCGCCTGCGTGCGGAGTGGCATCTGCGGATGACGAACCTCATCCAGCGGACGCCTAACTTCATCCCGCGCGACACCTGCGATGTGCAGGAGTGCTTCGCTCCGCTGATGAACGCCTATCTCGACGAAGTCGAGTCGCAGCGCGAGCAGGGCAAGGACATCCGCACCTACAACGAGTTCAGCGCGGAGTTCGCGGCGGAGCTGCTGCCGGACTACATCTCGCATCCACACCTCGACGTCTACTGGTTTGGCCTCCGCGAAGCCGGGGACCTCGAACCGACGGGCGCGATCGTGATCACGAACGTGCAGCGGCTGAACGAACGCCGGACCGACGTGATCCAGCTCGTCGGGTGGCCGACCGTCGTGCCCCCTCTGGGCCGAGAGGTCGCCAGCACCTGGGGAGAGGTGACTCGCTTCCTGATGAACACGGACCTCATCCCCGTCGATGGGGAGGAGCTGCCTGTGGACTTCGTCGAGTGGGTGCTGCCCACCAGCGAGGGGTCGCAGTACGTGGATCGCGGAGCCGGCAATCGCCTCGGCGCGGACATCTTCGACGCCATGGCCGATCGCCAGCTCGTGAAGTACGAGGACACCGTGCCCAGTCGGGTGAAGCGTCTGCTGACCGAGGCCGGCGAGGAGCTGGAGTTCACCGAGTACCAGCGACCCGGAGGTGAGTGATGCCCGTCGTCACCTCTCAGATCATTCCGACTTCTGGCGGAAACGTCACGAAGGGATACAACGCTGCTGGTAACCCCAGCGCTACCCCCGGACTGCTGTCCGTTGGATCGGTTGCTAAGGGTGTTCCCCAGCAATCGACGTGGCTGCGCTTCGAGATTAACATTCCTGATGGATCGACCATCAACTCGGTTCGGGTCATCCTCTTCTTCCTCTCTCGTCAGGGCATTGCGGCAGGATATAACCTGCCGATCATCGCAGGATTCTTCGAGCCGGACGGGACGTGGAACCTCGACGGCCAGGATTACGCCGACTACGCAACCTTCACGCCTGCTGGTGCTCCGGGTGTGTTCCCGGCGCTGGATGGGTCTGCGGACGCGGCTTGGATCAACGCCTCAACCCCTGCGTTCGATTTCAACGACACCGGGACCAATACGATTCCTGGCTTGACATTCTTTGATTTCAGCTCGCAGGGAAACCAAGGCGACACGACCACCACATTCACTTCTGCACAGATGCTAAGCGACGCACAAGACGCATTCGACGCCAACACAGCGGAGCGGACCGCGAATGGTGTGCCGATGGCGTTCGGCATCTTTCCGCAAAACACGGCGGCGACGCAGTGGGCGTTGGCTTCGGTCGCCAATGCGACGGCGTCGCGACGTCCCGTGCTGGAAATCGACTACGACCCGCCGTCCATCTTTGGTGAGGTCTCGTCGGCTGCTTCGGTCGATGGCGCGGTTGAACTCGCTGGCCTGAACATCCTTGGAGAGCTGGCCGCAGCAACGACGGTCGATGGCACCGTTCGTCCGTTCGGTGAGGCGATCGAACCGGTCGCTGTTTCGCGGCGTACTGCTGCCATCGCCGCTGCTCGTCGTGCGCTCGCGACGTCCGTCTCCGAACGTGCAGGTTCGGTGAACGTGACGCGCCGAGACGCGGCAATCTCGACGACTCGAGCCGGCAGCTCTGCTACACTGACCCGTAAGCCGACGGCAATCGACACGAGCCAGTCGGGCGAGGACTGAGATGGCCACGACCCTGAACCGATGCCCCCAGGAGATCAACATCTGCCTCACGCGAGGCGATACGGCTCCGTTCGGGTTCACGCTTCTGCAGGAAGACGGCTCGACCGCCTACGACCCGACGGGCAGCACCTTCGTGCTCACCGTGAACACCGAATCCGATCCGACGGACGCGACGAATCAGGTGTTCCAGGCGAGCGGCTCTCTCGCGAGCAACGTCGTGAGCTTCAATCTCTCGACCGGCGAAGCCGATCAGCTCGGCGTGCTCTTCTACGATCTGCAGGAGACGGACTCCGGCGGCGACATCTTCACCTGGGCCAAGGGCGAGATCGAATGGCGCCAGGACATCGCGAAGTAGGAATCGTCAATGGGAACCGTCAGCATCAGCGGGAAGAGCTTCACGATCTACGGTGAGCAGAGCGACGATTCCGGCGCTCCGCCCGTCTCGGCGACGACGTACTTCATCGGCCAGATCAATGCGACCGGCTGGGACGCCGCGAGCACTTCCGACCGTGCGAAGGCGCTCGTGAGCGCGACACGCATCCTCGACAAGCAGGTGTGGGCAGGCACGCCCACCGTCGAAGGGCAGCCGCAGGCGTGGCCGCGTACCGGAGTGACGGACATCGACGGCGTGGCCATCGGAACCAGCGCGATTCCGGATGAAGTCGTTTACGCCACCTACGAGCTGGCTGGCGCCATTCTGACCACCGCGTCCGTCGGGACGACGGCGAGCCAGGGCTCCAACGTGAAGCGCGAGCTGTCGCGCGAGAAGGTCGGCGATCTCGAGGTCGAGACCGAGACCGAATACTTCACGCCCACGATCGGCAACCCCAAGCTGGCGACGCGGTTCCCCGCGATCGTTCAGGAATACCTGCGCGGCCTGCTCGCGTCCGGTGCCATCGCGGCCACCGTGACTGGTTCGGCGGCCTCGAACTTCGCCGAGGACGACTTCGGCTTCAACGACCCCGGGTTGTAAGGTGAAGGCTGGTCCCAGCTACGGCGAGGGGCCTTGGCCAGACCAGTACGACCTACAGGACTTGTTAAGTGGCAGCAGCGGAATTCCCGGGAGCGATCGACGAATTCGGTCGGACGCTGGCTCTGATCGAGGCTGCGGATGCGAACATCCGCCGTCGCTTTCTGGAGCTGATTAACGACGCCCGTGGCCTGCAGACTCTCGAAGAGATTGAGCAGCTGATCCTCGAAGGTCGTGGGTTCGAGGCGCTCGCGCTCATCGACGATGTCGGTCCTGGGCTGAACGAGGCGATCGTTGCGGCCTACGCCGCCGCCGGTGCGAGCGTAGCTGCGGTGATTCGGCAACAGGCCCTTCCGCTGATCCAGTTCAATCAGCTGAACACCCGCGGGGTAAGCGCCCTGCAGGAATCGGGGGCGCGACTCATCCGCGAGCTGCAGGCGCAGCAGGCGCAGGCGATCAGCATCACCCTGCAGGAATCCGTGCGAGCGGGGCTCGCACCCCGCCAGATCGCCGCGCGCGTCCGCGGGTCGATCGGCCTGACCTCCGTGCAGGCCCAGTGGGTGGCGAACTACCGCCGCGAGCTGCAGAGCCTCGACCCTCGAGCCCTGGCGCGGCAGCTTCGCGATCGGCGCTCCGACGGCGTCATCCGACGCGCGATCCTGAACGAGAACCCCCTGAACGCGGTCCAGATCGAGAATCTGGTAGCTCGCTACGAAGCTCGCCTGCTCACGATGCGCGCGAACGCGATCGGGAAGACGGAAGCTCTCGCCGCCGTGAACATGGGCGAGCACGAAATGTGGCTGCAGGCCATCGATCGGGGCTTGAACCCCGCCCTCGTCGAGCAGGAATGGGGCGTGCTGCAAGATGGCCGGCAGCGCGATTCTCACGACTCGATGCAGGGTCAGCTTCGTCCCCTCGGCCAATCCTTCATCTCGGGACGCGGCGCGCAGCTGCGATTTCCGGGCGACCCCAGCGCCCCCGCGCGCGAGGTCGTTTCCTGTCGATGCGTCGTTGCGCGACGTTTCGTGGAAAATCCGCTCTGAGCCTGTATCTTCTGGGCTCAGTTGCCGGCGCACGGAAAGGCGTTTCATGAGCAAGTTCACGAAGTGCGAGAAGATCGCCAAGGTCGACGAGGGTCTGGGACTCGTCTTCGGCTGGGGGATCGTCTGCAAGGTCAACGGCGAGGACTACTACGACTCGCAGGGTGACCACATCCCCGAGGACGCAATGCTCGAGGCCGTGACGGACTTCGCGAAGACCGACCGAGTCGCCGGCGACATGCACGTCTTCAAGGACGGCACGGTCGTCCACGAGTTCCCGCTCACGGACGAGATCGCCAAGGCGTTCGGCATCGCGACGACCCGCACGGGGTGGATGGTCGCGGTTCAGCCCAGCCCCGAGGTGCTGCAGAAGTGCAAGACCGGTGAGTACACCGGGTTCTCGATCGGCGGACGCTATGTCGAGAACGAGCCCGTCGAGGAGTGACGCAGTGAGTTCGATCCGCCGCAAGCAGAAGATGAAGAAGTTCACCATCGACGAGCTTTCGAGCGTCGATCGCCCCGCGCAGGGGGACGCCAAGGCGCTGATCATGAAGCGCAAGGGCAAGGACTACGAGAAGGAAGAGGACGTGAAGAAGTTCGACGGTGCCGTCACCGTCGTTACGTCGGCCGACAACGGCCACGCGCACGTCCTCCGCATCTGGCTCGGGGAGGACCGAGCCGGCACCACGAATTTCGCGATGGCTCCCGAAGGCGAGGAGCACGACCACCCCTGGTTCTTCAACGAAGAGGGTGAGATCGAGATCGCGATGAACGACGGTCACATGCACGCGGTCGCGCGTGATGCCGTGGTCAGCACAGTGATGGCCATGGTCACCAAGGGCGAATTCACCGAGGAGCAGATGGAGCTGGTCTCCAAGCGCTTCCCGGAAGTCGTCCCCACGGAGGAGTCCAACATGGACGAACTGCAGAAGGCGAACGAGCGGCTCCAGGCCATCGTCGCACTCCCCGCCGACCAGCGCGCTCACTTCGACGCGATCGAGAAGGCGGAGGATCAGGACGCGTTCCTGGCCAAGTCGGCCGACGAGCGCACGGAGATCGTGAAGGCCGCGACGGCGCCGAAGGTCGAGAAGACCGAGACGCCCGAAGCGAAGGTCGAGAAGAGCGAGGGTTCGGAGGTGATCTACACCGCGCTCAACGGATCGACCTTCACGAAGAACGACGACGCTCGCCTCGTCGCGGCGGTCATCGAGGCCGACACCGCGAAGAAGAACGCCGACGCCGCGCTGGCGAAGGCCGAAGAGGCCGCGTTCGAGAAGCGTGCCGACGAGGAACTCGCGCATCTGCCGGGAACCACGAAGTCGCGCGCCGCGCTGCTCAAGTCCGTCGAGGCGATCGAGGACGAGGGTGAGCGAGCCCAGGCGCTGAAGGCGCTGAAGGCTGGCAACGATGCCATGGGCAACCCGACGAACACCGTCGGCTACCAGGGCACGGTCGCCATCGAGAAGTCCGACGCCGACAACGAGCTGGACGAGCTGGCCAAGGCGCACGCCAACGAGAAGGGCATCTCCTTCGAGAAGGCGTACGACGCGGTTCTCCAGACGCCGAAGGGTCGGGAACTCTACGAGCAGCATCGCGAGGCGATGATCACGCGGCACTAGGCCGCAGGGAGGAAGCCAATCATGGCGACTCATCAGGCAACGGAAGCCGTCACGCTTGTGGCGGAGTCGGCCATCACCGTTTCCCGCGCGCTCGAGGTCACGTCCTCGGGCACCGTCCAGCACGCATCGGCGCAGACCGACGCGATCGTGGGCGTGGCCGCGGAGTCGGTGGCGGCCGGTGATTCGGTCGGCGTCACGCTCCTGAAGGGCGTGTGCGAGATGGAAGCCGGTGGCACCATCACGGCCGGACAGCTCGTCGTCGCAGCGGCGACGGGCACGGTGACGGGAGTCGCGAGCCTCGCGGCCGTTCCCGTGGATTCCATGGCGATCGGTGTGGCTCTCGACGGTGCGTCGAGCGGCGACATCTTCCGCGTCCTCGCGCTGCCCCTCGCGGCACCGCACACGGCGTAAGGGAGGTACTGACCAATGCCGTTCATCCAGCCCTCGCGATCCGACGTGCATGTCGACGGACCCCTCACGAACATCTCCGTCGCGTTCATGCAGGATCAGAACAACTTCGTGGCCGACCGGGTGTTCCCGAACATCCCGGTCTCGCACCAGTCGGACGTGTACTACACGTACCCGAAGGGTGAGTTCAACCGCGACGACATGGAGGTCCGGGCTCCGGGCACCGAGTCGGCCGGCGCGAACTACCAGCTCGCCACGGACACCTACTCGGCCCCCGTCCGCGCGCTCCACAAGGACGTCGCGGATCAGGTCCGAGCCAACGCCGACGACCCGCTGTCCCCGGACCGCGAGGCGACGGAGTTCCTGACGACCAAGGCCCTCATCAACCGTGAGGCGAACTGGGCCGCCGAGTATTTCTCGGCGGGCGTCTGGGACACGGACGTGACCTCCGGTCTCAACTGGGACGACGGAGCGAACTCCGACCCGATCGCGGACGTGCGCACGGGCGTGCGGACGATCCTCCAGAACACCGGCTTCGTCGCGAACACGCTCGTTCTCGGCCGGCAGGTGTTCGACATCCTCGCGGACCATCCGGACATCATCGGTCGCCTCGACCGCGGTCAGACGTCCGGCCCCGCGCGGTCCACGCTGGAGGCCATGGCGGCCCTCTTCGAGCTGGAGCAGGTGCTCGTCATGAACGCCATCCAGAACACGGCGGCCAAGGGCCAGACCGACTCGCACAGCTTCATCGGCAACTCCGTCGATGCCCTGCTCTGCTACTCGGCCCCGAACCCGGGACTCATGGTCCCGTCGGCCGGCTACACGTTCTCGTGGACGGGCTTCCTCGGCGCGAGCCAGAACGGAATGCGCATGAAGCGCTTCCGCCTGGACGCGATCGAGTCCGACCGGATCGAGATCGATCAGGCGTACGACCAGAAGCTGGTCAGCTCCGAGCTGGGCTACTTCTTCGACGACGTCACCGCCTCGTAACCGAGGCCGCGGCCTAGCCGCAACGCCAGTCCGAAACGCGCCCAGCGTGGTCCTGATGGGCTACGCTGGGCGCCACGGACGGAGGATTCACTCGTGAGCGAAGAGACGACCGACAACCCCCTGGCGGGCCTCATGGCCTTCATGCAGGCGAACCCCGACGCATCGGCGGTTCCCGAGCCCGTTGTCGGCGAGGACGAGACCGCTCGCGAGGTGCGCCCGCAGCCCGTCAGCAAGCGCCGCCACTGGCGACAGCGCTTCGCGGGCTTCGACGCCCAGTACATCTACCGGAAGGCGATCACCATCACGGACGTCCACGGCCGACGTCGCCGCGTGCGCGCAGGCGACCCCGTCGACACCGAGAAGGACATCAAGAACCTCCGGCGACTCAAGGCGCTCTGGTACGCCGAGATGATCGAGCTGGCCAGTCCCGAGCGGGACTCGGCTCCGCGCGTCGTCACGACCCGGAACAACCGCGCCATCCGCGAGCGGCAGGAGCGCGCCGAGAAGCGCGACGCCGAGCGCCAGCTCCAGAAGCGCAACGCCGTGCGTCGCGCGCGCGAGCGCCAGAAGGAAGAGGACCGCCAGCGCGTCCTCGCCGAACAGGCCGTCCTGGCCGCCGAGCAGCGCGAAGCCGCCGAGCTGGCGAAGCTCGAGGCCGAGGAGCGCCGTGCCGAGGAGAAGGCAGCCGCCGAAGAGGCTCTGCTGGAACTGCAGGCCCGGGAGCGCGAAGAGGCCGCCGAAGCCGCCGCGAAGGCCGCCGAGGAAGCCGCCGAGCAGGCCGAGCGTGAAGCTGCCGCCGCCGTCGAGCGCGCGGAAGCCGACGCGAAGTCCCAGGCCGAGTACGCCGAGCACGTTGCCGCGAAGCAGAAGCGCGCCGAGGAGCGTGCGGAGGCCGAGGCTGCGACTCGCCGGACCGAGGAAGAGAAGCAGGCGCTTCGCGAGGCGAAGCTGACGGAGCAGGGCGTCAAGAACCCGAACACCCGTCAGGTGGACGCCAAGGAAGCCCGCAAGGCCGTTCTCGATCGCGACGAGGCGCCCAACACCGTCCCGAGCGCGCTCGACGAGGAGTAGGCCATGCCGTTCCGCGGAGGTCCCTGGGAGAAGTACGTCTCGCTCCCGCGGTCCTTCTCGCAGGTGTTCAGCGGCACGCCCGACTCCGAGCAGACGCTCTCCGACGAATGCCGCGGGCTTCTCATAGGCACCGCCGGGTCCATCAACGTGACGATGGCCAACGGCGACGTGCTGACGGGCCTTCCCGTGTTCGCAGGCATCAATCCCGGTCGGTTCGCTTCGATCCAGACGGGAGGTGACGCCGAGAACATCTGGGAGGTGCTATGAGCGGCCTGCGCCTAACCAACCTGGGCTCTGGACTCACCGATCTGAACGTGACCGGAGGCAGCGTTCCCGGCGAAGCACCGCCGGACGTCCGCAACCAGATCCTGATGACCTACACCTACACCTCGCACTCGGCGAACGCCTTCCCGGGACTGCTCATCCCGCCGTCCTTCTAGGAGCCCACCATGCCCCTGACGACCGACAACGACGTGAACGCCTGCGCCCGCCTGGGCGTGGACATCATCCGCGCGAACCCGCTCTTCACCCAGGGGCAGTTCCGAACGGAGCTGGAGGCCACGACCCGCTTCACGCGCCAGGACTGGGACGTGATCGACGCGCTGATGGAGGAGCTGGAGTACACGCTCCCCGACTCCAACTTCGCGGCGCTTCGCAACTTCTGGCTGTCCACCTCGAACGCCCAGGAGCGCAACATCCGCATCCATCTGGGCATCCAGTTCTTCATCAGCGACATCGGAAAGATCGCTCGACTGACGACCGTCCGCGATGGCATCCGCGACGCGCGCGACGCGCTGAACGCGGACATCGACGCCATCCAGCTCTGGCGGGACGGCGATGGACTGACGGCTCCCCAGGTGGTGCAGAGCGCGGTCACGGAGCGAATCCGACAGATCCGCGACACCCGAAACGGGCTCAATACCGAGCTGGATCTCGTACAGAACCAGCTGGCCGCACTTCAGGGCTAGGTCATGCCCTACGCGTTTGTTCCCGCCCGCAACGGATTCGCGTATACGACCGATGCTATCACCGGATTCCCGGGCGGAAACGTCGTGCAGGCCGGTACGGCCACACATCAGACGGACGGTGCTGTCCCCGGAGATGCAATCGCCATCACCGGCTCGACGTCCAACGATGGCGACTACATCGTCCTCGATGTTCAAAATGAGACAGATCTCGAGGTCTACCCGCCGCTGACCGCGGAAGCGGCAGCTGGCAACGTCGCTGTTTACCAGCCGGCACATCAACTAAACATCACCGACGAAGCGACGATCTCCTGTACGTCGATCGCTACGGCCATGGCTGCGCTCGATGCTCGCATCTTCCAGCGCGTCATGTCGATGAACGCGAACTTCGTCGCGAACAATAACAACCCGTACGATTTCTACCGTAGCCTGATCCAAAACTTCAACATCATCCACACTGGTGCGACTCGCACAACGTGGTCGTCCACTCGTGAAGTGCTGGTCAACGCCTGGGAGCGCGCCCCTGTCACGGTGGCTAACAACCCGCAGCGCGACCGGTCCTTCATCGGACCTCCGGCCGCCGGCGATCCTGGTGAGTTCGTGTTGGAGTTTGGCGAGCTGGCAGTTCCGTCCGATCCGAACAGCTGGCGCAACGCGTCCCACATCTTCGGGTATGGCTTCCGCAACGTGCCGTCCGCATCCTGGGCCTATCGTGTCTACGGTGGCTTCATCGGAGGCTCGTGGAATACCGTTCCCGCCTACATCGGAAGCAACATCTCCGGCGAAGAAGGCGCGCTCGTTCACACGAACATCGACGGAGGCATTTCGCTGGTCGGCGACCAACCGCTTCGTATTCGCAATTCCAGCGCGTCGTCGATTTCGAGTTGGGCAAGCCCCTTCATCCTGAACAACTCTGGTGTCGTTGACTACGACGGTCTCGTCATCGGCGATACGGTGAGTGGTGGCTTTGCGTTCTTCGCGGATATTGAGATTCCCGGTCTGACCTTGAGCGATGGTGCCAACTCACCCATTATGACTGTCTTCGCTGGCAGTGTCCTTCTCGACAACCCCGGTGAAGACGCCCCTCTTTCGTCATTCATGTCGCTATTCGCGAACGCCGGAGTGGGATCGACGGGCGCTAAGCAGTACACCTTCAACCCTCGTTTTGTCGATGTCTCTGGCGCCCCGATCCAGAATCTTTCAGTCACCCTCGAACAGAAGACGGACTTCCAGTACGTCGAGTTTACGACGGGCTCCGCGAGCACGTGGACGATCACGATCAACGGAACAGACATCCCCTTCACTCCGGGAAGCGCTTCGATCGCCGATGCTCGTAGTGCTGCGGTCACGGCGATCAACGCCAGCTCTGAGCCGGTCACGGCAAGCACCAACCTGAGCACATCGAACCAGATGGGCACGGACACGAACTTCATCGTGGTTTACGCAGACACGAATGACGACGGTCTCGAAATCGTGGCGACCACTGCTGGGGCCGGCGGTGCCTGGGAGGTGAATCCGCTTCCCGCCAGCGGCCCCGCTTCAACGATCAACTCGGACTATCGACCGCGAGAGCTGACGGGATCGCCCTTCACAAGCGACGCTAACGGACGGATCAACACAGATGGGGTACTGGCACTTCGCGAATGGAACATGGAGGTCGTAGGGAGTGCGCAGAATGCCAACCCAATCAACAGCAAGCTGCTGGTGACCGTCGAGGGGGCTGGTTACGCAACCACTCGATTCTTCTTCGTGCCGGAAGCCCCCTTCGCCGGGGACTTCACGATCCCCTATGATTCGATGGGAGGTGTCCGATGAGCCGATACGCCCTGACCGAAGCATGGGAAGTGACTGGCCGATTCCTGCCCGGGGATACGGTCACGATGGCCCTCTACGATCGAAGCGACGGCTCCACGGTCGCGCTGTCCTCGGCTTCCTGCGCAGAGATCGGCTCCACCGGGCTTTTCCGTTTCGCCTCCAGCCAGATCACGACGGCCCCTACCGCCTTCACCCGCTACACGTGGCAGATGACGGCGGGCTCTGGCGCCACGGATCAGGGCGAGGTCGAATGGGGCGGCTGGGCAGACGAGCTGATCGTTCTGGAGAAGCTGCTCACGAACGATGCTACCGTTGTGGACATCGGCGGCGGAGTGAATCAGGTGACGATCTTCGACGACGATGGCACGACGATTCTTCGCCGGATGAACGTGTCGGCCGACGGGCTGACGCGGACGGTGATCGTCGGAGACTGAGATGAGCGCCGGGTTCGACTACAGTGGTTTGAAGAGTACGGCGGACCGGCTGATTGCCCGGTTCGGGCGTGCGGCCACCCTCCGGCGAGCATCTCAGTCCACTGCCGACCCGGCGAACGATCCGCTGGGTCCGCCCAACTCGTCCGGCACAGACATCCAGACGATCCCGGTCACCGCGGTCTTCCTTGATCTCGAGCGCGACGCCTTCACGACGACGGGGGCCGGCATCGGCCGGGGCTCCACGCCGGTCGAGGAGAAGAACGTGCGCGTGCTCGTCGAGGCGGCCACCGAGCTGCCCGAGGAGATGGGCACCGAGTGGACGCTGATCGACGGCACCCGGCTCTGGAAGGTGCGCCTCGCGCGACCCGTGGCGCCCGGGGACACGCTGCTCTACTACGAGCTGGAGGTGCGGCAGTAGATGGCCGAGATCACCCCGCGAGACGCCCTGACCAGCATCGTCACGGCCTTCCAGACCTATTGGGCGACGGTTCATCCCGAAGTCCCGGTCGCATTGCCGAACGCACCCTTCAACCCCCCGGGCACCGCGGCGGGCACGACCGAGGCCGATGATGACGCCTGGGTGCGGGTTTTTGGCACCGGTTTCACGGATGCGGGCCATGTGCCCTACTCCGGCTCCGTCCAGAACGCGTTCTTCGCGGATCGGGGGCGGATCACGTTCGAGGTCTACGTTCGCCAGGGCCAGGGGGTGGGCAATGCACTCGACCTCGCCTACGCGATCCAAGGCTTTCTCGACAACGGCGCCCGCCACGCGGACGTCATCTTCTCGAATCGCACGGCTCCGCAGTCTGTGGGCGGTGACGGCGCTTGGTTTCAGGTGATTCAAGCCGCCGATTGGCTATACTTCAACGACAAGGTCGCTCCGTAACCAGGGGCGTCCGGGAGGACTTTCATGCCTGTCGAATCCCGCCCTTCGGACGCGTTCACGAAGGACAACCTTCTCATCGGCTTCTCGGTCGTCGAGTTCACCCCGACCGGTGGCTCGCCCGTTCAGCTGGGCATCCTCGGCGGCCAGGAGCTGCAGAAGGAAGTCGAGTTCCTTCAGCTGCAGCGCGGCGACGCGGGCACGCTCACCGTCGATCGCGAGATCGTGAGTTCGCTCGAGGTCTCGTTCCAGCTCGAACTCTTCAACTTCCGCGCGGACGTCGCCGAGTACATCTTCGGCTCCTCGGCCGGCACGGCAGTGTCGGCGAACGCCGCGCAGACCGTGACGAACGAAGCGTTCACCATCCCGGACACCGGGGCGGAGGCGGAGCGTCAGTTCATCGATCTCGCGAACGGCGACATCGACGAGTCGAGCTTCGGCGGTTCCTCGGTCACCTGCGCGACGATCACCGACGAGACGGTCGGCACCGGCGACGGCACGCTGGGTGACGCGTCCGGCGACTACGCGCTCGACTTCAAGCCGCTCATCGTGGGCGACGTCTCCTCGATCACGGTCGGCGGCGTGTCCTACACGCCGATCGCCGTTGCGGCGGCGGCCTCGGGCAACGAAGTCGAAGTCGTGGTCGGCACCGGCGCCACCTCGGGCAACCTGCAGTTCTTCCAGGGCGGCGTCGC
>Ga0180438_10004063_pt1 | contig 21439 bp, 17 predicted proteins | sample SS_ome_12_FD_132455 | JGI IMG/M metagenome (GOLD analysis project Ga0180438, IMG submission 132455) | Hypersaline lake sediment archaeal communities from the Salton Sea, California, USA - SS_3_D_2 metaG | ecosystem: Environmental > Aquatic > Non-marine Saline and Alkaline > Hypersaline >... | reverse complement strand
TCGCCCAGTTACCGCAGAGACGACCAAACGCCCCACAACCTGGAAGGAAAGCTGGGTAAGCCGTCACGAAAATAGACCGACTTTCGCTTTGGTGGGCTAACAACTGTGATTTGCGGCACTAGACGAAACTCCCCACTACCTCCGATCGCGACGACGGCGGTCGAAGCACAGGTTCCATGAAATACGCCATCTGCAACGAGACTTTCGGCGACTGGCCGTTGGAAAGGGCTTTCGCGTTCGCCAAGGAGTGCGGCTACGAAGGGATCGAAATCGCGCCGTTTACCATCGACCCGGACGCCCGTCGCATCTCGGCCCGCCGCCGACGAGAAGTGCGACGGCAGGCCGAAGCGGCGGGGCTTGCCGTTGTCGGGCTGCATTGGCTCTTGGCCAAGACCGAGGGCTTCTATCTCACTACGCCGGATGACGCCGTGCGGCGGGCCACCGGGCTTTATCTCGCCGACCTGGCCCGACTGTGCGGGGACCTGGGCGGCAAGGTGTTGGTGCTCGGCTCGCCGCAGCAGCGGAATCTGCTGCCCGGCGTCACCCACGAGGAAGCGGTGAAACTGGCGGCGGACTGCATCTCGGTCGCGCTGCCGGCGCTTCAAGAGGCGGGCGCCACGCTGGCCGTCGAGCCGCTGGGCCCGGCCGAGGGCGATTTCCTCAACACGGCCGACGCGGCCGTCCCCCTCATCGACATGCTCGCCTCGCCGCAGGTGCGGCTTCACCTGGACGTGAAGGCGATGGCCAGTGAAGGCGAGCCGATTGCCGACATCATCCGGCGGCACGCCGCCCGGCTGGCCCATTTCCACGCCAACGACCCGAATCTGCTGGGGCCGGGGATGGGGGACGTCGATTTCACCCCGATCATGGCGACCCTGCGCGAGATCGACTACGGCGGCTGGGTCTCCGTCGAAGTCTTCAAGTACGACCCCGGCGTGGAGGCCATCTGCCGCGAAAGCATCGCCTGCTTAAGAGCGTGCGAATGATCCCGACCCGTCGTCGGGGCGCCGTTACCGTTTTTTGAGGTAGATATTCTTCCACCGCACCGTGTAGGGCCCACTCTTGCCCACGCCATGCACCTGCAGGCCGAGGTAGCCTTCCTTGTGAGTGGCGGCCACTTTCTCGGGAAGCGTCAAATCGGCGATCATCTGGCCATTGATCCAGGTTTGGATGTTGTCGCCTTTCGCAATGATTCTATAAGCGTTCCATTCACCGTTCTGGAAGTGTTCGTGCTGATTTACCGCCTTGTCTTTGCTGTTCGGCTCGGGCGAAAGCCAGCCCGTGCCGAGGGCTTCTCCGTAGATGTAGCCAGCCTGCCCCGGGCCGGCTTCGATCTCGCATTGCGGGCCGCTGAGCCGTCCGCCGTATTTGTCCCCAACCAGTTTGCTGCGGATTTGCACGCCACTATTGAGGGGATTGCTGTCCAGGAGCACGTCGAAGGTCAGCTCGAAGTCGCCGTACTCGGTATCCGAGGTGAGGAAGGAGTTGGGGCTGCCCTTGGCCGTCGTGCCGACGATGGCGCCATCCTCCACTTTGTAGGTCGCGTAGCCGCTCTTGACGGCCCAGCCATCGAGCGTTTTTCCGTCGAAGAGGTTGATCCAACCGTCTTTCTTCTGGGCGTCGGTCAAGGCGTTGTCGGCGGCGGCCGCAACGTCCGCGGCGCACACGAACCCCAGCAGCGTGAAAATGGTGAGAACTCGCGTCATGGGTGGGTCTCCAAGAAAGGTGTAACGGGGAGTGCGGGGGGCCTCGGCCCCACGGCCCGACCATTGTATGGACCCCGCGGCGATTTCGCCACCACCAAGGACACCGAGGTCCACAGGGACGCAGAACAAAAGCGGTCAGGGCAGCGGTAGTTCCCTTCTTTTCCCAATAGGTTAGAACCACGGGTGAACGCGGACGGACAGGGACGGGACGGCCGGCAAACACCCATCGGATCGGGCGAAAAATAACTTCGCCGCTTACCCTCTCCCTTTGGGAGAGGGCGGGGTGAGGGTTCCGGGAAATCTAGAAGTTGTTGTTCGCCCGATCCATAGAACACGAAAGGACAGAACATGACCCGCATTGGCATCGTTGGCGTCGGCTTTATGGGAATGACGCATTATCGCGCCTACCGGAACGCGCCCGGCGCGACCGTAACGGCGATTTGCGAAAAGATCGAGAAACGCCGCCTCGGCGACTGGACCGACATCCAGGGCAATTTCGGCCCGCGGGGCGAGATGATGGACCTGTCGGGCGTGGCCGCCTACGCACAGTTGGATGACCTTCTCGCGGACGATTCCATCGACCTCGTCGATATCTGCCTGCCTCCGGCGGCCCACTGCGAGGCGGTTCTCAAGTCCCTTGACGCCGGCAAACACGTCCTCTGCGAGAAGCCGCTGGCCCTCACTGTCGCCGACGCCCAACGGATGGCCACGGCGGCGAAGGCCGCCGGCCGGCTGCTGATGGTGGGCCATGTCCTGCCGTTTTTTCCGGAGTTCGCGTTCGCCCACGAGGCGGTTTCAAGCGGCCGGTACGGCAAGCCGCTGGGCGGGCACTTCAAGCGCGTGACCGCCGACCCCACGTGGCTCAGCCATTACTGGGATCCCGATATCATCGGCGGGCCATTATTGGACCTGCATATTCACGACGCCCATTTCATCCGGCTCTTATATGGAATGCCGGTCGCCGTTACCACGCAGGGTCGGTTTCGCGGGGAGATGGTCGAGTATTTTTCCAGCCAGTTCGCATTTGAGGATCCGTCCCTCGTCGTTACCGCCGCCAGCGGCGCCATTAACCAACAAGGCCGGCAATTCACCCATGGTTATGAGATGCACTTCGAACGCGCGACCCTTCAGTTTGATCTGGCCGTGATGGCCGACAAAACGGAGGTCTTGCCGGCGACCGTCATTCTCAATGATGACGGCGGCAAGGTGGAGCGGCCGGAACTGGGCGACGGCGACCCCGTGCGGGCCTTCGATATCGAAATGGCCGAGGTGGTCAAAGCCGTCGAGTCGAACGCGATCCCTCCGATGCTTCGGCCGGAACTGGCCGTGGACGCGATCCGACTCTGCTATAAAGAAACGGAATCCGCCCGGCTGCGGCGCACGGTGGAAATATGAGGCCGCGGAATGAACCGGACGCCAGCGCGTTCCGGCTGATGAGCCCATCCCGATTTTCAGGCCCGGCAGGTCAGGCTTAAGCATACAACCACACCCAAACCTGGCGCTATCCAATTAGCGGACCACGTTTTGCGGCCGCCCGTTGAGGAAGGCTTGCAGGTTTTCGGCCACGGTATTCAGGAGGCGTTGGCGGGCCGCCTGCGTGGCCCAGGCCAGGTGCGGGGTAATCGTGATATTCTTCGCCGACAGTAGCGGGTTGTCGGCCTGCGGCGGTTCCGTCGAAAGCACATCGACTCCGGCCCCGGCGATGCGGCGGCTGTTCAGGGCGCCGGCCAGGGCCGCCTCATCGACCAGGCCGCCCCGGCTGGTGTTGATCACGATGGCCGACGGCTTCATCAGCTTCAGCCGTCCGGCGGAAACCAGGCCTTCCGTCTCGCTCGTAAGCGGGCAATGCAGCGTGAGCACGTCGCTCTCCCGAAAGACGGCGTCGCGTTCGACGAATCGCACGCCTGGTTGCGAATCCTTCGGCGGCGTGCGGGTATGGGCGATCACGGTCATTCCGAACGCCGCCCCGATCCGTGCGACCGCCCGGCCGATCTGGCCAAAGCCGATAATACCCAGCGTTAGCCCATCCAGTTCGATCAGCGGGAAGTTCCGGTAGCCGAAGTCCGGGCAGGCGACCCAATCGCCCACCGTGACGGACGACGTATGGGCCTCGACATGATGCGTATGGGCCAGCAGATGCGCGAAGACGGTCTGGGCGACCGACATCGTGCTGTAGGCGGGGACGTTGGTGACCGTCACGCCGCATTGGCGGGCGGCGTCCATATCAATGATATTATAACCCGTCGCGGTGACGCCGATGTATTTCAGCTCCGGCAGCGATGGTATCAGGTCGCGGTCGAATGGCGCCTTGTTGGTGATCGCCACGGCGGCGTCGCCGATCCGCGACCGCATTTCCCCCGGCGACGTGCGGGGATAGACCTGACAATCGCCCAACGCCTCCAGCGGCGCCCAACTCAGATCGCCGGGGTTCAAAGTTTGACCGTCGAGGATGATGATTCGTGGTGAAAACACGTCTGGTTGATTGTTGATTGATGATTGATGACGGCCAAGATAACCGGGCACATGGCCCGACGGAATTAAGCTTTGAAAAACCAAACATCGTTACCGAAGCGAACGACGATGAAAAACCAATGAGCAAATCAGCTTCAGTTCATCGCCTTGTTCGCCGTTTCCTTTCGGTTGTCACGTCTTCGAGCTTGACGCCTTGGCCACCGCGCACGCTTGCCCGTGCGCGTTCAATCCGCTTTAGAAAACGAGGATCGTTCTCAAGTTGGTAATCGAACCAATCCTCTTCCGAGCCGAATCCCATGAGGATTCCTGCGGGTTGGCCGTGGCGTGTTATGACAATTTGTTCCTTTTCCGCGAGGCGGAGATATTTTGACAAATCATCCTTCAGCCGAGTCAGGGGCACTTGCTTCATCGCTCTCACTATATCTTTCGAGCCATTCGCTTGATTCCGATTTCGGCAGAATTGCCAGCACTTCCACTGTGTCCACCGTCACGTCGTAGAAAACACACACGTCATCACCGACGCGGAGGCGATACTGTGGACGAGATAAACCACGTAGTCGCTTTATGCGGGTCTTGCTTGTCTTTGTCGGCTCGTGTCGGAGATGACGTTCGATAGCGTCTTGCACCTGGGCACGAACGTTTGCCTTGAGGCATTGCAAATCTTCGGCGGCTTCGGGCGCCAGGATGATTTCGTATCGCATTCTGGCCAGATTCTAGCCAGAATTGCCAGCGTCGGCAAGCCCCGGCATCAATCAACAATCCGCTCCGCCCACTGCTCCAACATCCAATACTGCCGAGCGAAATCCTGTTCTGTCACATCCATGGGAGATTTGAAGAAGCTGGCCAGAAATGGCAGGGTTCCGACCTCGCCGCGGCGGGCCGCGACGTCTACCAGCCGCGCGAGATCCAATACCAGCGGGGCGGCCAGCAGCGAGTCGCAGCCCTGCCAGATGAATTGCAGCGTCATCGGCGTGCCCAAAAAGCCGCGGAAGTGGATGTGATCCCAGGCGGTTTTCCAGTCTCCCAGGCTCTCGATGTAGTCGATGCCGACCTTCGTCTGCGGGCGGTAGCCGAGGATTTCCCCGAGGAGCCGGTCTTTGCTGGCAATCTTGGTCTGCTTGTTGGCCGGGTCGTCGAGCACCACGCCGTCGAGGTTGCCGAAGATGTTCTGGCCGAACCAACTCATCACCTCCAGGCGCCGCCGGGCGAACATGGGGGCGAGGACGGCCTTCATGAGTGTCTCGCCCGTCTTGCCGTCGCGTCCCATGTGGCAGAGCTTGCGCGCCAAGGCCAACTCCCGCAGGGCCGGCAAGTCGCTGCCGACCGACGGCGTGAAATTGACATAAGGAAAACCGGCGGTGAACGCGGCGATCGCGTAGATCGCGCTGGGCGGCAAGACCCCGGGCGTAAGCGCCGGCAGGGCCGCTTCCAGTTGATGCCAGGTCGCGGGGGCGGCGCCCGCATCGCAGGGCGGTTCCGTGGACGTGACGTTGATCACCACCACTTGCCGCAAACCGTAAGTCTGCGAGAAGTCCGTAAGATCGCCCGCCAACCGGTCCACCGCGTCGGCCACGGTTTCATCCGGGGCGGCTTCGCTCCAATCGGCGAGCCTGGTCACGGCTTCGCTGGCGCCCAAGAGTGTGCCCGGACGGATTGCGGCGTCGGCGGCGTCCAAGTCCGCTTCACATGCCTCCACCAGGCGCACATCGAAGGCGCGGGATCGTTCGGCAAGGTCCCGGGCGGTCTTACGGATCGGCAGCCGCCGCACCTCATGCCCGCCGAAGACAAGGTCGTCCCAGGCGGCCAGTCCCAGGCCCGCAAACGGCGGCTCATCGGGCAAGACGCCGATGGCGGGCGCCATGCCCCGCCGTATCGCCGCGACGCCGAGCACGGTGGTGGTCGCCACCCCGCCCCGGCCGCCCGCGAGCCAGACTCCCAGCTTGCCTTCCGCCATCGTTGCCGCTTTCCGGTGGGCTACCGGCGAAATCCGCCGGTCGCTAAAGTGAGGGCCTTCGTAATCTGCCGATTGTCAAAGGCGGCTTCGGCAGCGTCAAGTCAACCCGCACACGCAAGTCCAGGATTGCACGATCCATGTTTGGCGCCCTTGAGCCCGCTTTGCCCGATTCCATCCTGGGTGTGATTGAAGCGTTTCGCAGCGATTCCCGGCCGGAAAAAATCAATTTGAGCGTCGGTGTCTATCAGGATGAAAACGGCCGCACGCCCACCCTCGCCTGCATCGCCGAGGCCGAACGCCGCCTCGCCGCCGCGGGAGAAGAGAAGCCGTACCTGCCGATCCCGGGCCTGCGGGATTTCACGGAGGCGATCGAACGGCTTGTCTTTGGCGACGACAGCCCCGCCCTGGCGGAAGGACGAACCGCCACGGCGCAAACGCCCGGCGGCACCGGCGCGCTGCGGGTCGCCGCGGACTTCTTGCACAAGGCGTTTCCCAATAGCAGCGTGTGGATGAGCAAGCCGACCTGGCCGAACCACCAGGGCGTGTTCCGCGCCGCCGGTTGGCATATCGAAGCGTATCCGTACTACGACCCCAATACGCACGGGATCGACTTCGCCAACATGCGGCAAGGGCTGGCCAGCGCCCAGGCCGGCGACGTCGTTTTGCTCCACGGCTGTTGCCACAATCCGACGGGGGCGGACCTGTCGATCCCGCAGTGGGAAGAACTGGCGTCGATCTTTGCCGAGCGGCAATTGCTCCCGCTTATCGACTTCGCCTACCAGGGGTTCGGCCGCGGCCTCGAGGAAGACGCCGAGGCGGTGCGGCTCTTGGCGGCGTCCGGCCGCGAGGTCCTGGTGACGGCGTCACTCTCGAAGAACTTCGGCATGTACTGCGAGCGCGTCGGCGCCCTTTCGGTGGTAACCAAGGACACGGGCCAGGCCGCGACGGTGATGAGCCGGCTGAAGGAAACGATCCGGGGCAATTACTCGAACCCGCCGGCCCACGGCGCCCGGGCGGTGGCCACGGCGCTGGGCGACAAGGGGCTTCGCGGCCAATGGCTTGAAGAATTGACGACGATGCGGGACCGCATCAACGGCATGCGAAAGCTGTTTGTCGAAACCATGCGGGCCAAGGCGCCGCAGGTCGATTTCTCCTTTATCGAGCGGCAGCTTGGAATGTTCTCGTTCTCGGGCTTGACCCGCGGGCAGGTCGCCGCCCTCCGCGAGAAACACGCCGTCTACATCATCGACTCCGGCCGGATCAACGTGGCGGGAATGAACGCGGGCGCCATGGACCGGCTGTGCTCGGCGGTGGCGGATGTGCTTTGACGGATTTGTGCGCAGGGACGATAATGGGTTCTGAAAGTCCCGCGTTCCGTTTCGATTTCGCGAAGGTAGTTCGATGAGCACGGTTACCTCCCAGACAGTGGGCCAAACGCCGGTCGCGGTCGGCAAGCGCAAGCGAAAGAAGCGCAAGTCCTTTGTCGTCGTTGGAGCGATGACGGCCGAGGATTTTTTGGATATGCCGCAGGACGACGGCATCGATCGGGAATTGATCGGCGGCCTTGTATGGGAGAAAGGTGTGACGTACCGGACGCGATTTCATGCGAATGTGGAAGGTCGAATCGCTCACCTGCTCAATCTGTGGAGGGATACCAACGGTATCGAGGGCATGATTTACTCCGGCGAAGTCGGCTGTGTCCTCAGTCGCGACCCGGAAAGAGGCAATGTCGTCGGCATCGACGTCGCGTTTGCCGCCGGTGACGTTGAGGCCCGCATGAGGGACGCGATCGCCGCTTTGGAGGCCGCCGATACCGACACGGATCAACTGACGGAGAAGCAGCGAAAGGAACGGCACGAGCGGCGCAACCGACTGCTCCAGTTCCCGCCCACGCTTGCCATCGAGGTCCATTCCCCCAGCGATCGCCGCAATTGGTTCGGCGCTAAGGTTCAAGAGTATCTCCACTGCGGCGTAGAATTGTTTTGGGAAGTCGATCCGTTTTTTCAGACGGTGATTATCCACCGCCCCGGGGCGGCGCCTGTCATGCGAAACATCGAAGAGCGGCTGACCGGCGACCCGGTGTTGCCCAGGTTCGATGTGCCCGTTACCGAGTTGTTCAAGTAAACGGGACGAAGCTTGCGCGTGAAAGCGGACCGCTCACTCTCGGACGATCAAACCACCGTGCGGGACCTCCGCGACCGCGTGCGCCGGTTCGTCGCCGAGCGGGACTGGGAGAAGTTCCACGCGCCGAAAAATCTCGCAATGGCTCTCGCCATCGAGGCCGCGGAGCTGATGGAGCATTTCCAATGGATCGACGGCGAGCGGTCCCGCTCTGTGATGGAGGACCCGGCCAGGGCGGAGAAGATTGCCGACGAACTGGCCGACGTCTTCTGCTACGCGCTCGCCCTGGCCAACGAACTCGACGTCGATCTTTCGGCCGCGTTCGAGCGGAAGATGGCCAAGAACGCCCGGAAGTACCCGGCCGACGAGATTCGCGGGCGGTACGGGCATGACGACCCGGGGAAATAAAGTCGCGACCGCTGGCCGCAGAATGGGCCGATCTTAGGCGTCGCCAGCAGTGAAAAATAGCTCACTGCATGCTTGACAGTGTACCGATACATGCGTACAGTATCTTTGTCCGCTTTCTCACGGTTGTCCGCCATGAATCCGTGCCCGTTTTCTGCGACCGCCTCCTCTCACTCCTGGCCCATTTCCCCAAGGGAGAGGGAAATCGCGGCGCTGCGGCGGGAGGTTCGCACGATCGAAGGCGCCGGGCAAAGCTGGGATGAGCCGCCATTGACCACCGGCTGCCGGGAACTCGATAACCTGTTTGCCGAAAAAGGGTTGCGGCGCGGGTCGCTCATCGAGTGGCTTTCCGCGGAACCGGGCGGCGGGGCCTGGTCGCTGTCGTTGTTCATCGCCTGCCAGATGGCCCGGCAAAGCCCCTCGGGCGGCCGCGACGGCGCCGTGGCGATGCTGGCTGAGCATAACGACTTTTATCCGCTCGCCGCCCTGGCCTGGGGGGCGGACCCCCAGCGGCTGATACTCATCCATACCCGTCACCGGGCCGACCGGCTATGGGCCCTCGACCAATGCCTCCGCTGCCCGGCGGTGGCGGCCGTGTGGGCCGCCGTGGACGCGATCGATCCCCACACCTTCCGCCGGCTGCAGCTTGCGGCGGAGGAGGGTGGGGTCATTGGGCTGCTCGTGCGGGATGCCCGCGTCCGCGATGAGCCAAGTTGGTCGCACGCCCAACTGCTGGTGCGGCCACTAGGGGGACCCCGGCAACCCGAACGCGTCCGCGAGCGGACAAGCAACGGTCGACGGCTGCAAGTGGAACTTCTTCGATCTCGCCACGGCGTCGCGGGGCAAACCGTCGAACTAACGCTCGATGATGTCCGGCGGAGCCTATCGCAAGCCGAGGTTCCACACCAATCGAAAACTCCGATCACCAACATTTTTCATCACCCAAGGAGTCTGGCTCGGCGGCCAATCGCCTACCGCTAACAGCCAACAGCCAACAACCAATCGCCAACAGCCAATCGCCATGCGCGTCCTTGCCCTTCATCTGCCCAACTGGCCCATCCAACGGCTTTTGGCCGCAAGGCCGGAACTCCGCGGGCGGCCCGTGGCCCTGTACGCCGAAAGCCCGCGACGGGGGGAACGGGTGGTGGCGATGAGCGACGTCGCGCAGCGCCGCGGGGTGCGGGCAGGAATGCCGCTGGCCGAGGCGGATTCGCTCAATGGGCTGGAGATGGCGAATCCGCCGAGGAGCATCCCCGTCGCCTGCGGCTCGGGGTTCAACGAAGCGATCAGATTTCTCCGGCACGACCCGCCGGCGGACCGGGCGGCCCTTACGCAATTGGCTCTGTTCTGTGAGCGGTTCAGTCCGCTGGTGGCCAGCGATGATTCGCAAGGAGAACCCTGCGATCTATTGCTCGACGTCACCGGGCTGGGGCGGTTGTTTCAGTCGGAAGAGAACCTTGTGCGACTGGTCAGTGAGACGATGGCGCAAGGCGCCGCGAATCCGGATGGCTATCCCGTCATCGCCCGGTTGGCCATCGCCGATACGGTCGGCGCCGCCTGGGCGTTGGCGCGGTTTAGCCAGGCCCTGCGCTCCAACCAGCAGATTACGCGCCCGGCGAAAGACGCTATCCTCTTGCCGCCCGGCCGCGAGCATCTGCGGCGCCTGCTCGCGCCGCTGCCGGTGGCCGGTTTGCGGATTGCGGAGGAAACGGTCACGCTGCTGCACGAGTTGGGCGTTACGCGAATCGGCGAACTGCTCAAGCTGCCCCGCCGCAGTCTCGCCGCCCGCTTTGGCGAACAACTGCCGCGGCGGATCGCGCAGCTTTTGGGGGAAGACGAGGAGTGCCTGGAAGCGATCCGGCCGCCGACGGAATTTTTCGCCGAGCACGATTTCGAACACCCTGCCACCCGTCCGGACGCAATCGCAGCGGCCCTGGAAGACATGATGACCCGCCTCGCGAAACTGCTTGAGAAGAAGGGGCAGGGCGCCACCCGGTTGGTTACCCGCATCCGCTGCGGCGACGCCGGGCGAGACATCCACGTCGGGCTGTTTCAACCCACGGCCCGGGCGGATCATTGGTTCGAGCTGACGAACATGCAACTGGCGCGGATGCGGTTGCCCGCGGCGGTCACGTCGCTCTCGGTCGAGGCGACGCTCACCGCGGAGCTGTGCGAGCGGCAGGTGGAACTGTTCGGGCAATCGTCGCGCGACCACCCGCGGCGGCTGGCCGAACTGGTCGACCGTCTCAGCAGCCGGCTCGGCCGGGAAGCGGTGACGCGGCCCGTCTTCCGCCACGATGCCCAGCCGGAACGGGCCTGCGACCTGGAACCGCTGGCGGGCAACCTGGCGGCCACGCATTCAAGCGGGAAAGGGGTCAGGCGTTTTTTTCGGAAGACGTCTGGCGGCAAGAACAATGTGAAGGGACCGAAAAAGGAGCCAGACCTTGGCCGACCTCGTGCCCTGCCCGGCTGGCTGAATCCCAGCGTGCGGCCGCTTCGTATTTTGGAAGATCCCGCCCCACTTACGGTGATCGCGATCGCGCCGCACGGTCCGCCGATGCAGTTCTCGTTTCACAATCGCCATTACCGCGTGGCGGAGTATTGGGGGCCCGAGCGGATCGAGACGGGTTGGTGGCGGGGGCGCTCGCTTCGGCGGGACTATTACCGGGTTCAGACCGACCGCGGCGCCCGCTTTTGGATTTTCCGCCGGCTCTGCGACCGCACGTGGTTTTTGCAGGGGGTGTTTGAATAGAAGCGGTCCGAAGCTCCTTCGTTGAACCCCGGCAGAGGCGGGGGCTAACGTTGTAAATTTTTCAAAAAACCTGTCGGTCCGGCGTCTTCGTTGGTCATGCAGGGGTAGAGAACACACGAGCAACCGCCGGTAGTCGAACGACTTGCACCCCGGCCCGCTCGCAAGAATCCCCCCCTACGCTGAAGGAGACCCACGATGATGGCTTCACTCAAGGCTATGCTGCTGTGTCTGGGCGTGCTGGCCGTCCCCTTTGCCGGTCAGGCGTTGGCCGGTCCGCCGCAAACCCGGTTGCTGCTGCGGCCCGACAGCGGCTACGCGGCCCCGCGGCTCGGTTTCGACAGCTACTTCGACGGATACGCCGAGGTGGTGACGAACGTCCGCTGGGGCAGCCCGGCCGCCCGAATCGGTCTGGAGCCGGGCGACCGGGTCCTGGCGATCAACGGCCGCCGGCTGCGGCACGAGGGCCAATGGTACGATGAGATTCGCCGCGCCGTTCACGAAGGCCACGTGACGCTGGCCATTCGCGACTGGCGGACGGGTCGCATCGCCTACCGCACCCATCACCTTGGCGGCGGTCCGGTGATCACGCCCAAGTATGCCCCGCATCCGGGACATGGCCCCGCCGTCATCACGCCCAAGCTGGCCCCGCGTCCCGGTCACAATTTCGGCCCGCGTCCCGGTCACGGATTTCGCAATGACGGCGGCGTGTCGGTTCGTCTGGGCAACCCCAACGCCGGCGTGACGTTTCGGATTCCGTTCTAACGGGATGAGCGACTTGACGCAGCGGGGATGAGACCCCACTGCTTCGCCACGTCGGATTTCGATAGAGCCGGCAGGGCCCCGCGCCCCGCCGGCTCGTTTTCGTTTAACCCCGTCGCCTTCGGCTCGTGGTTAAACTATGTTGGATTTCATGGCCAGGCTTCACTTCACTGACGCTGACCTGGAAGGCTTCCTCGACGAAGCCGCCCCGGCCGAGACGATGGCCGCTATCGAGCGGGCCCTGCGGGACGACTCGCAACTCGCCCGACGCCTCACGCGGATCCGCGGCCGTCGCGACGCCGGCGTCCATTCGCTGGGGGACGTGTGGCGGCGCGAGCGGATTTCCTGCCCCACCCGCGAGGAACTTGGCAGCTTTCTCTTGGGCGTGCTGGAGGATGGCCACGCCGATTACCTCCGCTTCCATATTCACCGCATCGGCTGCCGCATCTGCCGGGCGAATCTCGCGGACCTGCAAGCGGAACAAGAAGAAGCCGCCCCCGCCGCCACCCAGCGGCGGACCCGCTACTTCCAGTCGAGCGCGGGCTACCTCGACCGGTCGGAGTGAATCGGGCACGCCTGTAAAAATTTGCCGATCAGGCGGATTTTCTTGATTTCGTCGATTTTGCGGCCGATATAGCTGCAACCGGCGCCGTGCGGGTGCCGTTGGGCCCGTTCTGGGCCGCCGCCCGCGCCGCTTTGCCGCGACCGTCCCTCCCAGATTGCGAACAAGCGAATCCGCCCAGCCCGCCGCGATTTTGGCGCGCCGGCGCCTGCCGGTTGGGCGGCTTTCACGAAAAAGGAATCTCGCCATGACATCCCGTGTCTTCACCCCGCTGCTGGCCGCCGCGTTGCTCGCCGCCGCGAGCGGTTGCTACTGCATTCCCCTGGGCGGCGGGGCCGGAGGGCTCATGGGCAATGGAATGGCGTTCGGCAACGGCATGGCCGTCGGCGGCGGATCGGTCGTCGGGGCCTCCTGCGACTCCTGCAACTCCTGCGGACCCGGCCTGGCGCCGGCGATCTTTGAAACCCCGCGCGGCGCCCAGGCCCCGTGCGGCGGTTGCGGGCCGGGCTTCGGCTGCGGCGGACTCTTGGGGCTGGGATGGCTCGCGCCCCGCTACTGCGGCGACGGTTGCGGCGACTACTACGTGCATCCCTGGGTGAGTGATCCGCCCGACATGTGCGATCCCTGCGACGGCTGCGGCGCCTTCGTCGGCGACCGTTGTTGCCCACCGCGCTACCGCGGACTGCTCAGCGCCTTATGGGGCTGCCAGAACTGCGAGCCGGTGCAACGCTGCGGCCTGGTGCTGGCTTGCATGCCAAGCCAGGTGGGAACCCAATGCGCCTGCGGCCAACCGAGCTGCGTGGCCTGCTGTGGGTACAACGTGGAATGCAACGAGTGCGAGGAGTACGGACACGTCGTGAGCGGCGGTGTGATGCCGGGGGGAATGGTGGTCGGCCCGGAAATCCATGGGCACGCCCAACCCGTCCCGATGATCGTCCCCGGCTCTCCCGCGGACAAACCCGAGGTCCTCCCGCCGCCGCAAGACAGCCGCATCAAAAAAAGCAGCCACATGGTAAGAAGCCGACCGCGGTACGGGCTGCGGCGGTAACCCGGCCGAATCGCCATTGGTGCTACTAACGTCAAAAGCGTTTGCACGGCGCGCAAGTTTTGGAACCGCCGATAGACGCCGCAGTCCACAGCGACGCGGAAGAAACGCGGTCAGAACTCGCCCGTCGTGTCCGTCGTGCCGTGGTCGTTCGCTTCCTGGACAGAAGGAGGAACCACGACGCCGCGACGAGCACGACGCAGGGTTGCTTCTTCTTCCAAACATCGCCCCAGCGTCATCAGGGCGAAAGCCGTGCCGTATTGTTGGTGGTATCCATACATCGGGAAGTCCCACCAGCTTCCGTCTCGCTCTTGCCGGTCGACCATCAGCCGGGCCATCTGAATTCTGAACGGCCCACGCTCTTCCGCCGGCAGCTCGTCCATGCAGAGGGCGCCATAGTAGTGGCCATAGTAGTAGAAGTACCCGGCTACCGCCATCCAGCTTTCGTGCGGGATGGGGCGCTTGCGACCTATGTCGAGCCACAGGTTGCGGGCAAAAAGGCGATCGAGCCATGTCTTGAGCACGGCGTCGGTCACCTGCTCGTCGCCCCAGCGGCGCAGCGCCAGGTTGCACACCTGCGACCTTCCCAGGCTGCCCCCCGGCCGGTCGATCTCCGCTTGCGGCCGGTACTTGTGATGCTCTCCGTAGAGATAGGTAAAATCCGGCTTGCGCTGCCGCCGGACGGAAGCGACGGCCCGCCGGGTGAGCCGCTCGGGCGGAGCGACGCCGATCCGCCTTGCCTCGCTTAGGGCCACGAGCACGCTCGACGTGGTGAAACTGCTGCTGGAACCCGCCGGATGCTGCGTGCCGATGGCGAAGTCGTAGTACCCCCACCCGCCGTCCACCAGTTCGTATTTTTCCAGCATGGAGAACTGGTGGCGGATCAGGGCCTCGATTTGCTGTTGTTTCTCGGGCTGGCCGGCCCGGTAATCGTGCAGCCTTGCCAGCGCCTGCGTGGCGAAGGCGTGGGCCCATGTGTTGTAAAAGACCATGGGCGTGGCCCGACGGACGCGGCGGAGGTCTTTCAGCAGGTATGCTTCGGCCCAATCGATCGCCTCGGCCATCGCCGGTCGTTTCTCCGCCGGGGCGAGCGGCCGCGTTTCGATCATCGCCATCAGGCCCAGGGCCGTTACGGCCGCCGTGAAGGCGTGATGCGAGCCGGGGACCGGCGCCAGCACGTCCTCGGGCCGGCCGGTGCGGAAGGTTCCCCAGGAGCCGTCTTCGTTCTGCGTCGTCAACAGAAAGTCCACACCGCGGCCCAGCGACGCCTTGATTTCGGTGTCCGTCGCCGGCGTAACGGGGTTGGGTTTGGGACCGGACGTGGCCAGGGGCGAGACGCCCACCGCCACGGGTGTGACCGGGCGATCCGAAAGGCTGCGGGCGTCCTCGTTCTCGCCGCTGCCGGCGCCGCACATCGCCAGCAAGCAGCCGGCGGCCGTGAATTTGAGGACAGGGTATTTCAAAGCAAATTCCTCTTTGATGGTGCGAAGAAGAGAACCACAGATGAACCCAGCGCGGCCTGCGGCCGCGCTGGGTTTGGGAACGATCTCACGGAACCACTTCCACCTTCGCCGTCATCCCCGGCATGATTTGTTCGGCGGTTTCGTGTTTGGCAATGGCCAGCCGCACTTCGTACTTGTCGCCCAGCGGGATCCGCGAGACGGCCGACACGATGGCGCCAAGCGTTACCTCCTTAGCGGCGACGGGCGTCGCTTTCGCCTTTTGGCCCACCGCCAGCCGGCCGACCTGCGCTTCCGACACCATCGCAATCAGCTCCAGCGGCTGCGGCGCGACGATGGTCATCAGCACGTCGTTTTGCGGGGCCGTGGCGCCGTAGGTCAGCTTCGCTTCCAGGGCGACCGCGTCGTCGAACTTGCCGCGCTTGCACGGCCCGTAATAGACGATCCCGTCCGCCGGCGCCCGCACGACCATGAGCTTGCGGTCGGCGACCGATCGGGCGAGCTTCTCTTTACTTCGGGCAAGTTCCAACTCCAACTTCGCGACGGCCAACCGCTTTTCCTTGAGGGCCGCCGGCAACGCCGCCCGCTGCATGGCCCAGGTCAGCTCCGCCTGTTTGAGAGCGTCTGCTTTGGCCTTCTCTTGCCGGGGCAATTCGTATTCTTTCGTCTTGCGGATGGCGGCTTCCGCCTGCTTCAGGCCGAACTCGGCCCGCTCGAAGCTGTTGCGGGCCCGTTTGAGGACGATGGCCTCCGTCTCTTCGGTAAGATCGTCGGCGTGGTACATCTTTTCGAGTTGCTCGAGCTCTTCCTTCTCGTATTCGAGCCGCTGCTGGGCCGCAAGAAGGTTGAATTCGGCGGTTTCGTAAGCGAGAGCACGTTCCGTCCTGGTGAAGTAGGCGTAGTCTTCCCGCGATGCCCGATAGCTTCGCTCTGCGGCGGCCAGTTCGATCGGCGTCTTTTGCTCAAGCTGGGCAAGTTCCGCCCGGGCTTGGGCGAGCGCGATCGTGTCGGTGGCGATCTTGTTTCGCAAGTCGGCGATGGCGTTGTCGAGCGGCTGGGCGTCGAGCGTGAGCAGGACCGCTCCTTGGCGGACCTGCCGGCCATGGGGCGCCGCGGAGAGCACCCTAAGCTGTGTCCACTCCTGCGTCCGCAGACGGATCGCCGTCATTCGCTTCGAAGCGAAGACAGCGTCGAATTGGACGCGTTCTGGCGGCTCTTCCGGCTTGTCCTGGTCGGCCTTTTCTGTGGAGGCCTTTTCCGCCTCGCTGGCAAGCCTGGTGGGATCGGGCGACGCATCCAAGGCGCTGGCGATCTCAACGAGGACGCCTGCCGCGAATGCGAGGGCAATGGCAAGAAGCATGGGCCTGAACGTTTTCATGGCGCTTTCTCAAAAGTGGTTTGGATCCCAAAGCGCCCAGTATGCGCGTTCGGCGTCGGGGACGCCAGGATTTTGTTTGAACGTGGTGGCTTCGCCACGAAAACCTCGTTCACCACCCGGACAAGCCGCGTGGGGTCGGCGCCCGTCCCTCGACCACGTGTAATGCCCGCAGCGCCGCAAAGGGATGGATGCGTTCCGCGACCGGCGATCGCGGCTTTGTGGGGGCTGGTCCCCGTTTCGCCTTCCCAAGTGCCACCGATCCCCCTAAAATACCTCACACCTGGAATGGAAGTGTTAGCTCCCAGCGCGCCTCCGGTGGCAGGGTTGATGGATTTGCCCGGCCGCCTGCTTTCGCACGCGGACTTCGGCCAACTGGCGCAGCGGCTTCTCGATGGAGAGCCCGCGTCGGTGGAAGGAGTCTGGGGCTCTTCGTGTGCGCTCACCGCGGCGGCCGTGTTCGAAGCCGGCGACCGTTTCTATTCTCTGCTTGTCGTGCTTCCGCAAGCCGGCGACATCGACGCCTTTGTCGACGATTGGGAACTCTTCTCGACCGTCTGCCCGCTGACCCTGCCAGCGTGGGAGGCCGACCCGGGGGAGACAGTGGCCCGCGACGAGATTTTTGGCGTACGGCTGCGGACGTTGCGGACCTTGGCGGCGGGGCCGGTGGACTCGCGGCAGACGCATGACCGGCGGTTCGAGGAGGTAGCGGCGAAGGAAATGCCTTCCGGGCCGCCGCTGATGGGGTTTCGGCGGAAGGGAGTCCAAGGGAGTGGCGAGCTAGGGGACGGCGCCACGTCCGGCGCCCCGGCCCGCGCCCAGAGGGAGAGGGGGGAAGTGGCCCTCTCCCAGAGGGAGAGGGGGGAGGCGGCCGCTGCGCGGCATGTGGTGGTTACTTCGATCCAAAGCCTGTTGCAGCCCACGCCCTCGCCGGCGGGGTTGGCGGCTTCCGTGCGGAAGCTTGCCGTGGGCGACCGCGTTGATCCCGAGGAATTGTCGCAATGGCTCGCCAAAGCCGGCTTCCACTCCACCAGCGCGGTGGAGCTTCCCGGCGAATTTTCCCGACGCGGCGGTATCCTCGACATCTACGCGGCCGACGCCGACTGGCCGGTGCGGCTGGAATTTTTCGGTGACGAGATCGAGTCGATTCGCGAATTTGATCCGACCACGCAGCGAAGCCGCGAGCGGCTGACGCAGGTGGACATTTCTTCCGCCACCGGCGTCGCCAGCGACCGCGGCTATTTTACCGATTACCTGCCGGCAGACACGGTGGTCTTCCTGCACGAGCCGTCCCGCCAGCGGGAAGCCGCCGCGGCGTATCTCGAGCGGCTGGAAGACCTCACCCGCGTACATGGCACGCAGGAGACCTACCGGCGGCTTGCCAAGTGGCCCACGCTTTCCGTCTCGTCCATCGCAGAAGGCGCCGAGGAAAACAGCGCGCGGCTACCCCTCGAATCGGCCACGCGGTTCAGTGGGCAGTATGAACGCGTGAAGGCGGAACTGGAACTGGCCGCCGGCCGCGACGACGTGTTCCTGGTCTGTCCCACGGAAGCCGAAATCCGCCGGCTGCGCGAACTGCTGGCCGACAGTCGCCCGGCCCAGGAAGATCGGCTTTCGTTTTTCAGTGGTCGGCTCAGCCGCGGCTTCCGTTTGACTGACGAGAATCTGCTCCTGATCAGCGGCGATGAAATTTTTCACCGGGCCGAGCCCCTCCGGCGCCAGCGCCACCGCCATCGCGGGCGGGCCCTCGATTCCTTTCTCGATTTGAAGGAAGGCGACCTTGTCGTCCATCTCGCCCACGGCATCGGGCGGTACCGCGGGGTGACGAAGCTCGAAAAGCGGATCGACGGCGCCAGGCACGTCGAGGACCACCTGGAGATCGAGTTTTATGGGCGGACGAAAGTCTATGTGCCGGCCACGAAGATCGATCTCATCCAAAAATACATCGGCGGCAAGAAGTCGCGGCCGTCGCTGGCCAAGATCGGCGGCAAGTCGTGGATCAAGCAGAAAAAGGCTGCGGAACGGGCCGCCTACGATATCGCCGCGGAACTGCTCGAACTGCAGGCCGCCCGGCAAGCCCGGCCCGGCATCGTTTTTTCCGACGACACCCCCTGGCAACACGCCTTCGACGGGGCCTTCCCCTACCGCGAGACCGACGACCAGCTTTCCGCCATCGACGCCATCAAGCTCGACATGCAGCGGGGCCGGCCGATGGACCGCCTGCTGTGCGGCGACGTCGGCTTCGGCAAGACGGAACTCGCCATCCGGGCCGCCTTCAAAGCGATCGACAACGGCTTTCAGGTCGCGGTGCTCACGCCGACCACCGTCCTCGCCGAGCAGCACTACCACACCTTTCGCGATCGCATGGCGGAGTTCCCCTTTACCATCCGCCGCCTAAGCCGCTTTTGCAGCACGCAGGAAGAGCGGGACACGATCAAGGGAATCAAGAGCGGCGGCATCGACCTGGTCATCGGCACGCACCGGCTCGCCTCGAAAGACGTGAAGTTCGCCAACGTCGGCCTGGTCGTCATCGACGAAGAGCAACGCTTCGGCGTCGATGTGAAGGAGCGGCTCAAATCGCTCAAGCAAAACGTCGACGTGCTCACCCTTTCGGCCACGCCCATTCCGCGGACGCTCCACATGTCGCTCGTCGGGCTGCGGGACATCTCCAACCTGCAGACGGCGCCGGAAGACCGCGTGAGCGTGGAGACCCGCGTTACCCGCTTCGACGAAAAGCTCATCCGCCACGCCTGCCTGCGGGAACTCAACCGCGGCGGGCAGATTTTTTTCGTGCATAATCGCGTGGAGGATATCGCGTCGATCCGCAAGAAGCTGAAAGAAATCGTGCCGGAAGCCCGCATCCGCGTCGGCCACGGGCAAATGCACGAGGATGACCTGGAGCAGGTGATGGTCGACTTCGTGGCCCACAAGTTCGATCTGCTACTGGCGACCACGATAGTCGAAAGCGGGCTCGACATCCCCAACGCCAACACCATCTTCATCGACGAGGCCGACCGCTACGGCCTTTCCGACCTGCACCAGCTCCGCGGCCGGGTGGGGCGTTACAAACACCAGGCGTACTGCTACCTGTTGATCGACGAGCACAAACGAATCACGCCCAACGCTGCCCGGCGGCTGAGAGCCATCGAGGAATTCAGCGAGATGGGCGCCGGCTTCGCCATCGCCATGCAAGACCTGGAAATCCGCGGCGCCGGTAATCTCCTGGGAACCGAGCAAAGCGGACACATCGCCACGGTCGGGTACGAACTCTATTGCACGCTTTTGGAAAACGCCGTCCGCCGCATGAAGAAACTGCCGCCGAGGCTGAAGATCGACGTGGAAGTCGATCTGCCGGGCGAGACGCATTTGCCGGACGATTACGTCGGCGATCTGCGGATGAAGATCGACCTGTACCGCCGGCTCTCGCGGGTAAGCAGCGAGGAGGAAATCCAGCAGTTCGCCCAGGAAACGGCCGACCGCTTCGGCCGCCTGCCCCCCGCGGTCGACCGCCTCGTCGCCACGCAGGAACTGAAACTCTACGCGGCGATGTGGGGTGTCCGTTCGATCAGCCTGGAGGACAAGTACCTCAAGTTCGAATACACCGACCGCGGCCGCATCGAACAACTGGCTCGGCGGCTTGGCGGCAAGCGGCTAAGAATCGCCGACCACGAAAGCGCGGTCATCCCCCTTCGCAAAGAAATGGCGACACCGGAGCTGATCCACGCCCTCGCGCGGGTGGCCCTGCGGCCGGAATAGCCCCGACCATTGGACAGGGCTAGGTAACGTTGTGCTCGTCGTGCCGTCGTGGTAAATCGAAAAACCACCACGACACGACGGGCACAACATACGGATCTGTGTTTTCATGCGGTTGATTGAACGCACTTTCGCATCGCCCGAGGAAAACGTCGCGTTCGACGAGCGACTGTTGGATGAGGCGATCGCCGCGAAACGAGACGGCCGGCCGATCGAGGAAACGCTGCGGCTGTGGGAGCCGGAGCAGATATTTGTGGTGGTGGGCCGGTCGAGCGATCCGGCGGTCGAGGTGAAGCTTTCCGAGTGTGAGCGACGCGGCGTCCCGATGCTGCGGCGGTGCAGCGGTGGGGCGGCGATCGTGGCCGGGCCGGGGTGTCTGATGTACGCGGTCGTGCTCTCTGCGGCGCGGGAAATGGATCTGGCGAAGGTCGGCCTCGCCCACGCGTTCGTGCTCGGGCGGTTGGAGGCGGAACTGAACAAACACGTGCCCGGGGTGCGGCGGTTGGGGATCAGTGATTTGGCCGTGGTTTCACAGGGTAGATACGAATGGACCGCCCTCAAATTCTCCGGCAACAGTCTCCGAATCAAGCAGGGCTGCGTGCTGTATCACGGCACGCTGCTGTACAACTTCCCGCTGGAAGACATCGGCGCCCTGCTGAACGAACCGCCGCGGCAACCGGACTATCGCGACCGCCGCAGCCACGCCGCGTTCGTGGAGAACCTCCCGCTAAACCGCGAGCGGCTGCGGCAGGCAGTAATCGACGCGTTCGACGGGTGAGCCGTTTCGGATTTCGAAATTCGAAATTCGGATTTCCCGCGCCGCGGCCTAATGCACTGTTACATCTAAGAATTCGGATTGGGGGAATTAGCCGCAGGGCGCTAGCCCCGGTTCTTGCGGCTGACGAAACCGCGGCTAGCGCCGTGCGGCTGATCAGTGGAACCCGAAATCTAAGCGGAACTTCCTGTTGTGGTTGTGGCGTATCTTGTTGGGGCGGCTTGGGTTAGGCACGCTGGCCGCGCGCGGGGGCTGTCTACAGGGGGAGGCGCAGGAGGCGAAACGCCTGCGATTGAATGT
>Ga0180438_10004062_pt1 | contig 21442 bp, 19 predicted proteins | sample SS_ome_12_FD_132455 | JGI IMG/M metagenome (GOLD analysis project Ga0180438, IMG submission 132455) | Hypersaline lake sediment archaeal communities from the Salton Sea, California, USA - SS_3_D_2 metaG | ecosystem: Environmental > Aquatic > Non-marine Saline and Alkaline > Hypersaline >... | reverse complement strand
GGTGGAGGGCGTGAGCCTGGCGGGGATGACGGAAACCCCCATCGTGATCGTCGTGGCCCAACGCCCGGGGCCGGCGACGGGCCTCCCGACGCGCACCGAGCAGGCCGACCTGGAGTTCGTCCTCCACGCGGGCCACGGTGAGTTCCCCCGGGCCGTGTTCAGTCCGGGAACGGTCGAGGAGTGCTTTCACCTGACCCGGAAGGCCATGGATCTGGCCCAGCGTTTCCAGACGCCGGCGTTCGTCCTGACGGATCAGTTCCTGGCCGACTCCTACCGGGCCGTAGAGCCCTTCGACGTCGAGAACCTGGCGCCGGTCGAGCCGGCTCCGGAGTCCATCTCGGGCGGGTCCTACAGTCGACACGCATTCACCGAGAGCGGCGTCTCGCCCCGACTGGTCCCGGGGGCGACGGCGCACCTGGTCGTCACCGACAGCGACGAGCACACCGAGGACGGGCACATCACCGAGGACCTGGGCGTCCGGAAGCGGATGGTGGAAAAGCGGCTGCGGAAGGGAGACGGCATGGTCCGCGAGACCGTTCCCCCGGAGCGGACGGGCGATCAGAAGCCCGACCTGCTGCTGGTCACCTGGGGGTCGACCGGTGGTTCGGTCCTGGAGGCGGCCCAGCGGTTACGGTCCGGGGGCAAGCGGGTGGGCGTCCTTCGCTTCTCGCAGGTCTGGCCCCCCGTCCCGGATCACTTCCGGGCGGACCTGGGGGGGGGGGGCGGGGTGGTCTCTGTGGAGGGAAACGCCGTAGGACAGCTGGCTCGCCTGGTACGCCGCGAGACGGGCTTCCACATCGAGCGAAGGGTGCCTCGGTACGACGGGCTCCCCCACACGCCGGAGTCCGTCCTTCGGGGACTGGAAGCCGGGGGGCTGATCTGACGGAGGCAGTCATGACGACGGTAGAGGACTACGGGAACTACGAAACGGCCTGGTGTCCCGGGTGCGGCAATTTCTCCATCCTCAAGGCCGTCAAGCAGGGGCTGGCGGCGGCCGGACTAGAGCCCCACCAGGTGCTCTTTGTCTCGGGGATCGGGCAGGCGGCCAAGGCGCCCCACTACCTGAACGCCAACCTGTTCAACGGCCTGCATGGGCGGTCGCTGCCGGTGGCCACCGGGATCCGGTTGGCCAATCCCGGACAGGTCGTCATCGTTGAGAGCGGTGACGGCTGCACCTACGGGGAGGGAGGCAACCATTTCCTGGCCGCCATCCGCCGCAACATCGACGTGACCCTCCTGGTCCACAACAACCAGGTGTACGGTCTGACCAAGGGGCAGGCCAGCCCGACGTCCGACGAGGGATTCGTGACCAAGGCCCAACCGGAGGGCGCGGCCCAGGCGTCGTTCAATCCCGTCGGTGTCGCCGTTGCGATGCGGGCCGGGTTCGTCGCCCGCGGCTTTGCCGGCAAGGTCGACCACCTGGCGGACCTTCTCGGGCGGGCCATCGCCCACCGCGGGTTTTCGCTCGTCGACGTGCTTCAGCCATGCGTGTCGTTCAACAAGGTCAACACCCTCGCGTGGTACAAGAAACGGTGCTACGACCTCCCGGAGGATTACGATCCCACCGACTGGGAGGGAGCGATGAAGAAAGCCCAGGAGTGGAGGGACCGAATTCCCGTGGGTGTGATCCTCCGGAGCGACCGGCCGACCTATGAGGAGCGGTTCGCCGTGCTCGGTGAGGGGGCGGTGGTGGGGCGGGCGACGGACCGGGGGGCTCTGGCGGAAATCGTTCAGTCGTTTGCCTAGGACTACGGCATGGTGAAGGGTACATCAGGAGGTGATCCATGAGCATCCGCTTCAACGTGGATGAGATCCTGGAGATGGCCGAGACGATCGAGGTCAACGGCGCGAAGTTCTACCGGAAGGCCGCCGAGCAGATCTCGGACGCAACCGCGCGCGGCCTCATGCTCGATCTGGCCGCCACTGAGGACGTGCACCGGGAGACCTTCGCCGCCATGCGGCGGGGTCTCTCTGCGAAAGAGAAGGGCGAGAGCTTCGTGCCGCCGGACGAGGAAGTCGTCCGGTATTTGCGCGCATGGGCGGACGGACAGGTATTCGACGTCACGAAGGATCCGTCGGAGGAGCTCACGGGCGAGGAATCCTTCGAGGACATCCTCCGGATCGCCCTCGGGCGCGAGAAGGACTCGGTGGTCTTCTACCTGGGTTTCAAGGATGCAACGCCGAAGACATGGGGCCGGGAGAAGATCGACGAGATCATCCGGGAAGAGATGAGACACATCGCCGTCCTGACCACGGAACTGGCGCGGGTCCGGGGGGAGCTCCAGTAGCGAGAAGCGTTGAACGGTGCACATTCGGATAGGGAGGAACCGATGACGGTCGAGGAAGCCATCAACACGGCCATCGAGTATGAGATCAAGGTGCGGGACGCATACGTGGACGCAGCCCGCCGTGCGAAGGACGAGGTGGGTCAAAAGGTGTTCCAGACCCTCGCCAAGGAGGAGATCCACCACGTCGAGTACCTGAAGGAGAAGCTGGAGGAGCTCCAGCGTACGGGGAAGGTCACGACCGAGGGACTCCGCACGTCCATCCCGCCGAAGGAGAGGATCGCCGAGGCGGCGTCCATCCTCAAGACCAAGCTGGAAGGGGAGGACCGGGGGCAGGAGATGGAGATGCTGAGGAAGGCGCTGGCGTTGGAGACCGAGACCAGCGGTTTCTACAGGAGGATGGTCAGCGATCTCCCCGGGGACGCTCGACCGCTCTTTGCCCGGTTCCTGGAGGTCGAGGAGGGTCATCTGGCGATCGTTCAGGCCGAGATCGACTACATGAGCGGGACAGGTTTCTGGTTCGACATGCAGGAGTTCGACCTGGAGAAGGGATAGAGAATCGTCGGCACGGGCGACGCTGGGAGGTGGCGATGAGCGATAAGGAAGAGCTGTTCGCCGGGCTCCTGGTCGATGTCGAGAGGATCCTCGGTGGACCGGAGGGCCCGGAAGAGAAACTGCGCGCCGTTACAATCTTGCTTCGCGAGCGCGTGGACCGCTACGACTGGGTGGGCTTCTACCTGGTCGACGGACCCAAGAGAGAGCTCGTCCTCGGGCCGTACTCGGGGGAACCCACCGAGCATGTGAGGATTCCCTTCGGACGGGGAGTGTGTGGGCAGGCGGCCGAGAGGGAGAGAACCCTCGTCGTCCAGGATGTGGCCGGAGAGGAGAACTACCTCTCCTGCAGTCCCTCGGTGCAGTCCGAGATCGTGGTTCCCCTGTTCCGGGGGGACCGCCTTGTAGGTGAGCTCGATGTGGATTCTCACACCCCGGCGGCGTTCTCGGAAGAAGACCAGACGTTCCTGGCTCGGGTCGGAGAGACAGCCGCAGGTCTCCTGGGATAGGGTGAACTCGATCGACGCGGTGGCGTTCTCGAGGGTCCAGTTCGCGCTGGTGGAGGGTTTCCATTTCCTGTCTCCGCGCTTGACCATCGGGCGGTTGAGGTTCCTCAGAGAGGAGAGGGCATGAATCCAGCTTTCCAAGCGACCCAAGTCAGCAACCGCGTGTACTGGGTCGGGGCCATCGACTGGGCGATCCGGGACTTCCACGGGTACTCGACGGGCCGGGGGACGACCTACAACGCCTACCTGGTTCTGGCCGACAAGATTACCCTGATCGACACCGTCAAGGCTCCATTCCGGGAGGAGATGCTCTCCCGGATCGCGTCGGTGGTCGAGCCGGAGAAGATCGACTACATCGTCTCCAACCACTCGGAAATGGATCACTCGGGATCTCTCCCCGAGGTGATTCGAGCCGTGCGTCCCGAGAGGGTATTCGCTTCCACGATAGGGGCCAAGACGCTGAACGAGCACTTCAGCGCGGGCGTGGACGTGGGGACTGTCAAGGACGGAGAGACCCTGAGCCTGGGCAACATGAACCTGAAGTGCTTCGAGACCCGGATGCTCCACTGGCCCGACAGTATGATCAGCTATTTGGCCGAGGAAGAGGTACTGTTCTCGCAGGACGGGTTCGGCATGCACCTGGCATCGGGCGAGCGGTTCGCCGACGAGCTCGACAAGGGGGTGCTGGAGGAGGAGGCGGCCAAGTACTTCGCAAACATCCTGATGCCGTATGCTCCGCTGGTCACCAAGCTTCTGGACCGGCTGGGCGTCCTGGGCGTCCCGGTCAAAGTTCTGGCGCCGGACCACGGACCCATCTGGCGCCGGGACATCGAGCGGGTGCTGGGATACTACGGGACGTGGGCCAAACAGGCGCCGGCCCGGAAGGCCGTGGTGGTCTACGACACCATGTGGCAGAGCACGGCTCTGATGGCGCGTACGATCGGCGAGGGCCTCACCGCCGGGAACGTGCACGCCCGTCTCTTACCGCTGGGGTCTTCTCACCGGAGCGACGTGGTCACCGAGCTCTTGGACGCAGGCGCCCTTCTCGTGGGCTCCCCAACGATGAACAACCACATGTTTCCGACCGTGGCCGACTGCCTGACCTACCTTAAGGGCCTGAAGCCGGCGAACCTCATCGGCGCCGCCTTCGGGTCATACGGCTGGAGCGGTGAAGCCATCGGCCATATCCTCGACGAGCTGGCGGGGATGAAGATCCGTATCGTCGGCGAGGGCCTCAAGGTGAAATACGTGCCGGACGCGGGAGCGCTCGACCGGTGCCGTTCGCTGGGCATGCAGGTGGCCGAAGAGCTGGGGAAGGTGTGCACATGATCACCGGGGCGATGATCGACGCGCTGCTGACACTGAGTTACGGCCTCTACATCGTGACCTCCCGGGACGGGGAGAAGGTGAACGGGCAGCTGGCGAACGCCGTGTGTCAGGTCACCGCCGAGCCGCCGAAGCTGGTGGTCGGCATCCATCGCAACAACCTCACGCACGAGTACGTTTCGAAGAGCAGGGTCGTCGGCGTGACGGTGCTCGAGCAGGAGACCCCGATGCCCGTGGTCGGGCTCTTCGGGTTCAAGTCGGGCCGCGACGTGGACAAGATGGCGGAGGTCCGGCACGAAAGGGGGGTCACGGGCGCGCCGATCGTGATGGACCATGCCGTGGCCGTGATGGAGGGAAACGTCCTGGATGAACTGAGCGTGGGAACGCACACGCTCTTCGTTGCGGAGGTGGTGCGGGCGGAAATCGTCAAGGACGCGCTCGCGCTCACCTACGAGTACTACCGTGCCGTGCGGCACGGGAAGGCGTCGAAGAACGCGCCGACCTACAAACCATCAACCCAGGGAGCTGAGAGCGAAAGGAGCGGTGGCGGGATGAAGAAATACGTGTGCGACGTGTGCGGGTACGTTTACGATCCGGCGGTGGGGGATCCCGAGAACGGTGTGGACCCGGGGACCGCGTTCAAAGACCTGCCGGACGGATGGGTCTGCCCGGTCTGCGGCGCCGGGAAGGACGAGTTCTCTCCCGAGGACTAGCATCGGCGGGAACGGCGAACATGGGGGGGCGGCCTCTTCGGGCCGCCCCCGCTTCGCGTGCAGCCTGGAAACCAAAGGTGTCGCGTACTTGACATTGTCGTGTCCCGATAGTAACGTTTCAGTCGTGGGGACTGGATCTCTTGTGAACGCGGATCGGTCGGGTATACATGTGGTACCTTGGTTGACCCCAAGAACGAGATGCCGTCCTGTGGTTACCACTGGGATACCCGAGGTAGAGGTCCTACATATGAGTGCTAGGCCCTGCACTTGTCCAGGGGATGGTGAATCGCGGTCGAGGTGAACCGTGGCCAATCCAAGGATCAGCTTATCCGTTGTGGGAACCGACCCTCCACACAGACACGTAAGGGCGACGGATTTCGTCCGTGAGCTGCAACTTCTCCTGAGCGCGCTTCGTCAGGTTGAGTGGCAGATCCGTCCTTCAAAGGGATCGGCGGTTCACTACCACATAGTGGAGCTGACGTATGCTAGCCCAGCTACCGTTGTGATTGAGCCTCTCGAGACAAGAGGTACGACTGAGTTAAGCAGTGAGATTGTCAGCACGTTTGCCTCTCTCGTGCGAGATATTGACTCAGGAAGACCGCTTGCGAAGAGGGTGAGTTACACGTTGCTCAAGGACATAGCAGGCTTGGTGGCCCCGGTGAACACAACTCTTTCTTCAGTCACTGTGTCGGCAGGTGGTGACATCTTCCCTCTGACCAAGGCGTTTCAGCGTCACATTGAGGAACTCCTCCGCCCAGAAGAAACCTGTCCTGGCTTCATCCGTGGCATGCTCGAAGCGATCAACCTCCATAGGGGTGCTAACCTGTTTCGGATCTACCCTGACGTCGGGCCCGCGAAGGTTAGCTGCCATTTCCCTGCAGAGCTACAGAACGCTGCGGTTGGAGCATTAGGCGAGTTTGTCGAAGTGCGGGGAACACTCAAGTACAAAGCCGCGTCGCCGTACCCCTACGAGGTGGAAGTAGGCAGTATCGAAACTCTCCCCGACCAGTCAACACTGCCGACTCTGAGTGAGCTACGGGGAGTAGCCCCACGGGCGACGGGTTCTCGCTCTTCGGAGGAGTTCGTGAGGTCGCTGCGGAATGCCTCAGATTGAGACTCTTTACTGGGACTCGTGCATTTTCATCGCCTGGCTGAAGGATGAGGCGAGACCCAATAACGAGATGGATGGCGTCTACGAGTGTGTCTCAGATGTCACAAGAGGACGCGCGCGAATCATCACCTCCGTTCTCACTAAGACGGAAGTCTTTGAAAGCGATCTGGATCAGGAGACTGCGGATAAGTACTCCCGCCTGTTGCTTCACAGATCCTGTCAGCTTGTGGACAATGACCTCAGGGTGTCGACGCTGGCGAGAGAGCTGCGAGAGCATTATGCGCAGCAGAGCAGAGTAGACGGTCAACCAGTCCTTACAGTCGCCGACGCAGTCCATCTGGCCACGGCCATCCATTATCGTACAGCGGCCTTCTGGACCTTCGATGATGGCAAGCACGGTGGCAGGAGCCTTCTCTCGCTCAACGGCGATGTTGCAGGCCATCCCCTCGTGATTACCAGGCCGGTCGCAAAGCAGTTCCGCCTCGGTTTGTAACTCCATGGCCCAGAACGGCGCCCACGCAGGCCGCTCTGTGGGGCTGGTCGTGAGTCGCAGGTATCCCGGAGAGGACACGCGTCGAGAGGTTGGACTGTCCCGGATGCTGGTGCTGCGCCGACGCACGGGCGTGGTAAGGACATGGATGCAGGATACCGGGACGGATGATGCGGGGCCGTTGAAATAGCCCCCGTGTCTATCTCAGTGGTAATGGAGGCGCAGTGAGGTCATCGGTACGAACACGCGTCAGTCTCTGTCCTATCCGGAGCTTGGTTTGGGTTGCTCGGCAGGTGAGCTTCTCGCGATTCTAGAGACTTCGGCAACGCACTACCGAAGTGTCGAGCTGTGTGACTGGGGCGCCAGAGAGGAGGGAATGGGGATGGAGATCTTCAGCCATATTAATGAGCTCAGGCAGGATGGGTTTCCGGCACTTCGTACGCTGGTCTTGGCAAGCCGGAAGGTTGTGCTGTGGGCACCTTCCGCGTCATACATGCTCGAGCTCTGCGGACGTGACCCGATGGCACCTTCTCCAGAAGAGCTGCTTCAGTACATAGAATTAGGTGAAGTTCAGGTAGTGGGGAGAGAATGGTGGATCAGGAATGACAAGCAACGCCAAGATCGAGACTGGGTGCATACTCGCTGGGTCAGTAGCTTTGATGATAAGATCCTTGAATGGTGGCACGAGGATGCCAGATTGGGTAAGGCCCGTCAGAAAGCCAGAGTCATTGCAGTGGAGGACGAGACCGGCACATCGTGGGCGCAGGGGCAAATCGACAGTGGTAGGTATGATGTCGAAGCCCTGCTCTTAACCGTCGAACGTTCGTTGCCAGGATACCAGGACAAAGCTAATCGCTTCGATACTGCGCATGACAAGGCGGTGTCGGTCCTCAGAGATGCGAGGAATCACGCAATTGCCTTTGCCCAATCTGGAGCCGACCGGAATTTTGGCTCGCCTCAGGACGAGGTGCTTCTATCCGTCATGGAGCAGGTGGAACCAGGTGGAGTGCCTCGGCTAACCTCGCCCTACTCTGTCCCGGTAGATCCAGCTGCCGTCATTGGGGCAATTGCACAGGTCTTCGATCGGGTACGTGATTGCCGTCGACCCTGTCAATCTGGTCTCGAAGCCCGAAAGCGGACCGAGGCTCTTCTTGCCGATAGACCCGAGCTGGAGCGTCTCCGGGAATGGGTGAACCAGTGTGACAAGCTGGCAATGGCCGTCCGTCGCGACAGTGACTTGGCTGGCGATTTCGCAGCTGATTTAGAGCGTGAGTTGAGGCGTGCGGGCGTATCGTCCAGCCTGGCCCGTGCTCTCATGAGCTCTCGCCATCTTGAAGCTCCAGAACTTGCGGCTGATATCATGTTCGCGGCAGCAGCAGTGATGACAGGAACACCTGTGGCACACGTGACCGTGAAAACCCTAGCCTTGCCAGCAATGCGGTGGGTTCTGGAGAAGCTGGGTTGGATAGATGAGCGCTTCATGGGACCCCGTTGGCCGTTCTATCTCGCCGAGGCATCGGGAGCGAGGACTCGCCAATTGAGAGAGGAACTTTTGAGAGCGATGGGACAGCTGGCTCGTGGTGATTGAGACGATTCGGATTCGTTGCGAATACGGGCACGCTGGGCTTGCCTGAGGAGCCTCGGCTCCGGGTCTTCTGCCAAAGTCAAGCCAGGCTATGCCTGCTCTCGGATCATGCGAGTGTGAATAGCCAGGAACGAGCATCGGATCCGGAGAATGCTCTTGGACTTGTCCTGACGTGCGCAACACCGAAGCCAAGAAACCGTTGAGAAGGCCTTCTGGTCATCGCAGGAAAGGTCGGACTAGGCAGTGAGTGAGTATTCTGACGAGCAAGCGGCCGCGATACTCATAAGGGAGTTCCTTCCCACCTACAACGGGCTGCGCAAGACCTCTTACTCCACTGTCCAGAGTGTGGCAAGTGATTCAAGACTGGAAGAGGGCGTTGACTACTGGGTTCACGGGGACGATGGCACGCGCCTTGCGATTCAACATGTGACGGCGCAGCATCTTCAACAGGGCACGCTGAGAAAGGGCAGCTGGGCGAGCAAAGTCGGCCACGCGATCCGTATGGAAGCCACGGACAACCAAGTACTGAACGGCGCGCACATACTAGTCTTGGATATTCGAGGCCGTCCTCTGACCCGGCCCCGAGACCTTCACAACTTCGCACGCGAGCTAGTGCAAGCCATTGCCTACTCCTGGAGGACGAAAGGACCGGGTAAGCGAGTTCTTGATCTCCATAGCCGCACGGTTGTAGCCGAGTTGCGATCTGCCGGTCGCGCGTCCCAGAGGTGCACCATCTCGGGCCCCGTAGTCTACTCGGTTGTCCCAAAGGATGTCGACCGTTTCGAGGCCGCACTGGGGCATAAGATCCAACACTATAGTGCCTTGCCTAGCCGACCGGTGTTGCTGGTCACGTTTGACCAAGTGGGTTTCGACCAAGACCAGATCCCCGCTTTCTCGAGAATCGCATTTGAGCATTCAGAACGACTTTGGGACCGCTTCTCGGAGGTGTGGGTTCTTTCGCCGCGGGAGCCTAGGTCACGTCCGAGGTGCGTCTGGTCCGGGCTGGGGAGAGGGGTGGGGAGAAACCAGTGACAGGGTGTCTGTCAAAGATCTTCCGCGGATACGAACCCAGATTACAGATTGCCAGTTCGTAGTCAGTCGCTACAGCCGCCCAAATCTAGGTGGAGGAGAGACGCCCATGTCCACAGAAGAGAACAAACGACTCGTCCGCCGGTACATCGAAGAAATCGTGAACACCGGCAATGTCGACAAGATCGCCGAGTTCGTTTCGCCGGACTACATCGAGATGGATGATCGGACCGGTCAATCCCGCGGTGTTGAGGGGGCGAAGAGTCATGTGCTTGGCGTCCGTGAGACGTACCCCGATCTGCGTCTGACGATCGGGCAGCAAATCGCCGAAGGCGATTGGGTCGCCACGCGGATCACGGCGCGGGGGACTCATCTGGGCTCATGGCTGGGGATGAAACCGACCGGCAGGGCCGTCGAGATCACGGGCGTCAACCTCGACAGGGTCGTCGACGGCCGTATCGTGGAACATGGAGGGGCGGCCAATCTCCTCGAACCCCTGCTGGAGATCGGGGCAATCCGGGTGGTGGGCGAGGGGATTTGACGCGGGCGGGTACCCGAGACGGCTCGGTGCGCGGCCGCCCCGATCCCGATGTCAATGTCGCAGGTCTCCCGATACGCACGGACATCGAAGGATTACCGAGTGCTTCCTGAACATGACAACACGCCCGACCGGGGACCACTCAACCTCTTAATGTACATAGAGTTGTGTGACAGCACTTGACAGCGGTGCGCTGCCTGCATAGTCTATTAGCATAATAGACAAGGTGGACTAACGATGAGACTCTCTACACGCGCGCGCTATGGTCTTCGGGCCGTGGTCGATTTGGCGGAAAGGTTCGGGGGCGATCCGGTTCCGCTCGGGGCGATCGCATCCAGGGGCAAGATGTCGAGGAAATACCTCCACGCGATCTTCACCGTGCTCAAGTCCGCCGGGTTCGTCCGGAGCGTGCGCGGGACCGAGGGAGGCTACGTCCTGACCCGAAAGCCTTCACAGATTCGTCTGAACGAAATCTTGGAGGCGCTGGAGGGATCCCTCTCCCCCTCGGAGTGCGTGGACGACGCCGGTGTTTGCGAGCGGTCGAGCCAATGTGTGACCCGGGAAATCTGGCGGGACATCGGGCGCGCGATCGATGACGTCCTCTGCGAGGTGACGCTCGAAGATCTGGTGCGCAGGAACCAGAAATGCGGGGGCAGCGGTCCCCCCATGTACCACATCTGAGACGCTCTCGGAGGGAGGCCTGTTCCGGCCGGCATCCGAGGTCGGGCTCAGGCAGAGGAGGAATGAAGACGCGATGGCACGCATTGCAGAAGACATCACGGAGCTGGTGGGCCGGACGCCCATGGTGAGGCTCGGCCGGCTCGGGCGCGGCCTTCACGCCGACGTCGTGGCGAAGATGGAATCTCTGAACCCCTGTTCGAGCGTCAAGGACAGGATCGGCCTGGCCATGATCGAGGCCGCCGAGCGGGATGGCAGAATCGGGCCGGACACCATCATCCTCGAACCCACCAGCGGCAACACGGGGATCGCGCTGGCCTTCGTCTGCGCCGCCCGGGGGTACCGGGTCGTCCTGGTGATGCCCGACACCATGAGCGTGGAACGCCGCCAGCTGCTGGCGGCGATGGGCGCCGAACTCATCCTCACGCCCGGGTCCGAAGGGATGCCGGGGACCCTCAGGAAGGTCGAGGAGTTGGCCGCCTCGGACCCGCGCTACTTCATTCCCCAGCAGTTCAAGAACCCGGCCAATCCCGATGCGCACCGGCGGACCACGGCCGAGGAAATATGGAGCGACACCGAGGGCAGGATCGACGTGCTCGTGGCGGGCGTGGGCACCGGGGGGACGATCACGGGCGTCGGAGAGGTTCTGAAGGCCCGAAAGCCCTCGCTGCGCGTGGTGGCGGTCGAGCCCGCCGACTCGCCCGTCCTCTCCGGAGGGCAGCCGGGTCCGCACAAGATCCAGGGGATCGGCGCCGGATTCGTCCCGGAGGTGATGCGGCTGGACCTGGTCGACGAGATCATCCAGGTCCGCGATGAGGATGCCGGTTCGATGGCTCGGACGCTCGCGCGGGAGGAAGGCATCCTGTGCGGGATCTCCGCCGGGGCGGCGCTCTGGGCGTCGGTGGAAGTGGCCAAGAGACCCGAGAGCAAGGGGAAACAGATTGTCTTCATCCTGTGCGACACGGGGGAACGGTACTTGAGCACCTGGTTGTTTCGGGAAGACGAGCGAGGGGGTCACGATGGAGCACGATAGCGAAAGGGACAGTCTGGGATCGATCGTCGATGCGCTCTGCGCCCCCGACCGGGGGTACCGGGGTCCGGTCCGCAGGGATCGTCACGGTCAGCCGCTTCCGTCCCGCACCGTCGTCATCGGCATCGTGGAGGGACTGAGATCGATCCTCTTCCCCGGGTATTTCGGTGTTTCGGAGCTCGACATCGACAGCATGAGATACCACGTGGGGTCGACACTCGACCGGGTGCGCCTTGAGCTCCGGGACCAAATCCGGCGGGGTGTGTGTTTCGTCTGCGAGGAGGAGGCGGATCACTGTCAGGTCTGTGAGGACCGCTCGCTCTCGATCACGCGGGCCTTCCTGGACAAGCTGCCGGACATCCAGCACCTCCTGGCCCTGGACGTGCAGGCCGCGTACGAGGGCGACCCGGCCGCCACGAGCCCGGACGAGACGATCTTCTGCTACCCGGGACTCCTGGCCGTCATGAACTACCGCATCGCCCACGAGCTCCACGATCTGGGCGTGCCCATCATCCCCCGGATCATCACCGAGCACGCGCACAGCATCACGGGGATCGACATCCATCCCGGGGCCAAGATCGGCGAGAGATTCTTCATCGACCACGGCACCGGAGTCGTGATCGGCGAGACCACGATCATCGGGAGGCGGGTGAGGATTTACCAGGGAGTCACATTGGGCGCCAAGAGCTTCCCGCTGGACGAGCACGGCAAGCCGATCAAGGGGATCGACCGCCACCCCGTGGTCGAGGACGACGTGATCATCTACTCCGGGGCGACCATCCTCGGCCGGGTGACGATCGGGAAGGGCTCGGTCATCGGCGGGAACGTCTGGCTGGTGCACAGCGTGGCCCCGGGAAGCCGGATTGCCCAGGTACCGGAGGACGGAGTCGAGTTCGAGAACGAGGTCGAGAAGGAATGAAGATCGATCGTTGGCGGGGGTTGTTTCTGGCAGGACTGGCGGCCGGGTTCCTGTGGGCCGGACCGGCGGGCGCGGCTCCCGATCCCTCGGTCGAACGCGATCGGGCGAGCCGGGATCTCCCCACGCTGGATGAACACGCGACCGTCTCCGACTACCTGACCTACGGGGCCCTGAACAACCCGGGGCTGGAGGCCGCCTTCTACCGCTGGCAGGCCGCGCTGGAGAAGATCCCCCAGGCGCGCTCGCTGCCCGATCCCAGGGTCAGCTACTCGTATTTCATCCGAGAGGTGGAGACGCGGGTAGGACCCCAGAGACAGAAGTTCGGTTTCTACCAGAGGTTCCCATGGTTCGGAAAACTTCAGCTCCGGCGCGACGTGGCGGCCGAGGCGGCCAACGCCGAACGGGAACGCTACCAGGGGGAGAAACTCCGACTCTTCTACAGGGTGAAGGACGCCTACTACGAGTACTACTACCTGGCGCGTTCGATCGCAGTGACCGAGGAGAGCGTCGACCTCCTGCGCCAGATCGAGGCCGTAGCGCGCGTCCGGTACGAAGCGGGCGCCGTGAGTTTCGCCGATGTGGTCCGGGCCGAGGTCGAGCGCAGCAAGCTGGAGGACCGGCTCCGTTCTCAGCAGGATCTTCGCGGCGCCCTCTCCGCGAGGCTCAACGCAGTACTGGGAAGAACGTCGGCTGAGATCCTGCCCTGGCCGGCGGAGATGCCCGACGCGGTCCAGGTGGCTTCGGACGCGGAACTCCGGGAGTGGGTCAGCCGGAGGAATCCGGAATTGAGGGCGTTGGATTTCGCAATCGAGAGAGAGCGCGCGGCGGCGAACCTGGCGGCGAAGAGCCTGCTCCCCGATTTCACCCTCGGAGTAGAGGTGATCGATACCGAGGAAGCAATGAACCCCGGGGTGGTGGACAGCGGCAAGGACCCGGTGATGGCCATGCTCACTGTGGATCTTCCCCTCTGGTATCGGAAACACCGGGCGGAGAAGCGCGAAGCCGACGCGCGGGTTCAGGCAGCGCTGCGATCGAGAAGCGACCACGAGAACGCCCTGATGGCCGATCTTCGCCTGGCCCTCTACCGCTTCAGGGACGGGGAGCGGAGGGTCGAACTGTACGGGCGCGAGCTCATTCCCAGGGCCACAGAGTCCCTCGGAGTCACAAAGCAGGCGTATGCGGCGGGGAAGGCAGACTTCCAGGACTTGGTCGAGGCCCAGCGGACGCTCCTTGAATTCGGGTTGTCCTACGAGCGGGCCCTCGTGGATCGCGCCGTTCGGTTGGCCGAGCTCGAGATGCTGGCGGGCGAGGACGCGCCCGGCGTTGGACAACCGTCCGGCGAGCAGACGACGGGGCCGTCACGATGACCGGCGGGAGGAGAAGATGAGTTACCACATCAGCAGGACGGTCGCCCTGTCCTTCGAGGATGCGGTGGCGAAGGTCATCAGCGGGCTGAAGGGAGAGGGGTTCGGCGTTCTGACCGACATCGACGTCCGAGCGACGCTCAAGGAGAAACTCGGCGTCGATTTCCGCAAGTACAGGATCCTGGGCGCCTGCAACCCGCGATTTGCACACGAGGCGCTCGCGATCGAGGACAGAGTGGGCGTGCTCCTGCCCTGCAACGTGGTGATCCAGGAACACGAGCCCGGCAGGGTCGAGGTCTCCGCGGTCGATCCGTTGTCCTCGATGCAGGTCGTCGGCAACCCGCGTCTCAAAGGCCTGGGGGAAAAGGTGCGGGAGAAACTCAGGGCCGTGATCGATGCGGTGTGATCGCTGCATCGAGGACCGGTCCTCAGACCGGGCGAAACGGGGGAACCCAACAAGGGGGGGATCATGAAGGCGGTATGGCTGGTCTCTGCGGCCCTGTGTCTCGGCGTGTGGGCCGCCGGGTGCGGATCGGAGAAACAGGAGAGTCAGCCGGCCGAGACCGGCGCGATGGAAATGGCTGCGGAGAGCCATCCGGTGGGTGAAGGTATGGTCCAGACCACGTGCCCCGTGATGGGCGGGAAGATCAACCGGGCGATCTACGCCGACCACGACGGCAAGCGGGTGTACTTCTGCTGCCAGGCCTGTGTGGCGGAGTTCGAGAAGGATCCCGAGAAGTACATCCGGAAGCTGGAAGACGAGGGCGTCGTCCTGGAACCGGCGCCCGGTGGGGCCGGCATGGGCGAGATGCGTGAACGCGGGGATATGTCGCAGCACGCCCACGAGGGGGGCCACGAGTAGATCGAGACCCGCGGGCGTAGGCACCGCGTGCTCCTGACCCAGAAGGACCCATGGGGGGTGACGGGATTCATGTCCTCGTGTGGAAGGCTCACATTCGACAGGTCGGGCTGGCTGACCGTGGCGATCGTGATCGCCGCGCTCGTGGTGGGGTTCGTCCTGGGAGCGGCGCTCTCCCGAAGGACGGCTCCTGAGCCCCGACCCGCGGCCGAAGAGGTCCAGGCGCAGTTCTGGACCTGTTCGATGCATCCCCAGATCCGACAGCCGGAGGCCGGTCTCTGTCCCATCTGCGGGATGGAGCTGATCCCGGTCTATGAGAGCGGGGGTGGCGGGGACGGGGGTCGGCGGACCCTGACTCTGTCGGAGAGCGCGAGGAAGCTGGCCGAAATCCAGGTCGCGCCCGCAAGGCGCAAGGCCGTCGAGGTCGAGCTCCGGATGGTCGGCAAGGTGGAGGTGGACGAAACCCGGCTAGGCTACATCACGGCGCGCATGGCAGGCCGGATCGACCGTCTCTGGGTCAACTACACTGGGGTTCGAGTGAAGAAGGGTGACCCGATGGTGGGGCTGTACAGCCCCGAGCTGCTCTCCGCCCAGGAGGAACTGCTGCAGGCGACCCGGGCGGCGAGCCGGTCTACCGCCGAAGCGGTGCGGAACAGACTTCGCCTCTGGGGCCTCACCGAGGACCAGATCGACGAGATCCTGGATCGGGGCAAGGCCGCCGAACAGATCACCCTGCGGGCGCCGATGAGCGGCACCGTCCTCGAGCGTCACGCCACGGTGGGCATGTACGTCGACACCGGCATGAGGATCTACACGATTGCGGACCTCTCGAACGTCTGGGTCAAGCTCGATGCCTACGAGTCGGACCTGATCTGGATCCGAGACCACCAGGCCGTTGAGTTTGAGACCGAAGCCTACCCGGGGGAGCGGTTCGCGGGGCGGGTCGCTTTCGTCGATCCCGTCGTCGACCCGCGAAGTCGGACGGTGAAGGTTCGGGTGGAAGTGTCGAATCCCGAAGGGCGGCTGAAGCCGGAGATGTTTGTTCGTGCGCGGGTCCGGGCCTCCGTTCCTCCCGAGAAGGGCCAGCTGCCTCTCACGATTCCAGCCACGGCTCCGTTGGTGACGGGGAAAAGGGCCGTCGTGTACGTCGAGCTCCCCGGGAGGGACGGCGCGTACGAGGGGAGGGAGGTCGTTCTCGGCCCTCGCGCGGGCGACGACTACGTCGTCCGGGAGGGGTTGTCCGAAGGCGAGCGCGTGGTTGTCCACGGAGCCTTCAAGATCGACAGCGCCATCCAGATTCTCGCCAAACCGAGCATGATGAACCCCGAGGGCGGCGTGCCCATGACGGGCCACGAGCATCACGGATCCGGATCCGCCGGAGCTCCCATGAGCCGAGACCGGTCGCAGCCGCACGATGTTCCTCCGGCCTTCAGAGCCCAGCTGGGTCCCGTCTACTCGGCATACTTCGGTATCCAGAGAGCGCTCAGTCACGACTCGCTCGAACCCGCGAGGGAAGGCGCGGGGTCGCTCATCCGGGCCCTGGGCGCCTCGGACATGCGACTCGTAGAGGGAGCGGCCCACGACGACTGGATGAGAGAGCTCGGCCGATCCCGGAACTCGGCCGAGGCCATCCGCTCGGCTTCGGATCTCGAGGACGCCCGGCGCGCCTTTGATCCTCTCTCGCAATCCCTGATCCGGGTGGCGACTCTGTTCCGCCCGGCCAGCGGGACGCCCATCATCGTCTACGACTGCTCGATGGCCTTCGAAGGGCGGGGAGCCAGATGGCTCCAGGACACCCACGGCGTAGAGAACCCGTACTTCGGCTCGGCCATGTTCCGGTGCGGCGAAGAGTTGGAGACCGTCGTACCGGGAGCGACGACTGCGCCGGTCGAGCACGTTCACTAGAGAGATCCCGATGGCCGAGTCTCCTCATCACGACCCCTTCTCCTCACCCTCCTGGATCGACCGAGTGATCCGGTTCTGTCTGCAGAAGAAGGTCATCGTTCTCCTCTTCGTCGTCCTCGTGATCGCGTGGGGACTCATGGTCGCGCCCTTCGACTGGGAGATGGGCGGATTGCCCCGCGATCCGGTTCCGGTGGACGCCATCCCGGACATCGGGGAGAACCAGCAGATCGTGTTCACCGAATGGATGGGACGATCCCCGCAGGACGTCGAAGATCAGATCACCTACCCCCTCACCGTCTCGCTTCTCGGCATTCCGGGCGTCAGGACCATCCGCAGCGTCTCGATGCTGGGTTTCTCCACGATCTACGTGATCTTTGACGAGAGCGTGGAGTTCTACTGGTCGCGATCCCGCGTGCTGGAGAAGCTCAACAGCCTCCCGCCGGGCGCCCTTCCCGGGGGCGTTCAGCCGGCGCTGGGACCGGACGCCACCGCCCTGGGTCAGGTTTTCTGGTACACGCTGGAAGGACAGGACGAGAGCGGGCGACCCACCGGAGGTTGGGACCTCCACGAGCTGAGGTCCATCCAGGACTGGTACGTTCGCTATGCGCTGATGTCCGCCGACGGCGTGAGCGAGGTTGCCTCGGTGGGCGGGTTCGTGAAGGAGTATCAGGTGGATGTGGACCCCGACGCCATGCGCGCGTACGGCGTCGGGCTGGATGAAGTCTTCGCCGCCGTCAGGATGTCGAACCTGGAGGTCGGGGCGCGCACCGTCGAGATCAACCGGGTCGAGTACGTGATCCGGGGCATCGGGTTCGTGAAGGGCCTGGAGGACCTCGAGAACGCCGTCGTCAAGGTCCGAGACAATGTGCCCGTATACGTCCGGAACGTCGCCCATGTCGCGCTGGGTCCGGCCCTCCGTCGGGGCGCCTTGGACAGGGACGGGGCCGAGGCCGTCGGTGGAGTGGTCGTCGTCCGGCACGGCGAGAATCCCCTGGCGGCCATCCACAACGTCAAGGACAAGATCGAAGAGATCTCGCCCGGGCTTCCGAAGAAGACGCTCCCCGACGGCACCGTGAGCCAGGTGCGGATCGTGCCGTTCTACGACCGGACGGGTCTGATCTACGAGACGCTCGGTACCCTCGGGACGGCGCTCACCGAGGAGATTCTCGTCACCATCATCGTGGTCTTGCTGATGGTCCTGCATCTGCGCAGTTCCATCCTCATCTCCGGACTCCTCCCGCTGGCGGTGCTGATGTGCTTCATCGCCATGAGGGTCTTCCGGGTGGATGCGAACATCGTGGCGCTCTCCGGGATTGCGATCGCCATCGGCACAATGGTGGACATGGGCATCGTCATCTGCGAGAACATCCTGAAGCACCTCGATAGCGCGGACCCCGGCGAGGATCGGCTGGACGTCATCTACAGGGCGTCCAGCGAGGTGGGGGGAGCCGTTCTCACGGCCGTCTCCACCACGGTCGTGGGCTTCCTGCCGGTCTTCGCCATGCAGGCGGCCGAAGGGAAGCTGTTCCGGCCCCTGGCCTTCACCAAGACCTTCGCGCTCATCGCCGCGGTGGTGGTCGCGATCGCCGTGATCCCGCCGCTGGCCCACGTCCTGTTTGGGGGGAGGCTCCGCCGGGACCGTCTCCGGCGGGTCCTGTACGGATCCCTGGTGGCCTTCGGGATCGCGGCGGGGGTCTGGATCGTCTGGTGGTTGGGCGTCCTCGTCGTGGTCCTGGGGCTCTACCCGCTGGTCGAGGATCGGTTCCCCCGGGCCGCGCGCCCGTGGTCCCGAAGGCTGCCCTTGGCCATTCCGGCCCTGGCGGTGGCGTTGTTGCTCTCGGAGCACTGGCTTCCGCTCGGACCGTCCAGCGGCTTCCTTCGGAACTTCGCGTTCGTCGGCCTGCTGCTGGGGGGCGTGCTCTTGTTCTTCCATCTCTTCCAGCGAGCGTACGGGCGCATCCTGAGATGGTGCCTGGACCACAAGGCGGTCTTTCTCACAGTGCCGGTCGGGATCATCGTTCTCGGGGCATTGACCTGGCTGGGCTTCGATGCCTTCTTCGGGTGGCTGCCGCGCCCGGTGAAGACCCTTCGTCCGGTTTCGGCGCTTGCGCACACGTTCCCGGGCCTCGGCAAGGAATTCATGCCGCCGCTCGACGAGGGGTCGTTCCTGTACATGCCCACGACCATGCCGCACGCTTCGATCGGGGAGGTTCTGGACGTGCTCCAGAAGCAGGACATGGGCATCCGGGGCATTCCAGAGATCGATCAGGTCGTAGGCAAGCTGGGCCGGGCCGAGACGCCGCTGGATCCCGCGCCGGTGTCGATGATCGAAACCGTGATCAACTACAAGCCGGAGTACCTGGTAGACACAAGCGGCAGACGTCTCACCTTCCGGTTCGACGGCTCCGAGAACGATCTCTTCCGGGACGAGGGGGGGACGCCGCTTCCCGCGCCCGACGGGGATCCGTACCGGGTGCGAGGCCGGTACGTGCGGGATGAGGGCAACCGGCTGATTCCGGATGCCCGCGGGATGCCGTTCCGTCTCTGGCGGCCTGCGCTGGATCCCGATCTCAATCCCGGCCGGCCGGCCTGGCGCGGGATCCGGAATCCGGACGACATCTGGGACGAGATCCTGAAGGCCACGGACATCCCGGGGACGACCTCGGCGCCCAAGCTGCAGCCCATCATCACGAGGATCGTCATGCTCCAGAGCGGGATGCGGGCCCCCATGGGTGTGAAGGTCAGGGGTCCCGATCTTGAGACGATCGAGGCGGTTTCTCTGGACATCGAGAGATTCCTCAAGGAGCTCCCGATGGTGGAGCCCGCCACCGTGATCGCCGACCGGATCGCGGGCAAACCGTACCTCGAGATCCGGATCGACCGGGAAGCTATCGCCCGGTACGGCATCAGGTTGGGCCGGGTGCAGGACGTGATCGAGGTGGCCATCGGGGGCAAGCGGATTACGACGACCGTCGAGGGGCGGGAGCGGTATCCTGTGCGGGTGCGCTACCTGCGGGAGCTTCGGGATACGGTGGAAGGTCTCGCCAGGGTGCTCGTTCCCGCGCCCGACGGAACGCAAGTGCCGCTGGAGCAGGTGGCGACGATCGAGTATGTGCGCGGGCCCCAGATGATCAAGAGCGAGGACACCTTCCTGGTCGGGTACGTCGTGTTCGACAAGAAGCCCCGGTTTGCCGAGGTCGACGTCGTCCGTCAAGCCGAGGAATACTTGGAGTCCAGGCTGGAGGCCGGAGAGTTCGAACTCCCCGCAGGCGTGAGCTACGCGTTTGCCGGAAACTACGAGAACCAGGTTCGCTCCGAGAAGAGACTCATGGTGATCCTCCCGCTGGCGCTCTTCGTGATCTTCATGATTCTCTACCTCCAATTCAACTCCGTGCCCACCACTGCGCTCGTGTTCTCGGGGATCGTCGTGGCATGGGCCGGAGGCTTCGTCATGATCTGGCTGTACGGGCAGGGCTGGTTCTTGGATTTCTCCGTGTTCGGCACTTCGATGCGCGACCTGTTCCAGGTGCATCCCCTCAACCTCAGCGTGGCCGTATGGGTCGGTTTTCTCGCGCTCTTCGGAATCGCAACGGACGACGGCGTGATCATCGCCACCTATCTCAACCAAACCTTCGCGCGCCGGAAGCCGTCGTCCGTCGAACAGATTCGCCAGGCCACCGTGGAGGCGGGAGAGCGCCGGGTCCGACCGGCCGTGATGACGGTGGCGACCACGATTTTGGCACTGATCCCGGTCCTGACCTCCACCGGACGCGGTTCAGACATCATGGTCCCCATGGCGATTCCCTCCTTCGGGGGGATGGTGTTCGTCGTGCTGACGATCTTCACGGTCCCGGTGCTCTACTGCGGCATCCAGGAACTCCGTCTCAGACGGGAACGTATTTGATTTGAATCGATTAGCGGATGGCAGGAGGCTGCGCCCCACGCGCGTTTCGAGCTTGACAGGAGGGGCCTATTAGAGTATACTAGTACTAGAATACTAGAATATCTCTGACCCGGAGTCCGTACCCATGGGGGGTCTTCTGAGAGTATCCGAAGCGGCGTCCCTGGCCCTGCATTCGATGGCGCTTCTGGCGGGGAGCTCGGAAGGGCCGGTGTCGACGCACGAAATGGCCGAGCGGCTGGGGGTCTCGGAGGCCCATCTCTCGAAGGTCCTCCAACGGCTCGCAAAGGCAGGACTGGTGCGCTCCACCCGGGGGCCGGGCGGGGGCTTCCGGCTGACGAAGAGGAGCAGCCGGATCAGCCTGCTTGAGATCTACGAGGCCATCGAAGGGCGGTTGACTTCGAGCGAGTGCCTGCTCGGCAGAAAGGTCTGCGGTGGAGGGGGGTGCATCTTCGGGGACGTGCTCAGGTCGGTGAGCCGGCAGATCCGGGAGTACCTGTCGCGGACCCGCCTTTCACAGTTCTCGGACCTCTGTGTAGGGAAAACGACCCATGCGTAGGCGGACCTGCAACCTCTGTCCGAGGAGAAGAACTCATGCGTAGGAAGATCATCAGGATCGACGAGGAGAAGTGCACGGGCTGCGGCGAGTGC
>Ga0180438_10004060_pt1 | contig 21449 bp, 20 predicted proteins | sample SS_ome_12_FD_132455 | JGI IMG/M metagenome (GOLD analysis project Ga0180438, IMG submission 132455) | Hypersaline lake sediment archaeal communities from the Salton Sea, California, USA - SS_3_D_2 metaG | ecosystem: Environmental > Aquatic > Non-marine Saline and Alkaline > Hypersaline >... | reverse complement strand
TTGATTCTATTCCCGTCCATACTTGCTGTCAAGACATGTCGCCCGGTTTCAGCAATTCCAAATTTGGCATACAGATTGTCGATTTCGCTCATTTCGCTCGCCCTGGATTGCCAAATCCAGGAGGTTGGTTTGGATTTGGCAATCCAAACCGAGCATATTTGGAATTGCTGGCCCGGTTTGAGTGCCTTCAAATCTCTGTTAGGGCGCATCCCCATGCCCTAGCTGACACAGTGAGGATGCGCAGGTGATAACACGGAAACGGTTTTGCCACTGGTTAACCAGGAACGCAATGTCTAGAAACATGCTTACCAGGATGTCAGCCATCCACAGCATTGTCTTGCCGGCGTTAACGGCCTCGGGCCGTTTGAACACAGACACGCCGTTGCTGATAGCTTCCACTAATGGTATCCAGCATTTGGGATCATCTCTTTTCTACTGTTTTGTTCAAAGAATCGGACTGCCCTCTTTTCCGGGGGAGACTCTCAGGAAATGTAACGCGCTTTGTTTGATCTGCTCAGCTAGCTGCCCAGGGTCTTCGTCGTCCAGCAAAAGGTGACCAGCAGCCATCGTCCCGTGCCCGCCCGCGATCCCCCTCTCTCCGGCCAGGTGCTGCGCCAGTTGCCCGGCTCCTCCCTGTCGTCTGCGAGTCCGCACCGACAGGATGAGCTCATCGCGATGTACGCCGATGCAAATTACCCATTGAGTTCCCTCTAACCTCATCAGTAGGTCGGCTATTTCTGCTGCCAAGTCTGGATAGGCCATGTGGCCGATGTAAGTTATGAGAATACCATCGTAGGCACGCGCTGCATGTAAGGCCGCGTCGAGACTCCGAAAGTATTCGACTGGAACTTTAGCATTCTCAATCTCAACCAGTGCATCGATATCAATGCGGGGCTGAAGGTAGAAGTAGGCATCTATGTCAGCTTGTGAAGCGCCTCGGCCCAGCTCCAGGGTGTCGCTCTTGATGCCATAGAATAGCGCCGTGGCCAGCGCTGAAGGTGGCTCAAGATCGGCAGCCTGCAGATACTCAGTCAGGATGGTAGAAGTGGCGCCGACATCCGAGCGCACATCGGCAAATCTGACAACCTGTGTCAGTTCGCGAGGGGGATGGTGATCGATGACAATCACCGGAGAACGGTCCGATGGTAGGGGGTTGTTGCCGGTGCCTGGCTGGGTGTCAATGAGGGCTACCGCGTCTGTGTGGCGCAGAGTGGTGTTGGTCAGGCGGTGAAAGGGTTGGGCCAAATAGCGCATCAGTGCCTTGTTCTCGGCCCGGCCGATAATGCCCTTATAAGCGATGAGACTCTCAGTATTCAGTCTTTCCGCCAACAGGTAACGAAGTGCAAGTGCACCGGCAATGGCGTCCGGATCGGGATCATTGTGAGGCAGGATAAGTAGGCTGTTTAAGCCACTCACGACCTCTTGTAATGCTTCGAGCTGCTTGTCTACCGTATCCGATGTCATTCATTGGGTCCCTGGAATGAATAACCTACGCCGGGTACAGTCAGAATGTAGCATGGGTTGCGTGGATCGGTTTCCACCTTGGTGCGTAACCGACTGATCAGTCCTCGAACTAATTCTCGGTCACCCCGACCGCTGTAACCCCACACCCGCTCCACGATGGTGTCGGTCGGGAGAACCTGCCCGTGGTTGATCATCAGGGTATACAGAAGACGGAACTCGAGGTGGGTGAGACGCCGGGACATATGACCGCTGACCTCGACTGTTCGCGTCGCCGGGTCCAGGGTTAACCCGCCCAGGCTGAGGGAGGGCAGGCTAAAAAGAGGCACGCTCCCGGAACGGCGCAACAGGGCACGCGTTTGGGCGATCAACAACCGTGCGCTGAAAGGGCGGGTCACCACCAAATCTGCGCCCATGTCCAGTAGTGCATAGTGTAGCTCTTCATCCACCGAGTCTACGACGATAATCAATGGTACCGGGGCTTCGGCGCGCACGCGACTTACCTGGCCTTGGGGCGAGGGACTCGAAAGCGCTAGCAGGACCATGTCAGTGGGGCGTTCCTGCCAGGCGTCCATGGCGCGATTTAGGTCTTTGGCTGTGGTCACCGTCAGCCCGGCCCGCTGCAAAACCAGCGCGAGGACCGCGGCTTCATCAGAGTTTCCGGCAAGCAGTAAGGCATACATAGCAGGGATTCCTCATTGTTCTATGGCTCGCCATTATGTGTTAAGTGAAACCCGTGCGTGGACCGTTCCTTCCAAGTGTTATTATGCTCATTAGTATAACATAACCTATCTTCTTACACAACGGGTAGGCCTGACAATGACTGATCCGAACATAACTATCTGAACTTTCTTACGGCGCCATAGAAGCCCGAAATTTTTTATTTCATATGTTCGGATCAGTAGGGACATTGTAAAGGGTCCGGTCTCCGAAATCGGTACCAAGTAACGACGCAGAGGTCCTGATGGCTGGGCTGAAAAATCTCCGGTCGGAGACGCAGCGACTGTACACAGATCTTGGTTGGATGTATATAGATTTCACAGTTTTCTTAATTTTTTATTATTGAAAAATAGGCAAAATTGCGGATTGAAAATCAGGGAAAAGTGTGATATATGGAGTATATCAACAAGCTCCCTATGGCTGAGGGGGCTTCCTCTCTCTTACCTACACTCCTCTTGTAGGTCTTTCTTTTCTGGTGCTGACGGTGTCAGAGTCTGTTTCGATGGAAGCGTACGTCTCTTCGACTGCGAATCATCGCGGAGAGTTTCTAAGTGCCATAGATCGTGAAGATCTACGGTGTGCAGCGCTGCTGTAGAGTCACTTGTTGGGCGGCTCACTGGCATATGAGGGATTGGAGAAACGGGTCGATTCGCACAGGACTATCGTTCTATAATCAAGAGCATTGGGCGCAATCCACTTGTGAGACGTAAGCGGTGTCAGGTTCCCGAGGAGAGACCTCAGACTATATCTGTGAGTCAGTACAATTATCATAGCGGAAACCAGCAGGAGTATCCACGCAACATTTACACAATAAGGAGAATATCCAATGTCACTCGAAGAATTCAAATCTAAAATCCTCTGGGCGGGCGAGGAGGCGTGGCTGAAGGGAAACGTGGATGCCTTCGACGAAGTCTACGCCGCCGACTATGTCTGGCATAGACCACCGCTCCCGGACCTCGAAGGACTCAAGGCCGCTAAACAAAGCGTAGCAGGCACTCGTCAGGCCTACTCCGACATTCAGGTCACTTTCGAAGAATGGATTGCCGAGGGGGACAGCATTGCCTACCGGTGGACGTGGCAGGCAAAACATACGGGTGAATCACCTACCCTGCCCATTCCGCCCACTGATAAAGAGGTGGCGTTGCGAGGCTGCACGGTCGTCCACATCGCGGACGGTAAGGTCGTCGAGGAATTCGAATATTCGGACTATCTGGGCTTCTTGCAGCAGTTAGGTGTCGTGCCGCCGCTGAGGTAGAAACGACACCTACCTCCAGGTTGTCAGAGATACCCAGATTGTCAAGTGGGCGGTGGGCTGGCACCCCCACACACATAATATACAAGGGGCTTGGGCATGGGCGACGCATTGCCTCAACTTAATCCTGACTTAGTGTATGACCTCTTTTGGGATATCTTCAAGCCCCAATTCATTCGGCTTGCTCTTCAACTCGATGTTTTCACCCCGCTTGCAGCTGGCTCAACTACTGCAGAACAGGTTGCGCAATCCTGCCACTGTGACACCTGGGGAATGAAGAGTTTGTTGGACTACCTTTGTAGTCTGCAAGTGCTTGAGTGTCACGGTAACAGCTATGCACTCACCCCCACAGCCGCCACTTTTTTGTGGTCAAGGGTCGAAAAGCGTATGTTGGCGATATGATATCGCACTACACAGACAACGCGCTATTCGATAACATTCAGCAGTCTCTGCGTAGTGGTAAGCCTATTTCTTTGGGAGAGAATTTCGTCCAAGATGCGTGGCTTGAAAGCTATTTGCCGTGGCGCATCCCGAAAAGTCTGGAGATGTGGCAAGCCGCAGGCGTCAAGACCGAGTATCAGGAAAGTTTGCGAATACTCGATATCGCCTGTGGCTGCGCCGTCAAGAGTTTGTCGCTTGCTCAGGCTTCGCCAAACGTGTGGGTTACTTGTCTGGATTCTGCTCAGGTGCTTTTGGTTGCGCGTGACTTGGCGGAACGAATGGGGGTTGAGTCTCAAGTCGTTTTCGAGCCGGCCAATATATTGGATGCCGACTTCGGTGAGAATCAATTTGATGCTGCTCTTTCAGGGCAAATCACGCACTACCTTACGGAGGCACAAAACGCCAGCCTTTTCCACCGCATCTATTCTGCCTTGTCACCAAATGGCGTATTTGTCATTGATTGTCCAATGGCAACGGACGAGCCCGCTGAGACAACCAGTTTCCTGACTCTGGTCTTGTGGGCTAATAGTGGCGGTGCTGCTCATTCGTTTGAAATGTATCAGGCTTGGTTAAGTGACAGTGGTTTTCGCCAGATAAAGCAGTTGAGCGAGCGATGGCTGGCAGCCATCAAATAACGGCGGCTAACATTGCCTTCTATAGCCGTCGCTGCGGTTACGCGGCTGCTGACTTGGCCGGTAGCCTTCGTCTTCGGAGATAACCAGTGGGAATATGGAAACAACAAAACTGATACGCGCACCAAAGTCTTATTGCTCTTGCTGGACAAACTGGTTCTTGCGCTGATCATCGCGAGTGCCGGTTTCTTCTTCAACTTCCTGCTTCAGCAGGAGAAAACTCATAGTGATTACCAGAAACAGATCTTCGATCGAAGGGTCCAGGCGTATGTCACTATCCTGGAGGAAGCCAAGCGCACACGTGATCAACTCGCTATTCTCTATGGGGTGGATGAGGACGGGAGTGAAGCTTTGGGCGAGCTAGGTCACAAAATGCAACTAGAGGGGCTTTCGTGGAAGGCGCGGACTCTTGAAACTGGTTTTGGTCATAGCTCGCGAGGGGGGGGAGTTACCAGCCGATTCTAGAATCTCTCACTAGCATCGAACGAGTCACTCGAGAGAATGACCTATATGTCTCTCTGGAAGTAAAGGATCGAGTGGACGAATTCCTGGATATCGTGATTGACGATTTGAGCACGAGCTTGGAGAAGGCGGAGCGTGAACAGCAGGCAACTGATTCTGGTCGAACCCCGTCATTGGTAGCTGAGGAAAAAGCGTTCCGGCAGTCAGCGTGGGGGAGATCTGAAAAGGCATATCAAGCACTTCGCGAAGAGATCAGAAACCGCCTGCGCATCGAAGGCATACCACTTGGATGACCGTGGGATACGTCACACTCAATTGGCGGCAACCAGGAATCTTACTCACGAATAAAGGAGATATCCCATGTCACTCGAAGAACTCAAATCCAAAATCCGTTCGGCAAATGAGGAAGCATGGTGCAAGGGCAACGTCGATGCCTTTGACGAAATCTACGCCATCGACTGCGTCTGGCATAGCCCCCCACTGCCGGACGCTGAAGGACTGGAGGCCGGCAAAGAAAGGGTGGTCGGCATCCGTCAGGCCTACTCCGACATCCAGGTCACGTACGGGGAGTGGATTGCCGAGGAGGACACTATCGTTTACCGGTGGACCTGGCAGGCAAAGCACACCGGACAATCACCGTCCCTGCCCATTCCACCCACCGGAAAAGAGGTGATCAAAAAAGGGTGCGTCGTAGTCCACATCGCGGACGGCAAAATCGTCGAAGAGTTGGAGTATGCAGATTACCTCGGCTTCTTGCAGCAGTTAGGTGTCGTGCCGCCGCTGGGGTAGAAGCCAGTTCCTGGTGTTGAACCCATGTCTCCCTGTTTGCCGCTAGCAGTCCCCAGCACCCCCACGATTCGGAGGGGGTGCTGGGGGGATTTGGGCTTTGCCCAGACGATAGAGGCTGGGCGCTTTGCCCTGGCCAACCTACGGCATCACTTCAAAAGGCCCCTTCTTACTGATAGGACGGCCCGGCGGGGTCGACCAGCAGATCAGGTAGACCGGCCCCACTTCAACCATAAAGCTGTAGGTCTTGCTCTCGCCCGGGCTAAGATGCTTTTCCGAAATCGTGTACACCCAGTCAGGGGGAGCGTCCCCGCTGGTTGCTGCCATAAGATCGGCAAAGGTCTTGTCCGGATCTAGCAGGTTGAAAAAGGTCAGCATGTACTCCTCCTTGTCCAGGTCTTTCGCGTCGGCGGTCACCGTCACCTCGCCGGCCTGGAGGATCATTGAGTCATTGTAAGTGCAGCCCCCTTCCGAAATGGTGATGGTCATATCGGATACCGGACCTTCCGACTACGGGGAGGGAGGTGGGGCGGGCGGATTTACGGTAAAAGGCCCCAGCCCACCGATAGCTAGGTCCGGTGGCTGCGACCAGCAGACCCCGTAGACCGGCCCTTCCTCAACTGCAAAGCTGTAGGTCGCGCTCTTGGCAGCGCCTAGTGTGTGGATCGATATCATGTTCGCCCAGGGAGGTGGATCAGACCTGGACGTTGACGCCATTAGGTCCAAAGCGTCCTTGTCCGGGTCCAGGGTGAAAAAGGTCAGGGCATACAACTCGTTGTCCTGGTCCTGCACATCCATGGTCACCTGGATCTCGCTGGCTTGCAATGTCATCGGGCCGTCGTATATACAGGTCCCCTCCGAAATGGTGACCGTGAGCTCGGATACCGGGTTTTCGGACGACGGAGCGGCCGGTGGTTCGGGGGGCATGACCTCAGCCAGGGCCGGCTTGAGCCTGGCCAGGGACTCCTCGGTAAGGGTCCACGCATAGCTTACGATCTTGCCGTCGTGGATCACGTAGACCTCGGTCGCCTCCAGTGGCGCGACCCCGAGTTGACGCGTGAAGTCGTGCCAGTTCTTGGCCCGGGCATTCACCTCGTCGCCAACAATCGAACGGATATCAACTTCCCATTGGAGATGGCTGGACACGTTCTCCTCAAAGACGGGACGGAACTGCTCCTTTCCCTTGTAAATTTCGGTCCCGGTCGGTGGGAGACCAAGAAAGTAGACCACGGCATCATCGTCCCAGTAGGCCATCGCGCCCTCGAGATCGCCGGCGTTCATGCGCTCCGTCATGCTCATCACCGTCGCCGAAGGCAGATTGGCTGTTGGAGTAGCCTGCATTACAGGTGTCTCGGTTGGGGGAGGCTGGGTCGGTTGGGCTGTGGGCGCTTCGGGCACAGGCGTCTGGGTCGGGGATGGTTGGGTCGCCGGGATGGCACATCCGGCAATGCTCAACACAAAGATCATAAGTATCACAGTCAGTTGGTACAATCGGGTTTTCATGGGAATTCCTCCTTCATTTTGTTACTTGCCTGGTTTGATTGATGACTACTTTGACAATGTCATGCTTCTCCATTTGCTCGGCAGGGATGGGCAGATCCCTGCCTTTCTCTACGGTGTGATGCGTGCAACGGGGATTTGTCAATCACCTTTCGAGCGAACATGGCACGGTCGAACTGCCTACAGATTAGCAGACGGCCGTTGGGACAACGTGATAGGAACGCAAGGGAATCGCAAGGCTTGTTTCGCGCCCTGTAGCGCAGTGGAGTCGGGTCAGATGCTCAAGTAAATCCATGTGCGTCAGGGCTGGTCGGTTCCAGCCAGCCCAGGAGGTAGGTATGGCACGTTTGTCACTCTCGTTATTGGGGCCTTTCCAGGCGACGTTGGATGGAGGGCCAGCGATGGGTTTCGAATCAAACAAGGTAAGGGCGCTGTTGGCTTACCTGGCGGTCGAGGCCGACCGGCCCCATCCCCGCGAAACCTTGGCCGGCCTGTTGTGGCCTGATTACCCCAATCGCTCTGCCCTTACCAACTTACGCTCCGCGCTGGCCAATCTGCGCCACGCCATCGGCGACCGTTTGGCCGATCCGCCCTTCTTGCTGATCACCCGCGAAACAATCCAGTTCAACGCGGCCAGCGATTATGCGCTGGATGCATTGGTCTTCCAAGACCTGCCGGATCTGTCGATCGACCAATTGGAACAAGCCGTCGCCGTCTGTCGCGGTAGCTTCTTGGAAGGATTCTCCCTCGGCGATAGCGCTCCTTTTGAGGAATGGATGCTGGTCAAACGGGAGCAGATCAACCGGCAGATGATGGATGCGCTGCAACGACTGGCGGCGCATTTCGAGGCACGCGGAGATTACAAACGCGTCATCACCTATGCCCGGCGGCGGCTTGAGCTGGAAGCGTGGGATGAGGATGCGCATCGCCAGTTGATGCGGTCGCTTGCTCTAAGCGGTCAGCGCAGCCGGGCCCTGGCTCAATATGAGACGTGTAGCCGACTGCTTCAGCAGGAACTGGGCGTCGAGCCAGACCAGGAGACGATGGCCTTGTATGAGCGCATCCGCGACGAGACGCTCGCGCCAATATCCACGGCGCGTCCAGACAAACTGGACGGTCAAGAGACGGAACCACCAGCCCCGGGTGAACCTCCCTTCAAGGGCTTGAACTTTTTTGACGAGGCCGACGCAGACCTGTTCTTCGGCCGCGAAGAGCTGACCGCCCAACTCGTGGCGCAGGTGTGTGGATGTCTCCCTCCCGATAGCGGCCAGTATCATGTCCTGGCCGTGATCGGCGCGTCCGGCAGCGGCAAATCGTCGATCGTGCGCGCTGGGCTTGTTCCCACCCTCAGATGCCTGGCGCCGCCTGAGAAAGGCGCCGTGGCCGGCAGCGATCCTGGATCACAGCCAGTCTTCCAAGATTCGATCTGCGTGATGACGCCCACGGCTCACCCGCTGGAAGCGCTCGCTATCAGTTTAACGCGTACGTCCGATTCGGTGATGGCCACCGCTGCGCTGATGGATGACCTCGCCCGTGACCCGCGCAGCCTGCACCTGGCTGCCGCCCGCATCGCACACTGTAACTGCGCCTCCCACGTGTTGCTGGTCGTGGATCAATTCGAAGAGCTGTTCAGCTTGTGTCATGACGAAGCCGAGCGCGAGAAATTCGTGGACAACCTGCTCTACGCCGCACAAGCCCCGGGCCCGTCCATCGTCGTCATTGCCTTGCGCGCCGATTTCTATGCCCAATGCGCCCCCTTTGAAAACCTGCGCCAGGCGTTGTGCGAAAGGCAACAATACATCGGCGCCATGAGCCCCGAGGCGTTGCGGCGGGCGATTGAGGAGCCAGCGCGCCGCGGCGGCTGGGCCTTTGAACCGGGCCTGGTCGATTTGCTGCTGCGTGAGGTCGGCGATGCGCCGGGCGCGCTGCCGCTGCTTTCCCACGCCTTGCTCGAAACGTGGCGGCAGCGGCGTGGGCGCACCCTCACGCTGGCCGGTTACCAGGAGTCCGGCGGCGTGTCTGGCGCGCTCGCCAAGACCGCCGAGACAACGTTCAATCGGTTAACGCCCGAGCAGCAGGTCATTGCCCGCAACCTCTTTGTGCGGTTGACCGAGTTGGACGAAAGCGGCGGCGACGAGCATCTGCCTGGGCTCTACACGCGCCGCCGCGCCGCGCTGTCCGAGCTCATCCTGCGCCCGGAGGATGAGCCGCTTGTGCAAGACGTGCTCAAGAAGCTGGCCGATGCCCGCCTGATCACCACCGCTCACGAGACGGTCGAAGTCGCCCACGAAGCGCTGATCCGCGAGTGGGCTAGGCTGCGCGGCTGGCTCAACGAGAACCGGGAGGGCTTGCGCTTGCACCGCCACCTCACCGAAGCGGCCCAGGAATGGGAGAGGCTGGCGAGAGATGCCAGCCTGCTCTACCGGGGCGCCCGGCTGGCACAGGCGCTGGAGTGGGCAGACGCCCATCCAGACGATCTGAACTTGCAGGAGCGGCTCTTCCTCGAAGCAAGTCTGGCCGAACAGGAGGCTGAGCAGGAAGCCGAAGCAGCCCGCCAGCGGCGCGAGCTCGAAGCGGCGCAGGCTCTGGCCGAGGCGCAACGCCGGCGGGCGGAAGCCGAGATCGAGCGCGCCGAGGAGCAAGCGCAGGCCGTCCGCAAGCTGCGACGACGTGCGGTTTACCTCGTCCTGGCGCTGGTGGCCCTGACCGGGCTGCTGCTCGTCGCCACTTGGCTGGGCCAACTGGCGACACGCAATGCCCGGGCAGCGCAGGAGCAGGCGCGCCTGGCCACGTCGCGTGAACTGGCCGCCGCTGCCGTCAACAACTTGCAGGTTGACCCTGAGCGCAGCGTGCTGCTGGCTCTGCACGCGCTCTCGAGGGCCGACACGCTGGAAGCCAGCAATGCCCTCCACCAGTCTCTGCCCGAGCTGCACATCCTGCGCACCATCCCGGCCCATAGCAGCAAGGGCGCGCCCGGCGTAGCGTTCAGCCCGGATGGCGCCCGCCTGGCCAGTATCGGCGCGGATGGCACGGCCAAAGTGTGGGATACGGCTTCCGGAGGACAACTCCTCACGCTGTCCGGCGCGTCAGGCGACACCGGATATAGTGTTGCCTTCAGTCCGGACGGCAGGCTCCTGGCAACGTCCTGGTCCAGTCAGGTCATTGTGTGGGATGCCGCCACTGGTGAAAGGCTGTTCAGCCTATCCGGGGAAGTTCTCGGGATGGCCGTCGATCACCTTGATTTCAGCCCGGATGGAACACGCCTGGCGGTCGCCAATATGGACGGCCTGCCGAAAGTCTGGGATGTCGCTACGCACACGGTGCTATTCGCACTGACCGGCCACACGCAGACTTGCGACGGCATTGCGTTCAGCCCTGACGGGAAACGACTGGCCACCGGCGATCTTGCCGGGGTCGTCAAGATTTGGGACGCGCTCACAGGGCAGGAACTGGCCACCCTTGAGCACGGTGGAATGGTGCATAGCGTGACCTTCAGCCCGGACGGGGGACGAGTGGCTTCAGCCAGCGACGACGGCCGGCTGATGGTCTGGGAAACCGCCACCGGTAGATCAGCGTTGAGCTTGCCCGCCCGTTCGGGGCTCTACGACGTGGTCTACATGCCGGACGGGGAGCGCCTGGTTAGCGTTCATCAGGATGGAACGACCGCCGTATGGGATGCGGTCTCCGGCCAGCCGTTGCTCACGCTGGCTGGTCACCTGAGCACCGTCATCGCTGTCGCCGCCAGCCCTGACAACGTGCAGATTGCGACTTCAGGCTACGATGGCACGGTCCGGCTATGGGGCACGACGCCGGGCCGCGAGCTGCTTACCGTGGCTGCCCACGACGGCCCGGTCTACGGCGTCGCCTACAACCCAGACGGGTCCCGGCTGGCTACCGTGAGCCTGGATGGGACCGCCAAGCTTTGGGATGCGTCGTCCGGGCTGTTGGCGCTTTCTCTAAGCCCCGATGGCGCGGCTGGCGGCCTGACCGGTCTTGCGTTCAGCCCAGACGGCAGCCGTCTGGCCGCCGGCGGCGGGGATGGAACGGTGTACGTCGACGACGCTATCACAGGACGGACAGTGCTCACGCTGACCGGTCACACGGACGCAGTGCTGGGCCTGGCCTTCAGCACGGATGGGAAGCGATTGGCCACCATCAGTTGGGATGGGACGGCCAGGGTCTGGGATCTTGTCTCTGCAAAAGAGATCGTGACCTTTGCCGGTCACGGCAATCATTTGCTTTTTGGTGTGACCTTCAGTCCGGATGGGAAGCACGTCTTAACAGGCGGCGACGATGGGTATGTACGCGAGTGGGATGCTCGGAGCGGACGAGAGCTGCGCACCTTTTCCGGCGAAGGGATGGAGGTATACGGCGTCGCCCTGAGTCCAGATGGCGAGCGACTGGCCATAGGCCGACAAGATGGCGTCGTAACCGTGTGGGATGTCTTGTCGGGCAACAGGTTGTTCCAACTGTCCGGCCACGCCGGGCTGATTCTGCGCCTGGCATTCAGCCAGGACGGCAGACGCCTGGCTACAGCCAGCTTTGACGGGTTCGCCAAGGTGTGGGACATGCAAACAGGCCAGGAGCTTATGACGCTGTATGGCAATACCAGCAATGTGTTCGGCGTTGCGTTTAGCCCGGATGGCAAGCACGTGGCAACGGCGGGCGGCGATGGCACAGGACGTATCTACACCATGGACATGGATGAGTTGACCAAACTTGCCCGCTCACGCGTAACTCGCGCGCTGACAACCGAGGAATGCCGCCGGTATTTTCACCTCGACCAGTGTCTGGACGACGGTTGGGGGCATGGCGTACCTTGAGACACATCGCGCGATACCCCATTAACTAATACACCCGCAGTGAATTCAAGGAGGCACCATAAGCTTTGAGAAACTGCTACAGCAGTTGATTATAGCAACATCGATCAAGTTGTCTGTGGCCAGATGTAGTGGAAGTGTACCAGAACTAACTACCACCATTGTATAACTTCCATGCGCGGAAGTCACGCAGTCAATGTTTCCAGACGTCCGCGTAGCTTCTCAGCCTGTTCCTGAAAGCCGGTCAGCTTTTCCCGTTCCTTCTGTATCACCTCGGCCGGTGCCTTGGCTGTGAATCCCTCGTTGCTCAATAACTTCTGGCTGCGAGCGATGCCATTTTCTATGTGCTCCAGTTCTTTCTGTAGACGTGCCCGCTCGGCTTCCAGATCTATCATGCCTGCCACCGGCAGGTAGATTTCGACGCCGCCCACCACCAGCGTCAGGGCCTGCTCCGGCTCATCAAGCAAGGAGTGTGAAATACGCAGGCTGTCGGGATCAAGCCGGGCCAGTTCAACTAGCACATCACGCTGGGTGGAGAGCAGGTCAGCGTTGTCTCCGGCTGAAACCTGCGCCGCGATGCGGCGCGCAGGCTGCACGTCGTACTCAGCCCGGGCATTGCGGATAGCGTGGACGGCGTCCATAACCAGTTGCATGGCCCCCTCGGCCTTCTCATCCACGTCCCCTGGGGTGGGCCATGTGGTAACCATCAGCGAACCGTCTCCATTATGAGGTAAATGCTGCCAGGCTGCCTCGGTGACGAAGGGCATAAAAGGATGGAGCAATCTCAACGTCCGTTCGAGCACGTAGACCAACACCCTGCGTGCCGTGGCCTGGGCGCGGACGTCCGCTCCATAAAGACGTATCTTGGCAATTTCGATGTACCAGTCAGCGTACTCGCCCCATAGGAACTCGTAAATCTGGCGCCCGGCCTCCCCATATTGATAGGCGTCCATTAGCTGGGTCGCGTTTTCGATGAGGCGGTTGTGGCGGCTGATAATCCAGCGGTCTGGTAGGGCCATCGCCGACAGATTCCAGGTGCCACGCCCCGCGTCGAAGGCAGCCCCCAGATTGCTGACCACGAAGCGGGTGGCGTTCCAGATCTTATTGGCGAAGTTGCGGTTGGCGATGATGCGTTCTTCGCTCAGGCTCATATCGTTGCCGGGTGTGCTGCCGGTCAGGAGCGTGAAACGCAAGGCATCGGTGCCGTATTGGTCCATCATTTCCAACGGGTCGATTACGTTGCCAGTCGTCTTGCTCATTTTTCGGCCTTGTGCGTCGCGCACCAGCCCGTGTAGATACACCGTGTGAAACGGAATTTCACCCGTCATCTCCAGGCCTTGCATTATCATGCGTGCCACCCAGAAGAAGAGGATGTCATAGCCGGTCTCCATCACGTCGGTGGGATAGAAGCGCTTGAGATCATCTGTCTCGTCGGGCCAGCCCAGGGTGGAGAAAGGCCATAGGCCGGAGCTAAACCAGGTATCGAGCACGTCCGGGTCTTGCTTCAGATGCTCCCCACCACACTTTTCACAAGCAGTTGGGTCTTGGCGGGCAACAGTCATGTGCTTGCAGTTGCCGCAGTACCACACCGGGATACGATGGCCCCACCACAGTTGGCGGCTGATGCACCAGTCGCGGATGTTTTCCAACCAGTTATAGTAGACTTTTGCAAACCTTTCGGGCACAATCTTGATGCGCCCGTCGCGCACTGCCTCCAGGCCAGCTTCGGCCAGTGGTTGCATCTTCACAAACCATTGCGTGCTGACCATTGGCTCAACCACCTCGCCGCCACGCTGGGAGCGAGGCACCTGCAATGTGTACGTCTCGGTCTTGACGGTCAACCCGGCCGCTTCCATATCGGCCCAGAGCTTTTCTCGGCACTCGTAGCGGTCGAGCCCGTTGTAAGGGCCGGCGTTCTCGTTCATCGTTGCATCAGAGTTGAGGATGTTGATTATCTGCAGGCCGTGACGCTGGCCGATCTCGAAGTCGTTCGGATCGTGCCCCGGTGTGATCTTGAGCGCCCCGGTGCCGAATTCCATAGAGACGTAGGTGTCGTGGATGACCGGGATGGTGCGATTGAGTATCGGCACCAGGCACGTTTTGCCGATGAGGTGACGATACCGCTCGTCGTCAGGGTGGACTGCCACGGCCGTATCGCCCAGGATGGTCTCCGGTCGGGTGGTTGCCACCGGGATGTAACCCTGGCCCGAACCTTTGTCCAAATTCGACCCGGCAATAGGGTACTTGAAATAATAGAGGATGCCCTCCTCTTCGCTGTACTCCACCTCCAGGTCGCTGACCGCAGTCTGCAACCCTGGGGACCAGTTGATAAGGTACTCTCCGCGGTATATGAGCCCCTTGTCGTAGAGACGTACGAAAGCCTCACGCACCGCGCGTGACAACCCCTCGTCCAGTGTGAACCTCTCGCGGTCCCAATCGCAACTGGCCCCCATACGGCGCAGTTGGGTTTGAATGCGCCCGCCGTATTTTGCTTTCCATTCCCAGGTGCGGCGAAGGAATTCCTCGCGTCCAATTTCTTGGCGGCTGGTTCCTTCACCGATGAGCATGCGCTCGACCTGGAGTTGAGTGGCAATCCCGGCGTGGTCGCTGCCTGGGACCCATAGAGACGCGTGCTCCAACATGCGATGATAACGAATCATTAAGTCCTCGACAAAGGTGGTCAGCGCGTGTCCCATATGCAACTGGCCCGTCACGTTTGGGGGCGGCATGGAAATAACGAAAGGCTGGGCCTCGGGGCCAGCAATCTCCGGCTTGAAATAGCCCTGGCTGTCCCACCAGTCGTAAAGAGCCGACTCCACGGCCTGGGGATCGTAGGCTTTGGCCATTTGGGTGGTGTCTATTGGACGTTCGGTCATCGCATATTCACCTCATAACAAGAGTTACAGGTTGATGGTTCCTCTTAATGATCGATGGGATTCTGAGCAACTAAACCTTCGGCGCGGGCCGTATCGCAAAGCATCTCGTCGGCCGAGACAAACACCAAATCCGGTAGATGGGCGGCGATCAGTTGCTGCTTCAGTTTGAGAGCCCCCGCCAGGTGGACCGCATCATAGCCACGCAGGAGATGACGTTGGGTCAACTCAGCCGCTAGCAAGAGCATATCATCACTGACCGACAATGTCATATAACGACGTTCAGAGTCCCGCATAAAGCTGGTATACAGTTGGTTTCTCTCGGGCAGGGTTATGTCCCCCATTCGCTGGCGCCGGTTCAGTGCGGCCGCGGCCTCGACGATTCCGATCTTGACAAAAGCGATGGTGTGTGCAAAACCGTCTTCAACACGTTGGCTGACGATCCTTTCAACCCACACGCTACCCACTTCGGAAACGTACAATTTGACCACTGCGCTAGTATCGAAATAGTAATTGGTCACGAACGCGGTCCTCGATCTTCGATGATGGTTTCCGAAAGAGGAGGTGATAACTCACCGATTCGCTGACGCAGCTCCTCGTGCGAGAGTTCAGTTTCGTTATCTATGAATTTGCGCCACTCTGGTCCCAAAGGATCATATAGCCCGCTTTCTTTGAGAACCCTCAAGACCCGCTCGCGCTCAGGCAGTGTCTCGTCTGGGGGTGTGCTATCCAGGCCGCGTTGTACCTCTTGAATGATGGTCTGATTGAGTGACAGGTTGTTTTCCCTGGCGCGGCGACGCAACCGTTGATGCAGAGCTGCCGGCAGGCGTACCGTAAGCTTGACTGTGCTCTCCATATCCCTATCCCTCCAGGTGTGCCACCATAGTGGCACCATTATATCATCTAAGACCAAGAAAGGGCAAACGCTCAAAACAAAAAACCCCCCTTTCATCCAAGGACGAAAGGGGGCAGGACTTCCGTGGTACCACCTCGGTTCTGACACGTATGCCCACGCTGCTTGATCCAAGGCGCGGCCTGGTGCGTCAGCACTCTCAACCGCGATAACGGGCGGGCCCGGGGTAGCCTACTGGTTGGACCTATATTTCAACTACCCAACTCCCAGGTGACCTTCGGCAGACGGCAAGCGAGAGGCTTCCAGCCGACGACCTCTCTTCTCTTTCAGGCCGGGACCTGCCTACTCCTCCTGTTCGCAGTCGCTACATGTGACAAAAAAATAACCACGACGATGGGCTCCATCGCCCTGGAATTGCTTACAGTATAGTTGATGAAGGCGGGAATGTCAAGACCCAAGCAAAAATTGGCCACTGAAGGCGACCAACATGAACCGGATGCTCTTGCCGGCCCACGCGGCCAGTACAAACTGCCAGACTGGCATTCGCAGTGTGCCAGCGACAATCCCGCCTATATCGAAGGCTGGATTGGGAATTAGGGCCAGCAAGAAAATAACCACCAAGCCTCCCTTACTGTGCATCCGAGTCTCAAGGCGATGATAAAGCGCCCGGTCTTCGACGACGGCGCGGCCACCAACGCCGGCCAGGTAACCGGTCAACTCGCCCAAAGCGGCTCCCAGTCCGGCTATAATCCCAACCGCCACTGGATTCAGCGCTCCGCCCACAGCAAACACAACGGCGTAGCTGGGTGCAGGCAGGATGAGTGTGGCGTTGCCGATCAGGCTGACCAAAAAGACGCCCGGGTATCCATAGATGGCGAAGTCTTTGATATGGTCGCGCAACAGAACAATCCCCACACTAATCCCAATCGCTGCCAGCACCGCGGCGACGCTCTTAACCCACTGTCGTCTCTTCGCTGCTGGCTTGGCAGGTGGAGATGCTGTATTCAGCGATGACAATTCAGTTTCGGTCATAACGTTTCGGCTTGGAACCCATAGACGAGTGGTATTTCTATAAAGGGGAGTTTAAAGCAAATGAAGTGCCCGCTCAAGGCAAATAGGACAGGACAAAGACTCGTGCCAGCTCGGGCTGCCAATATGAAATTCCAGAACAAACCGATTTCTTGGTTTTGGCCAAGCTCGAGCCAGAGGATCATTCGCAGATGTACCAGGAGAGTCGTAGTCCTTGTGACCGGGTTACTTCTCTGTGATGAGGATCTCCTCCATAAAGTCACCTTGCTCTAAACTGAGCACCACATCCATACCCTTCGTCACTTTGCCAAAGACTGTGTGTTTGCCGTTGAGATGAGGCTGGGCCTCGTGGCAGATGAAGAACTGGCTGCCGTTGGTGTTCGGACCAGCGTTGGCCATGCTCAGACTGCCTGCCTCGTGCTTGTAGGGGTTGCTCTTGGTCTCATCTTCGAAGGTATAGCCCGGTCCCCCGGTGCCTGTGCCGTGCGGACAGCCCCCCTGAGCGACAAATCCAGGAATAACGCGATGGAAGGTGAGTCCATCGTAATACCCATCGCGTGCCAAGAAAATGAAGCTGTTGACCGTTCTTGGCGCCTCAGCCGCGAAAAAGTCAAGCTCAATGTCGCCTCGATTGGTCTTGATCGTCGCTGCATAGCTCTTGGTTGTGTCAATCGTCATATCGGGGTACGAAGAATACTGTCTTGCCATGGTTTCTCCCATTTTCAAAAGTCTGAATAACTACCAGGTCAGTTTACCATGAACCAGGATGCTGTCAAACGCCGCAGCGATGTTTCACCAATTGCCTGTTGTAACAACTTCGGTTATCATATTTGAAGTCTTTGAGGGGATACCAAACGCGGATATGTCGACAGCCAGTAAAGATGTAAATGGCGTGAAGAGAGGACGGAGATTTGATGTCTTGCTTTATCTGATTCCTCTTCTGTTCCTTGTCCTCTTTTTCTTCTACCCGCTCGTTTCCATCTTTGCCCTCAGCTTCGCGCCGGAGGGGACGCTGGATCTTTCGGCGTTGCGCAAACTGATCAGCACCGATTATTATGCCCGTACCCTGTGGTTCACTATATGGCAGGCGACTCTTTCGACATTGCTCACGCTGATACTGGCCCTGCCAGGAGCGTATGTCTTTGCCCGCTACCAATTTCGTGGCAAATCGCTGCTCCAGGCATTGACGACCATTCCCTTTGTGTTGCCTACGGTGGTGGTCGCTATGGCTTTTACCGCCTTACTGGGGCCACGCGGTTGGTTGAACCAGGGGTTGATGACGATGTTTGGCTTGGATCGTCCTCCAATTAACCTGCAGTACACGATCTGGATCATCCTACTGGCTCACGTCTTTTACAATTATACCGTGGTGTTGCGCATAGTGGGAGGTTTCGGTGCGAATCTCAACCCTCGAATCGAGGAGGCGGCCCGCATGCTGGGAGCTCGCTCGCGCGATGTGCTTTGGCAGGTGACTCTTCCACTGCTGACGCCCGCACTTGCCGCTGCGGCTCTATTGGTTTTTGTCTTCTGCTTTACCAGCTTTGGTGTCATCCTGATCCTGGGCGGACCGCGTTTCGCCACGTTGGAGGTTGAGATCTACCGTCAAACGGTCAATTTGTTCAATCTGCCACTGGCGGCTGCGCTTTCCATCGTTCAGATTCTTTTCACCTTCAGCTTGATGTGGGTTTATACCCGCTTGCAGGCGCGCACTGCTGTCCCGTTGGATTTGCGTCCCCGAGAGCAAACCCAGCGACGTGTGAGCAGTCTCGCAGACCGGTTCATCGTAGGTGCCACTGTAGTCCTGATGGTAGTGCTGTTGCTGGCTCCGTTGCTCTCGCTGGTGGAGCGATCTTTTACCCTGGGCGGAAACGTCAGCCTTCGCTACTATGGGGAGCTATTTGTCGATCGGCGCGACTCGATTCTCTACGTGCCTCCCGTCCAGGCTGTGGTCAACTCGTTGGGTTTTGCTAGCGTGGCTGTGGTCTTGGCGTTGATGCTGGGTCTCATCAGCGCCAGCCTGTTGGCTCGACCAGGGCGACGGCGGGGCATACGTCGTTTGCAGGCCCTCTTTGATCCACTCCTGATGCTGCCGCTGGGCACGTCGGCTGTGACGTTGGGGTTCGGGTACATCATCGCCCTCGACGAACCTCCGCTCAACTTGCGAACGTCGCTGCTGTTGATACCCCTGGCGCATACCCTGGTCGCGTTCCCCTTCGTGGTACGCAGCCTGCTGCCGGCGATGCGCGGCATCAAGCCGTCGCTGCGCGAGACTGCTGCGGTGATGGGTGCCAGTCCCTGGCAGGTGTGGCGCCAGGTCGATCTGCCTATCGTCGGGCGAGCCTTACTGGTGGGTGCTGTCTTCGCCTTTACCATCAGCATGGGCGAATTCGGTGCTACTGCTCTTATCGCTCGCCCCCAAACACCGACCATGCCGGTGGCCATCTATCGATTCCTGGGACAGCCTGGTGCGCTGAACTACGGGCAGGCGCTGGCGATGAGCACGCTGCTGATGCTCGTCTGTGCAGCGGGTATGATTGCCATTGAGCGTTTTCGTGTGGGCGACGTTGGAGAGTTTTGATGCTGCTCTCGATTCAGGCCATCACCAAGCGCTTTGGTGACATGCTGGCCCTGGCCGGCGTTAGCTTTGACGTGGGCGAGGGTGAAACTGTCTGTTTGTTAGGACCTTCGGGCTGTGGCAAGACGACGCTATTACGCATTGTGGCCGGGCTTGAGGCGGCCGATGATGGTCAGGTTCTCTTAGACGGACATGACATCGGCCCAGTGCCACCCCACCGTCGTGACTTCGGACTTATGTTCCAGGACTACGCTCTCTTCCCACACAAGAATGTCTTCGACAATGTGGCCTTCGGTCTGAAGATGAAACGCATGCGTGAGAATGAGATCAGGCAGCAGGTGGGTGAAGTGCTGACATTAGTGGGGCTGCAGGACTTTGAACAGCGCAGCGTGAATGAACTCTCGGGCGGGGAGGCACAGCGAGTGGCCCTGGCACGCAGTCTGGCAACCCGCCCGCGCCTGCTTATGCTCGATGAACCCCTCGGTTCGCTGGATCGCGCCTTGCGTGAACGGTTGATGACCGAGTTGCGCGATATTTTGACTGAGCTGGGGGTCACTGCACTGTACGTGACCCACGATCAGGCTGAGGCCTTCGCCATTGCCGACCGGGCGGTAATGATGAACGCCGGTCGGGTGGAGCAGATTGGTCCACCTGAGATGATCTACCGCTGCCCGGCTAATCCTTTTGTGGCTCATTTCTTGGGCCTGACCAACCTGGCGCAGGGGGTAATCCTCGATCACGGCTTGGTGACGTCAGCCTGGGGTGATGTCAGGGTAGACACGGGGGATCACATGATGGGCGAAAAGGTGAACGTATTGATCCGGCCTGAGGCGGCCAGGTTCGCCGCCGAGGATCAGTTGATGGACAAGGGAAAAGTCATACGCGGGAAACTGATCACGCGCTCGTTCCGCGGGGGCCGTTATCGAGTGCGAGTACAACCAGAAACTGGCCCTCCCCTCGACTTCGAGCTGACCGCCATCGGCGAGCTGCCGGTAGGACCAGGCAGCCGTGTGACGATTGAGTTAGACCCCGGCGGCATAGCTCTATTGCCAGCGATAGACTAATCATTGTACAATGTGGCATCTATCGAAGCTGTGCTGCGTGGACTGGTGTGCCTGGCCCGCTATGTCGTTATCCTGATCGGCACCGGGGAACAGCGGGCATGGTATCAGGACCTACACCGGCGCTTCAAGGGCAAGGAGCGAGTGGCTTCGCCACATTTTGGATGCCTTTATCCGGTGCTGTTAGCCATGGGCATCTACGCCGATGTGGAAGTAGTCTGGACCAGCGCCAATTATGACTACGATAGCGAACAGGCCCTGGTCGATTGGTGGCTGGGGCATTTTCATCTGGGCGAGACATATCGTGCCGCGTTGGGCGCCGAGTTGCTCCAGGTTGCCCGTTGGCGCGGAGATCAGATCGGCGTCTACGATCGCCGCCGCACGGCGCTGATTTGGATTGATCGGGAGCGCAGCCTGTTTGAAACCAATGATTCAAGTTTATGAAGGAGGGACGCTATGACATGTGATCGGTGTGGGGAGCACATCCCGGCCGGAGAAGAGACGGAGCATTTTGGGCAGGAGCTTTGCGAGGAATGTTACATGCAAGCCCTATCGCCCGCCCGCGCCTGCGATCCATGGGCTGTGCGCAGCGCCCAATCACTGTCCCAATTGGATGAGGGCTATTCCCATCTGAGCGGAACACAGACAGCCATTTTGAAGATGTTAAAGGAGACCGGCGGGGCAGAGCCGGAGCTTATTGCCGAGCGGCTTGACCTGAAATTGTCCGAACTTGAAAGAGAGATCGCCACGCTGCGTCATATGGAGAAGGTGCGGGGCGAATTGAGAGGGGGCAAGAAGATCTTGCGCTTATGGTAACCCAGGCGCAGTGGGCAAGGGTGCTCTGTGGGTATATATCCGCAGTCGAGGTGCTTGATCCCGTCGAGACCAAACTTGACTCCCAGTAGTGACTATTCTATACTGACTTTGGACCAGATCAGTACTGACTTTGGACCAGGTCAGTATAGAAGAGCCCTCGCATCTAAC
>Ga0180438_10004059_pt1 | contig 21459 bp, 20 predicted proteins | sample SS_ome_12_FD_132455 | JGI IMG/M metagenome (GOLD analysis project Ga0180438, IMG submission 132455) | Hypersaline lake sediment archaeal communities from the Salton Sea, California, USA - SS_3_D_2 metaG | ecosystem: Environmental > Aquatic > Non-marine Saline and Alkaline > Hypersaline >... | reverse complement strand
GAGTATGCCTTACTTCGATGTTTTACATAAATTGTATCATTATCTTCAAAAACTTTTGTACACATTATTTTATTTAAGTTCTTATATGTAAATATATATATTGATATTTTTTATCACTTATTATTACTTTTATTATAACTTTCAATTATTCAAATTTAAAAAAAATATTTTTAATTATTATTAATTATTATCATTTGTTCTCATTGAATCTAAATTTAACCAGACATTATGAAGAACTGTTGGTCTTATATTAGAATTATATGGATCAAATACGACTTCATTAAATGTTCCTTTTGCTAATACATCACTCCAAGGTCCTGTTTGATATCTAAATGGATACCAATTACTTCTTACTCTTTTCGGTCTTAATGAATTATATCTATAATTTCCATAACCTACTCCAGGTGTAAATTTACTTCTACTTATATCAAAATATGGATCATTCATTTTATTTCTATATGTTAATACTGGATATTTATCACCTTGTTGTGATAGTTGCATATATTGATTCGGATATTTATTAATACAATCATTACATTCTAAATTACTATTTCTAATAATTCTAAATGGACTTATAACTCCATCATATGAATACCAATCAGCATTATTATCAAATAAACATGATGGCCAATTACATTTTAAAAAATCAACACCAGATGAAAATCTACGATATTGATCTGCATCAAAATTTTCTTTTAAGTCTTTAGTGTTTTTTATAACTTTACCATTTTTAATAATACCTTCAGAATATTTGCAGTTTCCATTATTACATATATATTTTTTAAAAATACCATTTGCATTTTTTGGAATTGTAAAATTATTTGGAATTCCAAATTTATCTGAAACATTTAAATTATTATCTATTAATTTATTATTTATTAAATTTTTATCTATTAATTTTTTTGAAAGATTACAAATGAAGATACCAATTGCCATTGATATAACTATAACAATTACACTTATTATAAATTGTTCTGCTTTCATTTTTTATTTATTATATAATATTTATAAAACTATTAAAATATAATGTCAAACAAGCGAGAAACTTTATCCACAGTTTCTGGGAACACTTACGAAGAGTATATGAAATCTGAATTTGCCCAAACTGAAATAAGTGAATTAGAAAAGGATAGATATTGGTATAGACTTGATATAAAAATTAGAATTATTGCAAGTATTATTAGTTTTATATTAATTGGAATGGTATTATTACATATTTATATTATAATTAGATACTATAGAAGAAATCCAGGAACATTTAAAGCTGAAAATAATGATAAAAAACCTGAAGGACATGTTCCATTAATGAGTATACCAATAATATAATAAATTAATTTAAGTAAGTGTATAACGCTTTCAGCCTTAAGTAATTAATTATATCTTTTTTTAAGATAATTTTTTATCAATTCAATATACAAAGAGTTAAAAAAATAATATGGGAGATTTTGTAGATCCAAATTTAATATTAGAACAACTTAAAGGAGAACAACAAGGTTTTGAATTAACTCAAAATGATGTTTTTAAATTTATAAGAATATTTATAATAATTTTAATACCACTTATTATTTTATTATTATTATTTTCTTGTCAAGTTTTACCATTGTTAGAAAAAGATAAAGATAATGATAGTGATAATGATAATGATGATAGTAATGAGCCTTATATTCCAGATTTAACAACTTATTCATATTTACAAAATACAAAAAATAATAAATTGTTAAATATTTATAGATCAAAGCTTGGATCATTCTTTAGAAATAAAATGGATAACATTAGAAATAATTATCAAAATTTGGGTTATGATTCAGATATGGATATAGGTCAACATATATATGTTCATAATAATAGATATATTTATGATCCATTACATTTAGCAGATTTACCTCATCAACCTTTTCAACCAAATGTTCCATCACATGAAGAATATAGTTTATAAATTTATAAAAAAATATTTTTTTAATTTTTAAAATCTAAAAAATAATCTAAAAAGTATTTTCAAAAAATAAAAAATAAAAAATAAAAAATAAAAAATAAAAAAAAAATAAAAAATTATAAATTATAAATTATAAATTTGTTCTAAATTGTAATCTCTATTTTCATCTGAGTATTCATTTATAATTAGAGGGCTACAATTATCTGTTGAGATTCCATAAATATTATTATTATCATTTTGATATAAATATTTTTTATCTAATTCTTCTCTATTATTATTTTCTCTACATAAATATTTTATACATTGTAAAGATAATAAAACTGTTATTGATACAAATGTCATATAAGAACAAAAAAATATAATGAATATAAATAAATCATTCATTGTTGTTTAAAGCTTTTAAAACTTTTCAAATATATATATTATATGTTCAATACCTTAATATAATTTATTATTTTATTATTTTATTAGGCCACTCAAAATAATCTTAATCATATTAAAATAATCTTAGGCCACTCAAAATAATCTTAATCGTATTAAAATAATCTTAATAAAATTTATTAGACCCAAAAATATTAATCAAAATAAAATGAATTAGTATTATAAATTTGCTTTTTTAATCTCTTCCTTATTTTTTTATATGTATATGATATTAATACAGGTTTAACAAATTCTTCATTATACTCATATACCATTTCATTCTTATAAAAATTAACTAACTCTATCATCATATTTTCAATACTTATTTGTATTGTTTTATTTCCCATGTCCTTATGAATACCTTTATCTACTATATGTTTTATCATATTTATAAAATAATCATAATCCTTATCAATACATACACATAATATTATATATATTATTATTGCTAATTCTATTGACTTACATTTTACTATACATAAATGTTCCTTTGCACAAAATTCAAATCTTGATGGATTAGAATTATTTGTTATATATACATAATAATTATCAAAATCTAAATCACTATCATTATCATATTTATCATAAACAAATTCTAATATATTATATAATGCTTTTAATACTTCTAGTTTTTTTAAATCTAATTCTTTCCTTAATATTATTTTATTCATTCTTAATGTTTTCTTAATGTTTTCTTATTTAATGTTTTCTTATTTACTATTTCATAATTCAAATTTATTTATAAAAAAAATTAATAATATAAAAATTTAATTATTAAATTAATCTCTATAAAATGGAATATTATTATTTAACCAATCATCATCTAAATGATCTATATTTTTTACAATTTGAATTATTTCTTTTATTATTTCCAATGGGCGCATAGGCAAAGTTTTACATAGTAAATCAAATAAAATTTGATAGTCAAAATATAATTTTGACAAACTTTTCCCTGAGGAACCCGAACATTTATTTATTCCTTTACAATGTTTTATTGCTCTACTAAATATATCATATGAAATAGTTTCATTATATAATGTATTTTCAGCTTCCCAAAACATACTATCACTTTTCCAAAATTTTAAATTAAATAAAAAATAATCGAATATATCATTTGAACATGAATATAAAAAGTGTTCGTTTGTTTCAATAGTATCATTAATTTCATACCAATTCCAATCTTCACCTTTAGTATAATTTTCAATTAATGTTTTAAACATATATTCTGCATTATTATTATTTTTATCACCAGAACTTGCAACTCCAATTAAATATGTTATAATATGATAATGATAATTTATTAATAAATTATTTAATCCATATTTATCTATTAAATAATTAAACATATTAGTATCACATTCGAAACATACTTCTTCGAATAATGTATAACTATCATAATTTGGTCCAGCATCAGATTCATCATAATATTCATTAACATATATTCCATGTTCTAATAATAATTTTGTTAAATCTTTAAAATTGCAAATATATAATAAAGTGTGTAATGGAAAACTATAATTATTGTAAATTGGTGTATTTTTAATTTCATTTAATTCAATTAATCGTTTTGTATATAAATTTATAATATCCTTGTTATCATCTATAAGTTTATAATAATATTTTGAATGACCAAAAGATCTATTTTCATTTATAATTTTAAAAAGTGTTAAATATAATTTTTCATTCATTTTGTCTGTAGTTAATATATTATCTATACTTTTTGACATTTTATTATTTTTATTTAAGCTCTTATATGTAATTATATATATTGATTGTTTTTTTATGAATTTTGCAATACTAATTCAATTTTAAGAAAAAAATAAAATTATTTTTATAATTTTTTAATTTATTTATAAGTCCATTTCTCAATTATATAATCTAATAAATTTTTACCATTATCATTTCTTAGATAAAAATCTATCCTATCTTTAAAATTTTCAAACATCCATTCTATTTTATAATTATAATTTCCATCACAAACTATTATTATATATTGCGCTATTGTCATGAAATAATCTTCTTCATACGACCATATAAAATGATTTATATTAAAATAATCACCAAATATATTATAAAACCAATTTAATGTTTCTAATGAACATTTATTGCTCACTATTGTATATAATAAATTTAAATTTTCATCATCTAAGCATAATATATTATTTGCTCCTTCTTCTAGAGAATGAACTAAATCATATAGATTATTATTAATTTTTAATGTTATATCAATTATATGTTTAAATATATTTATATTATTTGGATCACATTCTATCAAATAATGTAAAATTTCTTTTAAATTGGAATCACAAAAATTTATTTTTTTTAATATTTTTAGTAATAAATTATTATCATATTTACAACAATAAGATATAACATTCTCATATGGAGAATAATTTATTATTAAAATGTTATATATTTTTGGAATATCTAATATTAAATCAAATATATTATATCTTGATTCATCTCCATCAAATATTAATTCATTTAATTTTCTCGCTATATGTCTACATTTTGCTTTATTTAATATATCTGGTGATATATTTTTAACACAATGTTGTATTACATTTAAATCTTTTTCATTTCCTAATTGTTCTAATAAAATTTCATATAATTCATTCGAATTATAATCTTCTTTTAATACCTTTGCCATTTATTATTTTTATTTAAGCTCTTATATGTAATTATATATATTGATTGTTTTTTTATGAATTTTGCAATACTAATTCAATTTTAAGAAAAAAATAAAATTTATTTAACTGATTATTTATTCATTACTTAATAGTTTATCAAGGAATACTGTTATTGAATGATGACTTGTTTTTGATTTATATATTTCATCTACACCAAAATCATCTATACAATTATATTTTAAAATATCTATATTTTCTTTATATTTATGTTCATTTTCAGGTGTTAAATACATAAATTTAAATAAACATGTTGATATATCATCAAAAATATTATCATCTCGTAATTTATAATATAATGATAATGATGGATACATCATAAAGTAATCTAATATTTCTTTTCTTTTAAAATTTTTACAATTATAATTCATTATAATATATCGAGATAATTTAACATGAAAATCATCCGTATAATAGTATATACGAGATAATATATTAGAATTTCCATACCAAGGTAATACTCCACCCTTTAATAATTTATAAATTATATCTTTAACATTATTATCAACCTTCCAATTTAATATATAATTAAATATATGATAAGATTGTATAAAATTAGTATCATGAATTTTATTTAATTCTTTTACACCATCACTTGTTTCTAATAAATTTTCAATAATTGTAATCGCTTGCTTTTTTAATTCTAAACTTACATGTCTATTTGTAAGACAACTTAAATTATTAAATATTTCTTCATATGTTTTTATATTATCACCAACTTTTGACATTATTATTTTATATAATTTAAATATTTCAAATTCAATTTTAATTTAAGAAAAAAAAATATATATTTATATAAAGAATTTATTGTTTTAATTTTTTGGATAATAATTTCCATTGGTGCTCCCAAATAGAAACATAATTATATCCATTATTTCTAATAATTAATTCTTTATGAATAGTTCGTTTCATTAGATAGCCATTCTTTAAATATTTTTTTCTTATTTTTTCATTATTATTAATAGTATCATCAGAATCATAAAATATAGGATTACCGTCCCAAAAATTTGATTCATTTTTATTTAATTTTCTAGTGCATATGGGATGTTTTTCGTTAGGATCATAAAATTTTGGATTGCCATGAAACATATCCCCATGATATTCATAAATTGTATTATTTTCTTTATTAAAACCATCTGCAAAATATCTAGTATTTAAAATTCTATATTCACCATTTTTACTTATTGCTGTTCGTAATTTAATATTATTAGTATTTTCTATATATTGAAGCCATTTTAATGAATCTTTACTATAATTAGAATGATTTGGAGAACAATTTATACAACCAAATCCTAGTAAATGATATTTAGGTTTCATTAAAAAACTTCCATGATCTTCAATTGGACATATAATTTTAATATATTCTGATCTAGTAGTATAAGTATCTTTAACATATTCATATTTATTACCATGTTTAACATTAGCTTTTATTATAAATTCTTCAAAACTTAAACTTTGTGTTTTTCTTCTAGACTCAATACCACATTTATTACAACCATGACCACTATTAATATGCTCCTTTGCTTCTTGAAAAAATGAACCATGATCTTCAATTGGACATATAATTTCAACTTTATCGTTAATTATAGTATATTTAACTTTTGAATAATCATATTTATTTCCATGTTTTTTATTTGCTCTTTTTAAAAATTCGTTAAATGGTAATTTTAATTTATTACTTATTGCTATATTTGCACATCCTTTACAGCCACTTTTATTATGTATATGATTTGTTGGATGCACATTAAAATAAATATCATGTATATTACATTTTATTTTCACATTTTTTGTAGCTTTAACATAATTAACATTAGAATAATCATAATTATCACCATGTATTTCTATCGCTTTATATATAAAAATTTGTTCATCTTTAATTCTTTCACATTCATTACACCCTATTTTATTATTCATATGTTTCTTTTTTAATTTATTAAATTCTAATTTATGATCATTACAATATATTTTTTTTATATTATTTTTATATAATATTGAGTTAGAATAATCATATTTATTACCATATAATTTTACACATTCTTCCTTATAAGGCTTTTTTAGATCTATTTTTATGTAATCTGAACAATGTGGGCACCCTCCATTTTCCCTAATATGTTCATCTGGTGTTATTTGAAATATACCATGCTTATCACATATTACATTTATTATTGTATATCTATCTTTATAATCCATTTTTGAATAATCATATCTATTATTATATATATCGTTCGCCATTTTTATAATTACTTTTTTTTCAATAATTGCATTTTGCTCTTCTTTGCACTTATTACATATATCAATCCCTCTTTTGAAATTAGTCGGCATTACTTTTTTTGATATTAAATGCTTATTACATTTTATAATAACCTTTTTATTTGCTGCCACATAATTTACATCCGAGTAATCATAAAGATTACCATATATTTCTATTGAATCGTCTATAAATTTTTTTTCTTTTTTTATTTTATCCTCCACTTTTTTATTTTCTACACATTTCTCACAATTATCTTTTCCAAACGTTCCTCGTAAAAGATATCTTGGATATACAAAAAATGAAATATTATGTTCTTTACATATTACTTCTATCTTATCTTTTCTATTTGTATAAATCATTTTGGAAAAATCATATTTATCTCCATATATTTTTATACACTTTTGTATAAAACCATCTTTACTATTTTTATTTATTTTTGAATTTCCCATTATTATAATATTATTTCTACTTAACTTTTTATATTTGCTAAACCTCTATAATTATATTTATATATGAGTATATCATAAATAAAAAAAAATAATAATTTACTAATAATATATTCATTTTTTCTTAATAATTTATGTATGTATAATGTAATTTGTTGCAAATCCAGCAATTCCCCTAAATCGTGTTTTTAAGTATATTCTTCTATTTTGAGCTATAATTCTTTCTATTGTTGGTTGAGTAGTTAAACTTGTTGCATCTACAGGAATTGAAATTCTATTTGCATCAATTACTGTAAGAACATAACCACTTTCATTATTAGCTGCTTCATCTACAGTTGGATCAGTAGATTGAAAATTTTTAAGTATTACAACTTGATTCGCTGCAGTTATTGGAAATCCGTGATTTGGCCAAATAATCTCCATAGGATTAGTTCCTGGAAGTGTTATTGTTGGATTTAAATATACATCACTTAATAAACCTAAATTTCCACCTGTTATACTTTTTAAACATATTGTTATTGTTTGTATTGTATAATGAGGTTTATAAAACGTTGAACGAATTCTTGGATATATATTCACAAAATTAATAATTCCTTGATCTATTTCACTACCTGTTTGAGTTCCTCTAAATAAATAATGAAAATTTCTATTATCTGGCGATCTTACTTCTTGACTACTAAATTCTTTTATTTCTACTGTTATTTCTCTATGAAAAAATGGCGAATTAAAACCTTCTGGAGCACCTGTTAACGGATTTGTATTGTTAGGTAATGTCCCTGGAACATAAAATGGTGAGAAAGATAGCTCAAAAATACGATCCTGCTCCAAATTTGATCCAACTGATCCTGTTTCTTTATTCGGATTTTGATTCACATCATCTATTATAAATGTCATTAATCCATCCTCTATCGTATCATATGGAGGCTTTCTATATGCCGAATCTAATAAAAAATATTGATCATATATACCCGATATTGTCGCATTATTATCATAAATCACATCATTATCTGTCGGCTCATATGGCTGCTTTGTCAACTTTATTTTATCTCTTATTTGATTCCTATCAAATTGCTCTAATCTCGCCGCTTGTTGAATATAATTCGGAACTGCCCCTGGTAATCTTCCTTGATGATATCTTTTATCCGCTTGGTTCTTATTAGATATCTCCGCTAACATATAATCCTTTAATTCATTTCTGTATTGACTCATATTTATAAATTATAAAATTATCCCTTTTATATATCAATCTTAATTTTTTTATCAATTATATTATATATCTTCTAAAAAACACAATATAAATTTGAATTTTTTTTCTATTAATTGTCATTATGAACGGTAGTGAATGTAGTAATGGCAATAACACCAATGGTTCAAAGTCATTTGGATCAAACAATATAAAGGCTGCTGTGCCTTTAGAAAAACAAGAATGTCCTGAAGATATTATTAATGCTTTTAATAATATTAAAATGAATATTTTAATTCCTTTATTTAAATTAATAATAGAAAAATCTAAAGAAGATAAATTAAAAGGTTATGTTAATTATGATAACATATCTGATAACATATCTGATCTTGATTTAATTATTTTATTTACTAGTTTACTTTATAACGAAAGAACTAAAAAATTTATTAAAATATATTGTAGTCAATATCAATATATTAACAATTTTGATATTGATGAAAATATTAATAATAGTAATACTATTAATAAGTATAAATATTTAAAAATATTTTATGTTTTAAAACGATATTATTATTATTATAGTGGTTTTATCAAATTAACCACTGGTAATATCTTTGATTATTTTTTGAACATTAAAGTGTATTACTCATATACTGAAGTATATGATATTGGTAAAACCATTATTAATAAAACAGAATCAAAATCGATATATTTATCTAGTAAATTATCTTTAGATGATTTATCGTCTTTGTTAAATTAATTAAATTAATTAACAATCAATATAAAAGATCCATAACTTTTAAAATATGGAAAAATAATAGCATATGACGTTTTGTTTAGTAATTTTAATATAATATAATCTTTATATAATAAATTAGAATTTTTAGATTTTGTAGCTTGGTGCCTGAGGACTGCTTCAATTTGTAATGGAGTATATAAATCCTGGGGCTATCTAGTAAATATAAATTTTATAACTATTATGTTATATAGACTATCTGGATTATCTAGATAAATCTAGCTAGGTAGCAGGCCCTTTAAGACATAGCCCTCGTTTTCACTACTAATTTAAATATCAAATTTATTATTATAAAAGTTAAACATTTATATAAAAATGAAAAATTAAGCTGATGTTAAATATTTACATATTATAATTTTCTAATAATTTTTGGTGTTAATTATTGTAAATTATAATATGTATTTATATTTATTTTTTTTTATATTTGAAAATTGAATTATTTTTTTACTATTAGAATATTAAATTATTAAATTATAAAAACAAATAAATATTAAATAAATAAATAAATAAAAATAATGTTAAAAATTAGTAATTTATTATATTGTATAATTAATTATATGAATAATAATAAATATGATTTGTTGATAAAATTATTAATAAACATAAATAAAAAAAAAGATGAATTATATTATTCATTAGTTTTAAATGAATTCAATGGTGATGAAGGAATTAGATTAATTACAAATCTAATAAATTTCATTGAAAGTAATGAACCAACATATGCTAATTATGATAAGGTTCATGAAATTTTAGATGAACTTGATATTATTTATAATTCTTTGTCTTTTGAATATCAACATAAAAATGATGATATTTTTGATGATAAATTTTACTATTAAATAATATTAAATAATATTAAAAAAATAATAAAAAAATTTTTTTTGTATAACAAATTTGTAAATAATTTTGTAAATAAATTTGTAAATAAATTTAAGTAGAATATCTTAAGTTAGCTGAACCATCTGAAATTAATAAGAAATTAATTGCGACAGCTGTAATTAATAATTCAACAACATTAGAAGAACTAATAAAACTACTAGTGTATTTAAGATTAAATTCACGAGCTCTAGAAATATTAATATGACCGGATGGTTGATAAGTTCCAGGATATAAAGCAAAGTTAATCATATATGTGCCTGAATCTTTTGGTGCAACAATTTGAGGACCACCATAAGTATATGGAATATATGCGTTATAGAAACCGGTAGTAAAGTTATCGAATAATCTATTACCATAAGCTTCTAATTCTAAAGTATCGACAGTTTTAGTGTCAACATCATATTCTAAAGTATTACAAGGAGCACCTGATCTAATAAATAAACCACCAGCAGTTGTTAAACCTGCAACAGTAGCTGGGATAGCAAGTTGTGTAATACAATCAGATCTTTCTTTACTAATTGAATTACATTTATACCATTCAGTGAATGAATTTTCATTATTAGCATCATCTTTATTAACAGTAGGTTGGAAGCATACAAATAAAGTTTCAATAGGCCATTTTAATTGAGTTAATTGTCTAGTGCTTGCAGCGACAGATAATTGTTCAGTATGTTCTCTGTGAACTCTGATAAGGTTGAAACCAATTCTTTCGATATAGATATCATGAATTTCAGGGTTAACAAATAAATTGTTAATAATAAGAACTGCATCAATATTTGGTGTAGAAGCTAAAGATGAACCTGAGACTAAATAAGGATCAACAACAGATTGGTAATTATTACCATCAACAAATACAGATTGAGCAAATACATTACCAGGAGTAACTTGAATAATTTCGCTTAAAGGAGCAAGTTGAAAGGTTAAGAATCTTTGACCATAAGGAATAGAAACTGAAGGAATTGCTAATCTTGGATCTTTATTAAACCAAAATCTTAATGGAATAAACATTTCTAATTCAGGTTGAGTTAATTTAGGAGTTTGAGGACCATTTAAGACACATCCACAACGTCTACTAGTATCATTTTCAGTATTTCCAAGAGTACCATATTTATCAGTAGCACCATTAACATTAACAAGATTACCTAAACCTTTAACTTCATTTTCTTGACCTACTAATCTATTAAAAGCTACACGTTTATCTTCTGGGACACCATATTGTTGATATACATTTGCTGTTGATGCTGTATAACTATCTAATGGATTTCCATTAACTTCAAATCTTGTTTCTCTTAAAATTCTAATACCTGGGTAATCACAATATTTTACAAAATTTTGTGTGCTTGCATTAACTCCATAAGGAACACCATTATGATTTACAAAACTAGATTCTCCAAGATCTGAACCTGATCTAAGATCACTTAATGCTAATGTTGGTAAATCTGCTGCTGTTGATGTAACTTCACCAATAGTTAAATGAAGTGCCATATCACTAAAGAAATCTCCAAATTGTGGAATGGAGAATTGAATTTTTTGGTTAAATTGAGCTGTTCCGTTTTGAACATTTGTTCTGTTATATTCTAATGCAATAGCTGCAAAAGGTTTAAAATGTGCGTTAACAAAAACAATATGAGTTACTTCAACATCTGCTAAAGTTGGAGTTGTATTTCTTAAACCCATTAAAGTTTTTTTTTGGACAATTTTGTTTAATCTTGTATTTAATAAACTTGTTGCCATTAACATTCTATCTTGTTTACCATCATTGGTAATAAGTTGGAAAATACCACCAGTTGCCATTGTTAGTTTTTAATTTATATTTTTTGTATTATATTTTAATTTATAAAATTATTCCCAAATTTATATCACACTCTTTTTTATATTATACTATGTGTCATGTTTGTAATATATATACTATTAATACTTCGATTTTCTTTTAAGAACTTTATATACTAGTAAGTATATTTATTTTTTATAAAAAAATATTTTTCTAGACTAAGTATAGGAATCAATTATATATAATCGCAATAATTATACTTAGTTCTAATTGAGCACTTGAATATACTATATATATACTGATATTTTTTTATGTATTCACAATTATATATTTGAACTTTAACTTTTTTTTTATAAATTAAACTGATAAGTTTAACAACTTATTTGAAAATCCAAATTATTATTTTTATAAATTTGAAAATACTTTTTTTTATTTTTTTATTTTTTGAAAATCCAAATTATTATTTTTATAAATTAAACTGATAAGTTTAACAACTTATTTGAAAATACTTTTTTTATTTTTTATAAATTTGAAAATCCAAATTATTATTTTTATAAATTTGAAAATACTTTTTTTTATTTTTTTATTTTTTATTTTTTGAAAATCCAAATTATTATTTTTATAAATTTGAAAATACTTTTTTTATTTTTTATAAACTTGAAAATCTAAATTAAGAGAAATACATTTCTCTGTTCCGTCTTTGACTGGAACTCATTTTTTTATTTTTTATAAGTTAAACTTATCAGTTTAATTATTATTTTGAAATCTAATTCTACAAAAATTTCACTTATTTAATTATGCATCTAAATCACTATATTCTGATAAGTATCTATATGGACTTTTATCTAATCTATTTAAACCTTGTAAGTATATATATGGAGTATGATTATATGATATTGTCGTTCTCCAATCTTTAAATTGTAATACTGGAAATGTATGTGAAAATTCATTTCCATATACACTTGGAGGTGGAACTTGTGGAATTATATCTGCCATATTTTGTATTCTAAAATTATTTACCTTCTCCATTTCTACTGCAAATTCTTTATTACCTGTTCTTGGACATCCTATTGTATATACTACTAAACTTTCATTATTTGATAACTTACTATTTACTACTATATCATATGATGCTAATAATGCTAATGAGGCTCCTAAGGAATGACCTATTATTACAATATTATTTATTGATCCATCTTTCAACATATGATTTATTATTGCTAATAATTTATGTCTCATCGATTCATATAATCTATTAAAACCACGATGCACTAATACACTCGGATTATTATTAAATATTTTTGATGACTCTGTTTTAAACATCGCATCTGACATCCAACCTTCATTTGATAATGTTCCTCTTATTGATACTATTAAATTATTATTACACTTCCAAATATATATGTAAGGCTCATCTGTTGTTAAATTTATTTCTCTACTTCTTCCTGATATTACTCCTATATATTCCGCATTTGTAAAATCTGATGGATCATTATAACCACATGTTAATCCATATGATAATAAATTTACTTTTATTAAATTCTTCGCTAAATCTAAATTAAACTTCGACAAATCATTCATACCATTACAATTTATATTTATATTTTTAAATACCTTATCAAGATTCCAACAATTTAATTCAGGTGAAAATATAAAACCAAATATAAATTTTTTTAATTGGTTCCAAAATAATAATCCAATAATTAATAACACTACTATAACTGCAATTATTGTTAATAATACAACTCCCCAAGTTTTCATATTTTTATATTTATATTTTTATAATTTTATTTTTTGAAAATCATATTTTTAATTTTTTATATTTTGAAAATCTAATTTTTATTTTTTGAAAATCATATTTTTAATTTTTTATATTTTGAAAATCTAATTTTTAATTTTTGAAAATCATATTTTTAATTTTTTATATTTTGAAAATCTAATTTAAGAGAAATACATTGAAGGCTGAAAGCGTTCTACGCTTATTCAAATCGAAGATTGAATTGTGTGGATACCCCACACATATTTCTCTGTTCCGTCTTTGACTGGAACTATATTTTTTATTTTTTGAAAATCATATTTTATACTTTTTGAAAATCTAATTTAAGAGAAATCTATTTTTAATTTTTTATAATTCTTATTTTGTGCTTTAAAAAAATGAGTGAGATTATTTTTCAAGAAAATAATATGAAAAAAAAATAATAATTTATTTTTCCAATTTATTTGATATTAAAAATTTTAATTCTGGTTGTTCACATAATTTTTCCCATATTTTTGTTGTCTTACTTTCTGTTTGTGAACTTTGTTTATGTATATTTGGTAATAATTCAACCAATGGAGTATCTACAAAATATGATTTTATTATTCTTGCTATAAATGCTGGATAATATTTTAAATTACTCATCTTATACAACTTCGAATATATTCTTATTATTTGCACAAATATATCTTTCAATTGCTTCATATATTTATAAGGTATACTTATTGGCCTTCTATTATTTAACTTTCTTATTATATACGGCGAATAATTATTATACTGTGTCATTTTTAATTCTTTTAATATTGATCTCATTTGTTCTATATTTAAATTGCAAATTCGATATCTTTCTTTAACACATTTTCTTTTAATAATTTCTAACACATCATCTGTTATTTTTTCACAATCTACTGCTAATAAAGTTTGAATCCATTTTTTATAATGTTTCAATGTTTCTTGATCATTCACAGATGATGTTGGATTATATGATTTATCTTGAGTCTTATAATGATGCCTATCATAACATGAATGTATTAATATTCTTTCTTCCAATCCACAATTACCACATTTTATTATTGATAAATCATGATGCACTTCCATGTTTATTTTACAATCTGGACATAATTCTAAATTCTTTTTAACTTCTTTTACATTTAATTTATTACGATTTATTACTTCATAATTCCTCCTATCTATTAAATTCATTTCTTCAACTTTTCTTTTATAATTATTTAACTCATCTAATATTCCTTCTGATGTTAATGTTGAATAATAATTACATGACGTTGATGAATTTCCATCCATAAAAAATTCTATTGATATCATACTATACTTCATTTTTAATTCATCTAATCCACTTGCTAATTCTTCTATCATCTCTAATTTATCATCTGATATTCCTATTTCATCTTTACCACCATTTAAACATTTTATTAATACATCCAACTGTTCATATATTTTTGTATCCAATGTTTCAATTGTATCCATTACTACATAAATTTTTTTATTCTATTTATTTTTTTTATATTATTATTTTTTTTATAACTTAATAAAAATATACAAAAAAAATTTTTATATATTTTTATTTATATAATATTGGTTTTTTTAATTAGATATACAAAATTTATATTTAGTATTATAATGTATTGAATAATTATTTTTATTAAGAACTTTTATAATATGTTCTTTTAATTCATTATTATTATTTTGTAGATTTTCGATATATACATCGAACTCCTTACCAATCTCATTAAAATTTTGGTAGATTGATCTACCAAATTTATCTATATAAAAATAAATTTGTTTATTATTAAATAATATAGATAAATATATAAATAATTCGATAATATTATTATCAGGTTTATTTATAATTACTTGCCCACCATTATATGGTAGGAATATATTATTATTTATATTATTATTATTATTATTATTATAATTATTATTATTATTATTATTATTATTATTGTTATTCATATTATTATTATTATATGATAATTATTATAAGATACAAAAAAAATTCAATTTTAAAATCTGCGTTTACTAGTTTTTATTTGGGGTCATCATATAAATATAATATATTAAAAAATGAGCGGCACACAAAATTTAATCGATACATTAAAAGATTTAATCGCTGAAGGAACTGAAGATGAAATCGAAAATTTTATTTTAAATTTAGATGATGAAGAATTATTAGAAGTTGATAATTATAGAAAAACATCTGTATATAATTTACCTGAAACTATTTCAAATGAAAAACAATATTCACTTGTATCAATTACACAAATGAATAGAAGAAGAATGGAACATGAAATGTTATATGCGATGACAGGTTATGTATTTCGTGCATGGGAAGAATATGAACCAGAATATTCTGATGAAATTCTTGATTCTCTTAAAGAAAAATATTGTGCTCAATTAGGTTATACAAGTAATTATGATTTAGTTGTAGATGTGGAAAATGAAAATGAAATTCCAGATTTAGAAAATGAAGTTGTTGAAAGTAAAGTTGAAGAAAATGAAGTTGAAGAAAATAATAATGAAGAAAGTAAAGTTGAAGAAAGTAAAGAATCTGAAACAACTGAAAGTAAAGTTGAAGAAAATAATAATGAAGAAAATAATTTAGAAAATAATATTGGAGTAGTAGAAGAACCAGAAATTGTAGAAGAACCTGAAGTAATTGAAAGACAAGAATATGTTGATCCAAATTCTTTATTAGATAGTTTACCAAAACATCCAGATACAATTAGAAAAGAAAGAGAGAATGAAGTTCAACAATTAGTGGATGAAGAATTAGAAAGAATGAAAGAAAATGATAGATCTGCGATCAAAGCATATTTAGATACGCACTTTAATTATAATCCAGATTTGCATGTAAAAAGTTTATCACATGAGAATGATGGATACGATTCAGAACGACCAATTGTTAATAAAGATAAAAATAAATATAAAGGACATAGAGTTCCACCTGTTGATACTTTACATAGGTTTAGATTTTATTGGGATGTAAATTATGATATTTATAAAACAATGACGGATGATCTTACACCATTTAAAAGAGATTTAGTAGATGCGATAATGATATATAAAACATTTACAGGAGTTTGTGAAACTGAGGATGATGAGAAAAAATTATTAGAAGAATGTGTGCAATGGAGAAATGATCATGTAGATGATTTTAATGTAAGTGATGTTTTAACAGTAGAGAATGGAAGATGGGCATATAGTATGGGTAATCGTGATAAAATTTCATTTTATAATAAAAATACAGTTATGCTTGAAGAAATATTTAAGTATGTTGAGCAAAATCAAAAGCTTGGAGAAGATTTAATGAGAAATAAAATTAGAAAACAAAAGAAAAAAGAGATTAAAAAATTTGGTCCTGAGCCTGCTGCACTTCGTAAATATAAAGCTGATTATAATCAATTAAAATCTCTCGGTGTTAAAGAAGCACTTACTGAAGAAGATCGTGTTAAATTAGTTAAATTAGAATCAATATTAAATAAACATCACTTACCAGATATTCCAAAAGAGTATCATCATGTTTATGATAGAATTTATAATTTATTAAATGCAGAAAACTTACCTCAAGATTCTAAAGAAACTTTATTAGATATTAATGATTATTTAGTTCAACATAAAAAATTATCTGATGATCATAAATCTAAATTAAATAAATTAGAAGAACAAATTGAAATGTTAAATGCTCCTGATGATAGTATTGTTGTTCCAATTTGGGAAAATACAGGTAAAGATATGAAAAGATATAAATTTTATACAAAATCTGAATCAATGGAAGAAACTGCTAAACGATTAAAAGAATTAGAAAGATACGAAAAAACAAAAAAAATTAAAAAATTAAAAAATAAAAAATAATAATTTGTATCAATTTCAACTTTATTTTTTTACCAATTTTTTAATCACATTGCTCACAATTAAATATCGCCATTAATAAATCTAATGTCCATTTTATTTTATTCGGATAATTATTCATACCTCTATTATAATATTCCATCATTTCTAATTTATAAATATCCCACTCTTTATTTATATAAACACTTTTACTATAAACATAATCATATTTTCTAAATATTATATGATGATATTTTTCACTTCTCGAATTTATATTTATATATAATTCAAAAAATTTACCATCTTGAACATATAAATATAATAATTGAAACCAATCATGTGGGTTTTCATCTTCTAAATTAATATTATTACCTTCTTGATCTGCTAAATTTTGTATAATACTATTTATTGGTAATATTTTATTAAGAACATATTTATCTGGTATTGTCCTTGGTGATAATATACCTCCCAAATTATTTCTTCTATAAACCATTACCTCATCATCTAAATTTTCATTATAAATATAATCATTCTTATATTTTTCTCTTATCAATTCAAGATTTAATTTTTCTTCAACTAATCCAAATAAATCTTCAAATGTAATATAATTATTAAATGGAAACACTTTTGCCATTCTTTTAATATATAATTTAAATTATTTTCTATGTAATTTAAATTATTTTCTATGTAATTTAAATTATTTTCTATGTAATTAAGAAATTGAATTTTATTTTTATATTTAAATGGAATTATCTAAAAAATTATTATTCAAACATAAAAAAACAAATAAAAATGGATCAACTGAAATATATTATATATATCGTATTCAATATGATAATAAGATTAATATTCGTTTTGGATATTATAATATAATTGATAACAATTATTATGATAATATTATATGTGAAGTCAGTGAATCTTCAGTTAAAACATTAATACCAATATTACAAAATGAAAAAATTATTTAAAATATTACAAAATGAAAAATAGTTAAAAATATTTAATGAGAAAATTATTTTAAAATAGTTAAAAATATTAAATAAAAATAATCAAAAATATTAAATAAAAAAAATAATTGAAAATAAAATATAATATAATAAATTTTTTTATGGAATCTGATAAACAAAAAGAATATTATTATCCATTTATTCATCCAAGTATTTATCAAGATTTTAAAATTAATTCAGATTATATTGAATTCTTAGATGATAAACTTATTAATCAAATTTATTTGATACAAATTAAACATAATGATATATTTTATAAACTTGGTATAAAAATAACCACTTATAATTTAATTGATAATATTATTGTATGTGAAAATATTATTGAACTTAATTTAAAATTAAAATATTCTGAAGATATTAATAAAATTATTTTAAATAAAATAAAAATTTCTATTTATAATTCAGACTCAATTTTGTATAATGATATTAATATTTTTATATGTAATTCTTATTTTACATCTCATACACTTAAAAATATTTTAAAAAAACTTATTAAATATATTGGAAATATATATGAAATTTATTGGAAATGTAATAAATATTTAAATATGTTTTTCGAAATTATATCAACTGATTATTTATTTAAAAATAATATTAATAATTTATTAAATAATAATAAATTATATAATAATATTAGACAATATATTTTTTATGATAATTTTAATCTTGTAAAAATTAATAATAATTATTATGATTCTGATTCATACAATTTGTATGATAAAAAAATTATAAATATTATTAAAGATATGCTTGGTATTAAATATTATTTAAAAAATAAAAAAAAATATAAACACACAACTTATTCTAATGGGCACAAAGTAAGTGCAGAACGCTTTCAACCTTCAGTAAACTTTTCCAAATGGAATCCAAATGTTTTATGCATTTTATTATAATTTTTTTAGTCATTTAATTTTAATATTGCAATTGTTAAATATTGCAATTGTTAAATTTTCCAATCACATTTTTCATTTGAATAATATATTTAAAGATATGTCAAATAATATATAAAAAATGCAAATTATATAAAAAAATGCAAATTATATAAAAAAATGCAAATTATATAAAAAAAATGCAAATTATATTATATATTACTTTAACACTTCAAATAAAAATATAGTTGGATATAAAAAAATTAATATATCCAATAAATATGGATATATTAATTTTTTATATCATATAAATTATATGATATACCGTTAAAATCTAAGTTTCACTTTTTTATAGTCGCGGCCGACGACTTCACTAATATTATTATTTATCTACGATAAAGAATCATATACCTTGCATTTACATTAACATTATCATTATTATTAATATTATCATTATTATTAATATTATCATTATTATTAACATTATCATTATTATTATTAACAGTAAGTATTAAATCTTCAGGTAAATCAAAATATTGAAAATTACCTTCAAATTTATCTTTACTATATTTTAAATAATAAGATGCAGATCCAGGACTTATATCACCACTTAAATAAGTGATCATATGAATACCATTTGATTGATAATCATCAGATATAAACATACCGATTATACCTGCATCATTTTTAAAAATACAAAATTTTGTAAATTTAACAAAAGATGTAATAAGCTTTTGATATTGTTTCCATTGTTTTCGGGTATATTTACCAGAATTATAGAATAAAGTGGCATGTAATGCCTCAGTATATTCATTATTTGGAAGATCAAAAACAACATTATTGTTTAAATATATAAATTTAATATTTGGAATATCACTATTACTTATAGGTGTAATACCTACAATTAATATATTTGAAAATATTTTCCAAGATCTTGCTTCTCTTAAAGAATTAATAACATTTGGTTTTATATTATCAATATATTTACAATATTTTGTATAATTAATATTAAATGGTAATTTAACATTTTTATTTTTAAATAAATAATCTCTATCTGATAATGGGTGATAAAGATTATCTTTTCCAACAAATCTTGTTAAATTATTTATAATAATTTTGTCTTGACGAAAAACATTTCCAATACTTTTGTTACTATATTGTGGTTTTTCGTGTGAAAAACGTTGAATAATAATTTTTCTAAATAATTTACTATCATTAATATTATTAAAGATTAGAAAATTTTTTGGATTTAGATGAACATCTAATCTTAAGGTATCTTTAGAAACATAACCATCCTTTGATAAACAAAATTCTAAAGTTTTAATACAAACTTGAGGTGTTTTACCATTTAAAATAATATATTTAGCGTTTAATATATTATTTTTAGATGGTTTTTGTGTATCATGTGATGATATAACAACACTATCTTTATATTCATCAAGAGTAGATAAATAATTAGATAATTGTGTTTTACCAACACCTGAAGGGCCACAAATAAAGATCATCTCTTTAATATTATCCCCAGAATCTTTAACAAAATTAATTGGTGAATATTTTTCATTAAAAATAGATGAATATATATCTTTTAATGATATTCCTCCAATTTTTGCGT
>Ga0180438_10004058_pt1 | contig 21472 bp, 22 predicted proteins | sample SS_ome_12_FD_132455 | JGI IMG/M metagenome (GOLD analysis project Ga0180438, IMG submission 132455) | Hypersaline lake sediment archaeal communities from the Salton Sea, California, USA - SS_3_D_2 metaG | ecosystem: Environmental > Aquatic > Non-marine Saline and Alkaline > Hypersaline >... | reverse complement strand
AGTATTTTTTGAATCGTCTGTATGTCTGATCAATTATGCTTCGTAACTTTTCATCCAATCTCTTCCGCTCACGGGTATCGGCATCTCTTGATGCTACGATGTCAATGATGACTGCAATCAATACCTTCTCACCCAATCAACAGAAATCTGAAGATTCCCCACGTCAATGCTAGAGCCAACGTGATACTCATGAGCGTGCCTAGAATATACCAATCTGCGCATGCACGATCACTCGTTTCTCTACTCGAGTACCGGAAAATGGCTTTGCCTGCAACAATCACTGAGAGAAAACTGAGAATGGATGTGTATGACAAAGCAGTGTCAAAATAGGCTATCACCACTGCAAGAAACAACAAACTCCTCTCCGAATATCCTATGAGATATCCTCCATATCTGAGGCCGCCACATTTTGAAGCAATGTCTTCTCCAAGCCCCCTTCCTAACCATCCAAAGACCAGGTCAATTATCAAACCAGGCAGAAACAGAGCTAATAGATACCCAAAAATGATTGTGAAAAACTCCTTACTTGGTGCAGGTATTGGAAATACCACAATTAGATACAGAACAATACTGCTTGCCACTGAAAACAGTAAGCCAAGAACTCGTTGAGCCATTTTCATATGAACACCGTATCATAATGCTACATTCAAATCCTCTTGGTCCGTAATAAGTTTACCTTTTTTATTAACAATACATAATGTTAACCTTTATGTTAAATAAGATACAATGTTGTCCTTTTCATCTGACATCTATCTTGGCCATGATGATGCCTCGGGATTCAGACTCAGTTGCAGTCCATTTGGTTCTCCATAAGCCAAGGTCTGTTCTCTGAACAAAATTACGAATAGAAAAACCAAGATTTCTTTACTAGAGGGATTATTCAGTGAATGTGAACAGCACAACTTTCCCCAAAAAGACAAGCGTCATACCCGCAATAGTATGTGTCAACCAAGGGGCTACAATTCGTCTTGACTTGATATAGGCAATTCCACATAAAATACCTAAAATAAATGTTGAAAGACACCCCATTAATGATGCCACATCGATGTAGATTTGTGTCGTGGAATCCTGTTGGAAAGGGGGCATCAAGTGCCAGAGCATGAATAATAACGAAGACAGGATTAATGCATTCGGAGTACTTGTGAGTTCTTCAAGTCGAGGCAATAGCCATTTTCTAAAGTATATCTCTTGCATTGGTACTAGAATTAAGGCATTAGCAATGAATCCTGCAAGAAGCTGCATCTCGAAGAATGGGGGCGGGAACTGGTCCCATGCGTCTGGTGAGATAATGCAATAGATGAAGAACACTGTCCCAAGCAAAGTTCCAATCCCAAATGCGTACGCACGACTACTCTTCTCTGATTCACTTGGTGATTCCAACCCTGCTACTTTCGACCATATCCATGGGAATGTCAGAAGGAATATGACAACACCAATCCATATGATAGCAAAAAATCTAGAGGCTAGGCTTAGAATAGAAAGGAATGAATAGCTAAGAAGAATCTCTTTTTCTCTCTCCTTTCTGGATAGCTCAGATCCAACCATTTCTTCACGCATATAGCCTCTCCTCAATTTTCCTAGCAAAATCTGGTGCATGCTTCAGAGCCACTATGAGCCAGACAAGTAGAGATATTCCCAAGCCCAGGGCAATAATATTGAATACAATATAGGTCCAATCCACCGGAGCAACCAACTCGTCGAGAAGAGACATGCCAATGAAGAACACAGGAACTGTGACTCCGACGATGAGAATACAGGTCATGCTTTTCACAAGGGTCACAAAAGTGCTCTTCCGTATGGTGGGCTTTAAGTACCTAGCAATGTCTGGCTCTGATACTGCACTGTTTGTGACTATCTCAAGCACTTCATGTGCCTTCTTCCCCAAAGGCGTGAGAGTATATCTATAATCTTTGGTCTTCTCAAGGTAACCGTTCATCTGACGAAGGTGGTAATTCAAGCGGCCAGTTGATATTTGGAGCTCTGTGAGAAGCTCTGTGTATGATACTGCTCCTGATCTAGATTCAGAAGCCAAGATACTGATTATTGCGCGTCTCAAGGGATGTGCCAACATCTCTAGAATAGAACCTGTTACATCATCACTCATTTTACTTTTCACAGGTTTATATTCTGCAAGAATGATAAAATGCCTTTTTGAAAAGACAATTTGACACCTGTTCTTTTCAAAGAACTCACGAGTCATGGTGATGTGTGAGATGGACTTAGCTCTGATTTCACTCTACGGGACATTCTCAAGGTTTATATGGTTTCAATATCAATACCGATATCACAAGCGATATCAATAGTGATAAAGTTGCTCCAATACCTGAATGGAGGTGAAAGAAAAGACATGCGTAGACCACATACACACAGACACTGGGATAGACGAACCTCATCGGTCCCGAAGGGATATCTTCGAGGCAAAGTCCTACGACTGCTCAATCAGAGACCTATGTCGGGTGCCGAGATTATGAGTGATATTGAGGAAAACACTGGTCATAGATGGAGACCAAGTCCTGGTTCTGTCTATCCGCTACTCTCCTGGCTCTTAGACTCAGGCTATACAAAGGAACTGGCTGACACTGAGGCAGGTGTCCGACGATACGAGTTGACTGAGGAAGGTAGGAAACTTCTAACAGAGCATGAGGAACGAAGAGCACAAGATAAAGGCGCTAGATTCTTTGGGCAGCAGTTCGATGAATGGAATGGTGCCTTTCCTAAAGAGGCTAGAGAACTAGCTGAGAGCTGGCATAAAATGCGAAAGGCCAGTTATGCCCTCCGGAGAAAGCTAAGGAAGGAATACTCTGACACACTCGTATCGGAGGCGAAGAAACTGGTGGATGAGTTCACGGAGAAGATCTCCAGAATTGCTGAATTTGACAAGGCATAGACTGCATCCACGGTGGAGTGTATTTCATCACTCCATCACACTCATTTTTTTATGCCATGTATTGCCTAGAAAGAGAGCATGAGGGCGGAAACTACTATCTCGTTTGGAAGTCTAGAACTCCATCTGCTTCTCTTTCTGTACTGTGGAAAGTCAGGACTGAATATCTCTCTTGCCATGACTATTCTTATTTGATAGCTGTCTTCCTGTAGCTTATGACCTCTGCAATTTCCGTAAGTGAACTCACAAAGAAATTTGGTGAATTTACTGCAGTCAATAGAATCAGCTTCGATGTTGAAGTGGGTGAGATTTTCGGCTTCTTGGGACCAAACGGGGCCGGTAAGACCACAACAACCCGAATGTTGACCGGAATATCATCTCCTACCGAAGGTAGAGCTCAGATATTGGGACACGAAATTCACTCTTTTGCTGCTAAAGAAAGAATGGGGGTCGTTACTGACCTATCAAATGTCTATAATGACCTCTCTGCGTGGGATAATCTAATCTTCACAGCCAAACTCTACGGACTTAATCGTCGAAAGCGTGAGGAAAAGGCTGCGGAACTACTTGACCTCTTTGGCCTTACTGAAGTCCAAGACAATAATGTGAGAGAGTTTTCAGGTGGTATGAAACGAAGATTGACCATCGCCATGGCTCTTGTAAACGATGCTGATGTTCTCTTCCTTGACGAACCAACGACTGCATTGGATGTACAAAGCGTCAAGATGATTCGAAACCTGATACTTCATCTCAATGAAACTGGCACCACTATCTTCCTGACGACACATAACATGGCAGAGGCGAATGAGCTATGCTCTAGAATTGCCATCATAAACCAAGGACTGATTGGAGCTATTGGTACTCCTGAGAATCTTAAACTAGCTATGGATAAGATGCATTCTGTGGAGGTAGCATTTGATCGAATTCCCGAGACTCTCGTTTCAGACTTGAATCAACTTTCTAGCGTCAGAGAGGTCCAGAAACGTGGAGACAAGTACAAAATCTTCACACTCACACCAGCTGAAACCCTCAAAGAACTATTCACATTTTCCCAAGCAACCAATCTTGAATTGATGTCTGTCAATACACTTGGACCTTCCCTAGAAGACGTCTTCCTTGAACTGACTGGACAGGAGATTGTACATAGAGGAGAATCTCAGACCCGGATGCATCGAAGAAATAACGGAGGAGGTCGCTAGATCATGTCAAGTAATACCAATCTTCTTTCACGAGTAAGAAAGGAAGCAACTCGCGCATGGGCCATCGGATGGAAGGATATCAGGGTCTACTATCTCTCTCCACCTACGCTCATGTTTGGAATCATGTTTCCGTTCGCACTCTTCTTCACATTCACTGTGGGACGCAATCTAAGCCTCATCGAGATGCTCCCGATCCTCTTCTCTCAGACAGTGTTCTGGGCTGCATCCACAGTGGGCCCCGTTGTCATTCCACTAGAGAGACGGACCAAGACGTTCGATAGATATCTCTCAGCACCGATGTCTTTGGTCTCGGTCATACTCGGCAAGTCTCTTGCAGGTGTGGTGTTTGGCTTGCTTGTATCTGTTGTGCCCCTCATTGTAGGCTGGTTGTTCTTTCCCTTTCAGATCGCAAATCTCGTTCTATTCTCACTTGGTATCTTCTTGTCATGCATTGCCTTTGCTGCTATGGGGATCATGTTCGCGAGCGTGCCAACAGAGAGCGTTGGAAATATCATGATGCCAATGAACTTTGTACGAATACCTCTCTTATTCATAAGTGGCATCTTCATCCCAATAGAAAGCCTACCCCTCCCTGGACAGGTCGTTTCATTGTTCTCGCCACTGACTCATACATTGATTCTGATTCGGCTTGGTCTTGGAATCTCGACATATCCTATCTCCCCACTTGTAAGTGTGTTTGCACTACTCCTTACGAGTTTGATATTCCTACTACTAAGCAGGCAATTTCACGAGATCAACAAGAGAAGAGAATAGCTACACATACATTAGGAGCAATCTATCTGTAGGCAAGAAGTAAGAGGAACGGAGAGAGGAAGACCCTATCCACTAGGTATGTAACCACATATGCTTCTCTTGTCTGTACAGCAAATATTCTGGCACGAAGATCTCATGAGCCATGACGATCTCTTATCTTCTCTTCCTCAGCATTAATCCATGACCAACACACCAGGGAATATATAGAACAATCAGAAAGGTAACTATCCAATATAGCACAGGCGCATAGTCTCTGAAGGGAAGAAGTATCAACGCAATAAATACAAACACCAAGGCTCTAATAAAGAACGAGTTGGGCTCCACACTCCTATTTCCTAGGAGCGCTCCGTTCAAGAAATCTCTTGAGAAGGATGGTTTGAACGGACCAGACTCCACCTGTTCTCTCAAGACCTTGAGTGAGTATCTATAGAGCTGATGAGTTCGAGCAAAACGCCAAATGAAGAAGATAACAACTGCAGCTCCAATCATGATTTCCTCAGAGGTCTGCATTTTCATCTTTCCTGAAAACTCAATGATTGATGTCTATCGTCATTTCGGTACTATGACGCCGATATAAAGAATGAGCAGAGAGAGGAAAGTTGCTTTCATGTGTTCCTGCGTATTTTTTAATATAATATACTCTTGAAAATAATATAAATCAGTCAATAAATAAGATATTTAAGGAGTATACCTTCTCCACGAATATGCGTCGTGGGGTAGCAGGGGTCTTAGTTTGGACTACAGTCATTCTCATAACACTCGGATCCTTCATCCTGTTCTATCATGGGATAGATCAGTTTATGCGTCTTGAGCTTACACACACCTTGATACTTGGTGGCGAGGAAGGTCCAGCTGAGTTTACTGCGATTTCGGACCTTCCAATCTATGTTTCAGGTTACCACAAGTTCGATGTCATTGGCGAAGAAGTAGACTTTACAGTCACTCTGTATGATGGTGAGGGTGGATATCTCACCCACTTGGATGTCTACCTCAATAGTCCTGGTTCTCTTGTTGAAACGCTCTCATATCATGAAACTATTGACTACACTCTTACTCCAGGAGAGCAATATATTGTTGAAGTCACTGGTTTGAATTTCCATGGTAATATAGAACAGCCTCATACGCCACTAGCGGAGTTCGTGATGAATGCATTCTATGCTGGTGAACTCGTTGGTCTTGTTTTTCTTGTTGTGGCTGTCTTCTGGGTTTGTATGCTAGGTGGTCTATTTTCTGCTGGTGTTAGTGAAATCAGAACGCGAAGGGCTACCGAATCCTCTTATTCTTGGTTTGGCTGTAGTAGGTTTCCCAGTAGGTGTTACTCTTGGACTTCTATTATCTCGAATGCCCAGAAGAAGTCGAGGTGGTAGGTAGGTTGCAATCTGACTTCAGAACGATAGCTGAATCAACTTTTGAAACACTTCTCACCATAACCACAATCTTGTCAGGTGTGTATATTGCTGTCTGTTTTGACTGGTTCAGTCAAGCGATGCTTGAGCCTCACCCCGGCGAACCAATGTCTCCTGAGCTGGTGGGACTGGCCATAGTGGGGGTATTTCTTGGGCTGATTTTTCTAATACCTCTGGTGTTGGTTCTTCTTGTTTGGGCTCTTTCCAAATTCAATGGCTCTACAACTTGGAAGACAGCAGCTTGGTCTGGTCTACTCTATTGCTTAGCACAGGACTGTGTTGGTATCCTGGCACTCCTTGTATTTCCCCTGCTTGCAGCTGGATTCTTTGTAGACCTTGTTTTGTTCGCATCAGTAGCATTTGTGATTGTATTGCCAGCCGTCATTGGAACTACGCTTGGCTATAGAATGGGCGTAAGATATGATCAAGACTTGTTGACGGAACGGACCCGAAAAAGAAAATCTGTTTCAACATCTGTATTGACAGTCTTCATCATACTTGTCATACAAGGACTTCTTGGACTGTTCATTCTTTACCTCTAAAAGTTTTCATTGCGATTTTTCGATGAAAAGAGAGTATATGGGAGAGGAAAGACCTCTCTCAAGTTGAAACTACATCTGTTTCTCTTGTTTGTGCAGTAGATAGTATATTCCTACAATGATGAAAGACCATATCCCTCTTCTAATAGCTCAACAAGCCTTGATACAAAACGAGTCGCAGGAGCTCCATCAACCACATCATGGTCGAGTGTCACAGTCAGTGACAAGTACTCTCTCTTTTCGATATTGTCACCTACATAACCTGGCCTCTCTACTATTCCTCCAACAGCTATGTTGAGAGCATGCATACCCAAAGGGATTGCCCATCCACCAGACCTAGCAAACTGTCCAATCGAAGTCAGAGCTACTGTTCCCATATTCTCTGCTATGAACAAAGGATTCTTGCGCAGCTTGCGCCAAAACAGTAAATCCCTCAGGAACTTGGGGGCAGTTAGGAGGAGCTTGATTGTTCTGTTCTCCCTAGCCTCAGTAAAGTCCTCCTCTTTCTTTTTCTGTACGTCACGAATCTCTTGATTGATCTCCATGACCGTCTTCGTATTCGCCGACTTCAAGATGTAGTTGATAGGATAGGCACGACCCTCGATGGTTGTTTCGATGAGGATATTGATGTTCACATCGTTAAAAATCACGAATTGTTTTCCAATCATGAGGGCATGGACCTGTTTGTGTTCTGCAACGCTCTTTCCCACACATGCTGCAATCCAACCTGCAAAGGACACTGACTCACCTGTCTGCTCTTTGTAGCTGTGTAACTTCTTGCGTGCATCAGTCACATCAGCCTCGAACAGTCCAAGCATTCTGTGTTTTTTCAGTGCATATTCGCAGCTCTCGATGATTAATTTACGGGATATTGGAACGCTTTCTTTGTGATATCCTGAGCTTGAGTCCAATTCTGTTCACAACCACCTCTCAAGGCGTGAGTCTAATGATGAACTTTATGATTCAGTAGAGAGCTCACAACGAGAAATCCGAATCTACGTCTGTTTCTCTTGCCTGTAGGGCAAATTGTTAGGTCTGAAGATCTCTCTGGTCTTGACGTTATAGCTTCAGCAGATTCATATCGAATGTATTGTTATTCAGTTTGGGAGTGATTATTGATGAAAGAGGTCTTAGATAGTACATACCTGCCATTCAAGGAAAAGCAGTTGTTGAATCATTTTGCCAAGGTCAAGTACCGAGGGAAATGCGTTAGTAATGAACGACATATGAGCTACTACACAAATAGCATCCAACGATATCATCAGTATCTTGCTGACAATCCGGATATGAGTGGCAAATCTCTGTCTGAATTGAAACGCCCCTGTCAAATAGAGAAGGATGAGCGGTTCTGGGTCGCCTCCTGTCTGATGACGATGTTCTACCATGAACGACGACTGCAGATGCTGCAGAAGCTCTTCACTGAGGCTTTTGGTGAAAACCCTCCCATTACTGATCTGCGCTCTTGGCGAGAGTGCTTGGACGGAAACCTTTCATTGTTCTTCGAGGTCGCTCTGCCTTCACCATCTCCGTACAAGACCTGGCTCAGGAAACATTTGAATGAGCGGCAATTCATCCCTCACATCTTAAGTAGTGCACATGGAAAGAAGAATCTCGAGGGTCCAACACACATAGACGCATTGCTCATAAATTCCAGTAATGGGTTTGCTGTGCTAGTAGAAGCAAAGGTCCTATCTGACATCAGCGATCAGGTCACCTTTGATGTCGCACGAAACCAGATGGCCAGAATCATCGATGTCATGCTGGAGAAGAATGATCATCTATGCGAGCCGTTATGCAATAGGATTCCTGAGAGATCGCTGTTTCTACTGTTGACACCTGAAATGTTCAAAATCCATCCCTCTCACAGGCTATACGGATGCAAGTTCAGTGATTACAAGAAAAATCAGGAGTCTTTAGTTGACGACTTGCCCCACAGGAGGGCCTTGAACTGGCTTATGATTCGCCGCAGGTTGGGATGGCTCACCTGGGAAGACTTCCACAGGACAAACAGCGATTGTTGTCCATGGTTATTAAAATAATAGAAGAAAAGTGAGTGAGAGAAGAAAGACCTCCCTTGATTTGAACTTCAAACCACATCTGCTTCTCTTGAGGTAGGGGAGATAGTCAGGTCCAAAAATCTCTCTTGCCATGACTATTCTCGGTAAATTTATGTCAAAGTCATGAGATTCGTCTAGGTTATAGTGTAGTCATCACCATGACATATCTCAGATATTCCTTAGGCTTGTTTCGAGGAACACAACGACTTCTTGCATTTCAACACAAGTGGGAAAGGAGAGAAAGTACATGCCTGATAGAGTCAGTCGATGCGTCTTCTTACTGACGTCGTTCATGTTCTTTTTGGCCTTGATTCCTGTAGCAGATTTTGATGGGATTGCTGCTCAGTCAACAACAGTGGTTTCAGAACCAGAAAAACAGGGACTGCTTCTTACAGGTACCCCACATTCTCCCATAACGATTGATGGGGATGCCAACTTCTCGGCTACAGCTCTGCTGGAGGGATGGCCTGGTGATGGTTCTCCTGAAAGTCCGTACATAATCGAAGGGCTGGACATAAACCCTGGCGGTGGATTGGATTACTTAATTAGCATCACCAATACGCGAGTCCGCTTCATTATACGCAACTGCAATCTTATTGGTACTATTGAACACGGATGGTATAGCACTATATGGGGCATCCGACTAGAGAATGTTGTCAACGGTGAGCTCGTCAAAAACACCTGCAACAACAATGAACTTGGCATCGAACTCCAAAGATCATATTCCAACACAGTGGTCAACAACACTTGCAACAGCAATATATTGGGCATCGAAATCTATTATTCACATTCCAACACTGTGGTCCACAACACCTGCAACAGCAATGTATGGGGCATCGAAATCTTTTATTCACATCCCAACACCGTGGCGAACAACACCTGCAATAGCAACGAAGTTGGCATCAAACTCCACAAATCATTTTCCAACACTGTGGTCAACAACACTTGCAACCGCAATGTACAGGGCATCGAACTCTTTTATTCACATTCCAACACCGTGGTGAACAACACCTGCAATAGCAACGATGCTGGGATCGAACTCCTCACATCATATTCCAACACTGTGGTCAACAACATCTGCAACCGCAATCACAATGGCATCTCCTTCTTTACCTCAAGTTCTAACACCGTGATGAACAACACCTGCACAAACAACACCGTAATTGGCATCTTCCTCTCTGAATCAGTTTACAACACCCTGGCGAACAACACCTGCAACAACAACGACAATGGCATCTCCCTCGAAGGCTCAAAGTACAACACAATATCCGACAGCAACTGTAAAAACAACGGGATTGGCATTAGCCTCACGAATCGTTTTGGAGACACCGAGTTCAACACTTTAAGCAACAATATCTGTTCCAACAACACCAGAGAGGGCATCGTATTCTTTTCAATCATGGGTTGCTATACAAACTTGTCCAACAACACATGCCATAACAATACATGCACTGGCAATGGCGAATCTGGCATCTACCTCTTCTCCCCCTCAAATTCCAACACCGTGTCTAACAACATCTGTAACAACAACAACCGTGGCATCACCCTCTATCACTCAGATAACAACACGGTGACACACAACACCTGCCTGAGTAACATCGAACATGGCATCACCCTCTATCACTCAGATAACAACACGGTGACACACAACACCTGCACCAACAATGGCGAATCTGGCATCTCCATCTTCGATTCCTCGAATTACAACACCATGGCGGACAACACCTGCAACAGCAACGACATTGGCATCTCCCTCGAATACTCAAATCATACCATTGTGGTAAATAACATCTGCAGCTACAATAGGATAGGCATCTATCTCTATCTCTCAGATAACAACACGGTGACACGCAACACCTGCCTGAGTAACACCGAACATGGCATCGACCTCGATGATTCAGATTGGAACACCGTGGTCAAAAACATCTGTAACTATAACATGATTGGCATCTACCTCTATCTCTCGGATAACAACGCGGTGATACACAACACCTGCCTGAGTAACACCGAACATGACATCTACCTCGTTGACTCAGATTCCAACACCGTGGCGAACAACTTCACTTCCACTTATTTTGGATTTCTCCTGCTAGGAGGGGTACTTCTCTTGCTCCCGCTGTACATCCCAGAGTTGGGTTCAGTATGGCATAGAGGTTTTGCTATGATTCAGAGAACAAGGTACCGACTAGTCTTATGGTTCCGTAAGAGAAGAGGTGGCCACGATGAAATCATTGTGCCACTATGGTATAGACTGGCCTCTTTGGTACGTACGAGAGGATCCCTCAAGCACATGGTTGTCGACGAGATTCTTGAACCTGACCCAGCGGACCAGTGAGAACTCGCTACTACTATACACCTACAATCCAAAGTGAAGAATGAGGGAGCATGAATCTCCCTCGAAATACAAAAAGAGACTACATCTGTTTCTCTTGCCTGTAAGGTAGATAATCAGGTCCCAAGATCTCACGAGCTATGACAATAGGTAGATTTAGATTTCAGAAATCGATATTGCATCTTGGTGGTTCAAAATGGCCTATGGAAGCGGAGCAGCAGCGGCAGCAGCGGCAGCAGCTCAATCAAGTTCTTATCGTGTGAAATTTAAACGTAACGAGTTCCTTGAGCTAGTGCAAATTGCGCAGCCAAATATCATCTATCATGTGCGAAGGATGCATTTCTTTGCCTACGATGGATTTGTGATGTATACCTTAGAGTGTGACACAAACGAGTTTAGCCAGAAGGTCATGCAGGCAATCGAGTTCTCGAACATGGCCTGGAGTGAATAGGAGATCACAGAGAATTATCTCTGTAGAATGGACAAAAAAGAAATAGTAAAGGGGAGAATGAGTCCCCTTTATTGATATTATCTCTACATTTGCTTATCTTGGCGGTAGGGGAGGTTTTCTGCCCCCAGTAACTCCCGTGCCATTACCATACGAATCCATCTCATACCAATACTATTGCATCTTCAACAGCATGCTTACCTTCTCAATGAAAACTCAACATGCTTATTTCTCCAAAGCGTGCAAAGGCTGATCTCGCCTTTGTCAATCACTTCCAGTCTGATTGAGAAACCTCTCGTTCCAGTTCCATACAATCGCAGATATCTCGTTTCATTAGCTAGATGAAACAAACCAGTATAAAACTTTAGAAGATTCCATTCGTAATTGCCTGCCATTTCTGACAAAAAATCAGCCACAGCCTGCAAGGTAAGTTCATCCGTCTGATATTCCCTCTTTCGATTCACTGATTTTGAATTGGCAAAGCTATGAATTGCATTATATACGACATCCTGCTCTGCATCATTTAACCTAGTCAAATCGATGCGCAACTTTAGTCTCCCAGCTTCCTTTACTTCTTCTCCCAGAGCATGAAGTTCTGTAAGAGATGGCGACACATCCCCCAGATAGTCTTCCAAGCTTCTCTCACCAACATCAACGACATTCGTGGCCAAATCCGTTCTCCCTTTCTCGACAATCCAACTCCTATGTAGATCAACCATCAGTTGTTGTTCCTTAGTGAGCTTGGACCAATGTTTTTCCAGAAATGCATGCACATCTATCCATGTCAGATGAAGAAAGTGGTCTCCAATCAACTCCCTACCTCTGGTCGCCTCAATTAGGCTCCTTGGTCGTACAGCATCGCCAAACTCTGTTTTTTCATTGAATTGGGTCAGGTAGATGAAGTAAATCTCATCGTAACTTTGTTCTTCTTGAACTGCATCATAATACGTACTAATCTGGTAATCTGTGACGCTTGAATAGTCGTGAACTTTGGCTTCAATCAGAAGCGCACACCTGCGATTGTTGGCATTGAACGTTATGAACAAGTCTATGGACCCTTTCTTTGGATAGGACTTCTCCCTGAATACGAGGAGAATATCTGCATCCAAACCATAGTACTCTTTGATAAACGCTGCAGCGATAGCTTTGTGCTTGTCGAATATGTCAAACAAGAGATGTGAAGAAGAGATCTCTGAATGGAAAATAGGAGCCAAACCACCACCGTCATATGACATTTTTCTCACCCTACATCTACTCACAACGAAACTGTAGAAGAATAGTCCCTTTGTGTAAAAAGTTGAACGGTTTCAAATAAAGAAAGAGTGAAGGAGAGAGGATATACCTCTCTCGATTTGAACTTGAAATTACATCTGTTTCTCTTGCCTGTAGGGCAGGAACTCCGGTCCAAAGATCTCACGATCCATGACGACTTTAGGTTAGTTTCTTTAATTCATCAAGAAAGTGTTCTCCCCGTTTGATTCCTAGAGTCCAGAAATCTGACTTTGTGATATCGTAACCCATCTCTGCAATCTGTTCCCTTGGACTCATACTGCCCCCTCTGCTTAGAAGGCGTTTGAACCGTTCGCTGAAGTCAGATGGATTCTCTTTATAATCCTCATACAATGCAAAAACAAGAAGCTGAGCGAAAACGTAGCTGTAGTTGTAGAAGCGAAAATTAGGTGTATACAGCATTGGCATACCTGCCCACGCATATTCTGTATTTACAGTCCATTCTATACTATCTCCAAATATTCTCTGTCTGGTTGTTCTCCAAATATCACAAATCTTCTCAGCATCCAACATCTGTCCATCCATGATTGCTTCATAGAGACTCATCTCGAAGAGCGCAAAGAGCGACAGATTGAATGTTGTACTGTAGAATCTACTTACAACATTTTCAAGCACTTCGGTCCGCAATTCATCTGTATCACATTCCTTCAAGAGCTGTTCAGTTAAGAGAAGCTCCCCAAATTTTGATCCAGTTTCTGCAATGCACATTGATGTGTCCCAATTAAGAAAGCTCTGACATTTATCTATGAAATAGTTGTGAACCCCATGTCCTAGTTCGTGGGCTAACATGTATGCATTGTTGATTGTGTTATTGTATGTGAGAAAGATGTATGATGTATTCTTCTCTGGAATTCCCCAACAGAAACCCCCAGCACTGGCCCGTCCTGGCCTATCTTTCGAATCGATTCGACGGTCTGTAAAAAGACTTCTGACATACTTCCCTATTTCATCATCAAAAGTAGAATAAGCTTGAATAACGGTCTTCTTAGCAGTATTCCAATCTGCTTCCCATGCTTTTTCAGTATTCCACGGAGCTGGCCAATCGTATCTGAGTAGTCGTTTGTATCCGAAATGCTTTGCTTTCAGTCTGAGGAATTTCTGAACACTAGATGATTTATCTTCAACGGTCTTTAGAAGGCTCATGATTGTCTGCTCGTCAACATCCTGATCAATGAAGCTCTGAGTCATATATGACGGCCACTTTCTTCGTTTCGTCATATTGACATGGTCTGAGCAAATAGCTCGTAATGCTGTGGCATGAATAAGCCTGTTCTTAGAGAAGCTACCATAATATGCTTCAGATACAATTCTTCTAGTCTCTCTGTTAGCTGAGGATAAGAATGCGAGCGCTTTGTTCAGTGTAATTTTCTGCTTTTCTCCTTCAATCTCAATGTCAAGGATCTGTGATGAAGTCCACATCTCTTGTAATTGAGAAAATGCTGAAATCCCGTTGCAATCTTTCTCTACAATGAATTCTTCATCTTCAGGTGAAAGAGTATATGATTGATTTTTTCCACTCATCTCTAATAGGTGCTTATAATTACTCAAGACTGGGTTTGTTAAGATGTCAGGTTTCTGTTCAATCCATCGCCCAAGAATTTTGAACAATATTCGTTTGGAACTGTAATATTCATCCATATTTCCTTGGTAAATGGCTGCAAGGGTTTGACTTCCATCAACTGTAGTATTTGAGGAAGATCTGCAGTTAGTATATGCTGCAAATATAATTAACCTACTCAGAGCATTCTCTACTTTTTTGATATGTTTCAATAATTCATCTGCACCTATCTCAAGCGATGCTTCCTTAAGTTCTCTCATTCTATCCCTGAGTTCTTTCCGACCAGCATCATTTGCCTGTTTCACTCCCTCAATAGAGGTGTCATCAACCAAGATTGAGAGGTCCCATGTCCGCTCCTCGTCCACAATAATTACCCACAATGCTCTATCGTATCGAGGTAAAAAGGAGTATGGTTAATGGAGTGAGAAAGAGTGAGGAGAGAGGAAGACCCTCTCTCGATTTGAACATTGAAACTTCATCTGCTTCTCTTATCTGTAGGGCAGGTGGCCAGGTCCGAAAATCTCACGAGCTATGATAATTATAAGTCTATGAAAACGCAAGATAATTGCTGGATGGAAACAGAAAAAGAGAGAAAAAAGGGGAGTATGAGTCCCCTTCATCGATCTCACTCAAATTGACCTTTTTGCCTATAGGGTAGATATTCAGGTCCGAATATTTCCCTCGCTTGAACGATCTTTTGGATGTGAGATCCTCCTTCCGCACCAACAGTATAGCTCCTTACACCTCTATATGATGCTTCAAGCGGACACTCCTTGGAGTAACCGAAAGCTCCATGCCAGGTCATCGCCCTCGTTATAACGTCCAGCGCATCATGAGGCACCTTGTACTTGGCAGCTGCGGTGTACTTGGCAATGTCGAGTTTGGTGTAGTTCTTATTGCCCTTACCATAGAACTCGTCCATAATCCAGGCTGCGTGATAGGTAAGATGCCTGCCGCTCTGCATCGCCATCCATGAGTCAACAGCCTCGAACTGAATCCCCTCAAAGGCTGCGAGTGGTCGACCGAACTGCTTCCGCTGCTTGACATAATCCACACCAATGTCAAAACAACCCTGAGCAGCACCGAGACAGGTCGCAGCAATCAACACTCTGGCTGCGCTGAAACCTTCCATGGCATGATAGAAGCCCTTGCCATGCTCGCCGATGATGTAGTGTTTAGGAATCTCCACATCCTCAATGTTGAACCCACCACAGGACACGCCCATCCGACCCATGTCCTCGAAGAGCGTGGTCGTGATACCGGGGTTTAGACCGTCGCCCATATTGAGCGGAAGGATAAAGGCATCGAATTTCTTATGGTCGCCCTTCGGATCTGACTTAGCCAGTGTCCAGTAGACACCACCATATTTCTCGGACTCAGCCACGCCAGAGATGTACACCTTCTCACCGTTGACGACATAGCCATCACCCTTTGGCTTGATGATTGTCTTGGTCGAGTTAACGAGGTCGGAGCCACCAGTAGGCTCTGTGGTTGCAATACCAAAGAACAGGTCTCCCTTTGTGACACGTGGGAGGATCTCCGCCTTTGCCTCATCAGTCCCATACTTGTCGAATATAAACGCCCAGGAGGCTTCAACAAGGTACATGACCGGGAGCGCAATGGAGAGGTCTGCCTTCGCAAGTTCTTCTGCGGCTATACATGCCATCACCCAAGAGAGCCCAGCTCCTCCATACTCCTCAGCAACTGTTGGAGCCCACAGCATCTGCTCACCCATTTTCTTGATGAGATCCCGCGGGACTTCGTGAGTGTGTTCATCATACTCTTTCCACACAGGCGCGACGTACTTCTGAGCGAAGTCACGCACTGCCTCGCGGAACATCTTTTCTTCATCCGACTCTTCAAAATGCATTGTAAACTACCTCTTGATTGCTAGAGTCTTGCCAGCGGGCGAGAGGGGAGAGTGTCCTGCTTATAGTTCCTTCGTATGAGGCTCTGTCCTTAGTAGACCATATCACTGCGTGAGGGGAGTTGCATTCTGAACCCCTCTACTCTTGCTGAAATCACCGTTAAGACCCGCCATTTTCAATCATCCCATATCGATTAGAATAATAAGAGTATCAACCAATCCCTCCCTATCCTAGCTATTCGGAAGAATCCCTCCACCAGGATCAGCAGACCTCCGGAGCCAGTATCATGCAGTTGAAACTAAAGAGATTCAGAAAAGGAAAACCAGCCCATCCTGTCATATACAGGACAATTCGACCATTTAGGGAGTTTATGAGAATTGAGGCTTCAGGTGGTCTTGTGGTCATTGTTAGTCTACTCGTTGCGCTAATCTGGGTCAATTTACCCATTGGATCAACATATGACCTGTTCTGGGGATTACGATTTGCAGTTTCCATTGGTAGTCTGACTATTGATGAGCCGCTGGGATTCTGGGTGAACGACTTCCTCATGGCTATCTTCTTCTTCCTCATTGGACTTGAGATTAAACGGGAATTGCTCATTGGCTGGCTGTGCTCAGTGGAGCGGGCTATTCTCCCAGTCATTGCAGCGGTTGGAGCTATGATAGTTCCAGCGGTCATCTACTCTCTCTTCAATCCACCTGGCAGTCCCGGGGCTATTGGTTGGGCAATCCCGATGGCTACTGACATTGCCATATGTCTGGGTATCCTCAACCTCTTTGGCAACAAGATTCCTACACCCACGAAGGTATTTCTGACCACACTAGCAATAGTAGACGATTTAGCTGGTATAATGATAATTGCCATCTTCTATTCACATGGTCTACATATAGAGTATCTTGTTCTCGGTGCGGTATTCGTTATTCTTCTTATGACCTTGAATCGATTGGGGATTCGCAGACTGGTTCCATACCTTATCATAGGAATTGCCCTTTGGACATCCTTGCTCTTTGGGGGTATTCATCCAACAATTGCTGGTGTATTATTGGCGGTGAGTATCCCAGCAACAACGAAGATTGACTATGATGAGTTCAAACAGATAAATGACCAATTATACGGACGCTTGGAGAAAATAGTCAGCTGTGCACCTGAGGATGTAGATACGAAAGCATTTCAGAACACAACCAATACACTTGAGCAGGCTTGTAGAGATGCCGAGGCTCCGCTGCAACGTACCGAGATTCTCTTGACGCCTTGGGTTGCCTTTCTTATAGTCCCTCTTTTCGTTTTGGCTAATGCGGGTGTTCGTCTTGATCTGAACTTCTTTGAGCTTTTCTCTCAGCCGGTGACTCTAGGAATCCTCTTTGGTCTGGTCATTGGCAAACCTTTGGGTGTCATCTCAAGCATATGGCTAGTAGAAAAAACAGGTCGAGTAAAGGTTTCTGATGCCTTCAATCGGGACCTTCTTGTCGGAATCTCTCTGTTGACTGGAATCGGGTTCACAATATCTCTATTCATTTCTGGGCTGTCTTTTACACCAGGTATTCTGTTAGAGTCAGCGAAAGCAGGCATCTTGATAGCTGCGATAATCTCCGGTGTTCTCGCAGTACTTACACTCAGATCGGCTGTGTTAAAGATTGAAGATGCGAAGGAGAAAGAGTTGACGATGAAACTTACAGCTCATCCGACATAAATCTACATGATGTACTACATCGAAAAAATAAGTGCAAAATTTCATCCCACACTTGACCATTCGTGAATTCGCATTTTGCCAGCGGGCGAGAGGGGAGAGTGCCCTGCTTATAGTTCCTTCGTATGAAGCCTGTTCTGCGTTTAATGGCAAGCGCGTAGGCCCTATCTGACTTAACTCTTGACTATTTCTCTAAAAGATTATGAGTGTTCATCTCAGTAGTAACCAACAGGTAGAAAATGATGGATCGCCAAAGATTAGCGACCGCGCTTATAGTTGTAACGAGTTTAGGGATCATACTCTCGATTTTGGGTATATTCATGGCGGCAGGAATAGACCCAGTAGGGACTTTGTACAGTACTTTTACCCTCGCTTTTACTATTCTCTCGTTCTTCTTTATAGTGTCATTAGTTTTCTATCAACAGACTCTCAACACTAAACAAAAACAATCCCAAACAGAAACTGATTCAAGTTTAGTATAGCACGGTTCATAGTTCCTTCGTATGAGGTTTGTGTTGATGCTAAAACCAGAATCAGTTTGAACGCTTCAGGAGCAAAACAATTGCCACAAGTATTACTCCTACCATAACAACGCCACCGAGGATTAGAATGTTGAAGTCACTAGGCTCATATCTTTCAAGTGTGACATCGAGAGATTCATTGGGATACATTCGTTCACTTATCCCATTCACAAGGTTGACACTGACCAAAGATCCATCCATCTTCGACCAACATTCAGTACTGGTCATGTTCAGGTCTGGATAGTTGTAGATATACCCCCATGTTGTTTCATCATCAATGATCTCGTAGCTCGAATTGAGAGGGAGTCCTTCATTCTTCTCTAGGACCAGTTCGCTTGCAGTACTCCAGTCACCAACTGGCATTGCTCCCATATGAGGAAAATTCCAGAATCCACTACTGATGTGGATGAAAAGACCAGAGTCAGGTAAATCGGATCTATTCTGAAGATACATCTGGGACCTACACATCGAGTAGTCCAAGGTAGGAACCCAGCTAGATGTGTTGGTAATCTCCTCAAGTATAGCGATTTCTATATAGACTATCTCATCCTCGGTCATTGTTCTCTCGCTGATTTCTACATCGCGAGGCCAATATCCAATTTGCATGCGGAAGAGGAATTGGTCCCCCTCCTCGACTTTCCATTGGGGAAGCGTATCATCTGCCATGCTATTTGTAGCTACAAGAAATAATACCAAAGTGAAGATTGCAAAGTATTTCAACCCCATCCTATCTCACTATCGAAAGGAAGTTCCTCTCGCCAATTTAACATTTCTCAATCCATGCCAGCGATTTCATCCAAATATCAATTGAAACATCAAATTTGGAATGAACATGACTGGAAACGCGCTCTCCTTTAGCTAGGTTACATCAAAATGACAAAGTGAAATAATATAACCGATTATGACAGACTCTGTTGCAAAACTAGATTCACCAGAACGATGATAGCTAACAAGTCCTCCAATCCAAGTAAAAAGGAGCCATTGACTGAGATCTTCTCTCAGCTTGGTCATCCATGTGCAATTCCTTTAATTCTTGCTCTCGGGGAGCGAACCTATAATCCTGACGTCAAGGAGTTACGACAGAAGATAGGTTCGGGCAATGGCATGAGTGTGAGTAAATCGCAATTGTCGAAATGCCTCACCAATCTGTCTTCAATTGGTCTTGTGCAAAGAACCGACCGTCCAACATCAAGTCCCGAGGCAGGTTATAGTCTGACCCATATCGGCCAGGAGTTCTATAGGCACATAATTCAGATGCGATATTGGGCTGAGAAAGGCAACAACAACAGCACATCCACTACTAGTGATGTTTCAGCCTGCTAGGTCTGACTACAAACCTTTGAAGTCACTAGATTGCTTTCGCGGATCTCAATAATGCTTTCATGAATAAACTAATTCCTTATTTGATAATTTTACATACATTACAGGAACTCAGATGAGTTTCAATAATAGAGGAGGTGATATTCCGAATGAAAGTAATGAAGAGAGATGGAAAGAGCGAGGCATTCATGCCCGAGAAAGTTGTTGTCAGTGCTGTGAAAGCAGGAGCTCCCTATGAAACTGCACGTGACATAGCTGGCTCGCTCTCTAAGAGAACTGATAGTACGATGAAGAGTGCAGACATTCGCAAATATGTACTGTCAGAGCTACGCTCGAAAAAAGCCGCGAAAGCCGCTGATGCATGGGAAGCCTACGATCGAACACACAAGAAAGTATAGGATATTGAACTGTTTAATTCTGCCTTTACTCCAGAAATCCTTGCTTTAACAATCAGCACTAGATTGTTCCCAAGGCAAAGTGAATGTAGTCCTGAGGTGGGGGTTTCAATCCAAGATGTCTTAATCTAGCTCCAATTTGCGCTCGGTGAGCTGTACCATGATTAACTACGTGGAAAAGAACATTCCAGACTTTCATGTTCTCCTGAAATGGCATTTCGATACTCCGATCATTGAGGCCATCAAGATACACCCTCATCTCTGCTTCTACTAGATCCCATTGCAATCTAATTTCTTCGGGCTTTCCGAAATTCTCTGGATTATGAAACCCAATATCTGGTTTTCCGCGAAGTCCACGGAACCATCTTTCATCCACACTCATGATGTGAACAAACTGATTTCTAATAGAACCCACTGATATCTTGTCTATCCCAATCAATTGTTTCCATGAGAGATTCTCGATACAGAAGTGCCAGAACTTCCTATTTAACGTGAAGTGATACTCGTACAGATGATGTATATGGTCGGTGTTCATTGGTCTTCTCCTTTCCAAGTTCACAGATTCTCATTTATCTTCGTTTTGTTGCATCGGACTAGACTGCCATGAGAAAGAATGTGAAGATGAACACATCCGGCAAGAAATGAATCAGCCACGCCCAGAAGAACCCTCTTGTTTCAAGCAGGCTCTTTCCAAGGAACCAGCCAAGGAATCCTGACAGTAGGACACCTAACACGCCATTAGGTACTCCATAATAGTGTCCCAGTCCAAAGTAGACCGTTGTGACCAAGAGTGCTTGTTCCTTGCCTATCTTCTCCCAGAGGACTGAGAGGGGAGCTGCACGGAGGGTGAACTCCTCATTGAAGGCATTCATTGTGGCAATGAGGATTGCCAGTGGTATGATGCTCAAAATTTCAAGCGGTAGACTAGAAGGCAGTCCCCAGGAGCCAAGAAGAAAGATTAACGTGAAGACTGCGAAGACAACTGCAAAGATGGATCCGGTCCTTGTCCAGGGCTCAGGCTTTTTCATACCAAGCAATCGTGATGGCTCAACAGGGGCACGAATATCTCCTTTGATGAGGAAGAAGTCCGCCCGTTTCAGACCCATCAGTAGAAGTACTACAAGGACAATAAGAGCAGGTGTCAGTCTCAATAGGTGAGTTGCCAGCTCCGCAGCTGCTGTTGGAATACTCCCT
>Ga0180438_10004055_pt1 | contig 21480 bp, 17 predicted proteins | sample SS_ome_12_FD_132455 | JGI IMG/M metagenome (GOLD analysis project Ga0180438, IMG submission 132455) | Hypersaline lake sediment archaeal communities from the Salton Sea, California, USA - SS_3_D_2 metaG | ecosystem: Environmental > Aquatic > Non-marine Saline and Alkaline > Hypersaline >... | reverse complement strand
TGATTGAATCAGTCGATCATTCATATTATCCTCCTTTTAATCTTACTGCTTATTAAGCAGTAAGATTATATCGCAAAAAAAAAGGAATGTCAAGTTTTGATCATAAATTTGTCTCAGACCCTGGTAAATGTGAAATTCGCCTTTCTCGTATTTTTCGCACCAAGGACATCTTGCCTTAATTTTTTTAATATTTATAGCCCAAAAAATTAATTTTATCAATTTTCAACTAAATAAAATTAATATTTTGAGAGGCTTTTTTTAATTTTTTTAATTGGTATGCTTTTTACCCTTACCACCTGGGCTAGTCAGAGGATTTCGATAAATGAACGTGATAAAATAAAAAAAAGATGTATTCTCTTTCCGCTGTTTTTTTAAGAAAATAGAGTAAATCGATAATTGCCTTTTCAGGTTCTGCGAAATATCCCTTGCTGTTTTGCTGTTGAATGACCCGATAACTGGCTGATCTTTCACGTCGATGTAAAACGTTTCCCATTTCATAGCATTGTCTTATCAAAAATGCCAGGTTAATGCAACAAGAAAAAGCGCCCAAAATCCACCGACTGAAATCAGGTAATCGGTGGATTTTACGTTCAATGTTCAATGTTCAATGTTCAATGTTCAACGTTCAATGTTTCTTTGTAGAACTATTAAAAGGCAGGGATGCGTCAAAGTTCAATGATGAATGCAGAATGATGAATGATGAATAAAAAGTGATTAAATCCAGAGGTCTTTAGATAGTTTTATCTTCATCATTCATCACTCATCATTCATAATTGATTACGCCAAGCTTCAAAAAAGACTTTGACGCAGCCCTGACCTGGCACTGTTTTACTATTGACAAATGAAAAATATAAAACTATAATTTAGGTTAAGTGTAATTAACACAGATTCGATTTTAGGTTAAGTATACTTAATACAAATTTAGTTTTAGGCGAAATGAAGATGATAAAAATTAGCGACGTGATGAACGATTTAAATCCGTGGTGGAAAGAGGAATTCACCCTCGAATATCATGAAAGAGAAATTTACAAATATGTTCAAAAATTCATGCCCATGCCTCAGGTGGTGGCGTTTACAGGGTTGAGAAGAGTCGGGAAAACAACACTAATGCACAAAATCGTCGTAGATGCCATCAAGAGCGGATTTAAATCTGAAAATATTTTATTCTTCTCCTTCGATGAATTAAGGCAAATAGAAATAAGAGACCTGATCCGGGAGTATGAAAAGTTAATGCAAAAGGATTTCAAAAAAAGCAATTACTTATTACTGCTGGATGAGATTCAAAAGCTGGAAAATTGGGAAGACCGGTTAAAAGGAATATATGACATCTATAAAAATAAGGTCAAAATAATTATTTCCGGCTCGGAATCGTTATTTATCAGGAAAAAAACAAAAGAGACCCTTGAGGGCCGTTTATTTGATTTCAAAGTCGATCCGATATCATTCCGGGAATTTCTACGCTTCAAAAAAGTAGATTTTAAACCCATCAACCTCTACGAGAAAGAGTTAAGTATGTTGTTCGATGAATTTATTTTAACCCTTGGCTTTCCCGAGCTGGTGGGGATCAAAGATAAAGAGGTGATTAAAAAGTATGTCCATGACAGTATTATAGGAAGAATTATATTTAAGGACATCCCAGCTCTATATAATATCAAAGATATATCGGTGTTAGAGTCGTTATTTAATATACTGTTTGTAGAACCCGGTCAATTACTTGAATTATCCGAACTTTCTAAAGAGTTGAAGGTAACAAGGCAAACGATTTCAAACTATTTAAAATACTTGGAAGAGTCTTTTCTTGTTAAGAAGCTCTACAATTTTTCCACCAACCGGAGAAAATTGGAAAGGAAATTGAAGAAATTTTACCCGGCAGTGGTATCCGTAGACCTGTTATTTAAAGAGGATACCTTATCGAAATCAAAGGTGTTTGAATGGCTGCTGGTGAACCAATTGAAAACTGAATTTTTCTGGAGAGATGCATATAAAAACGAAGTGGACATGGTTTTGGGTGACGGCGAATCGAAACCGGTTGAAATTAAATATGGAAAATTAAGTTATAAAGGTGTTATGGCCTTTTTGAGAAAATTCAAGATCGATAAAGGTGTCATTGTCTCTTATGAAGCCGAATTGGAAAAAAATATCAATGGAAAAACTGTCAGCGTTATCCCGGCTTTCAAGTTTTTGTTAACCTGAACCCCAATTTTTTATGAGCATATCATCATGCATCATTCAATTTTGACGCATCCCGGAGGGAGCGAAGGGGTGTCCTTCATTTGGGACACTTTTATGGTTTTTTTTTGGCAATTAAATTGCTCTTACATTTATATGAAATTTATAAAAAGATATGGTATAATTCTCTATTAGAGGAGAAGAAAATGAAGTTTAAATGTAAATATGTTTTTATATTCATCCTGTTGGTATTCCTATTTCAAAGCGGTTGTGAATTATTTAAGGTATATGATATCGTCGGCACATGGGAATTTACACGGTATGTCAATGGAGAAGTAACCACCTTTACTGCTGAATTTGTTGGTACCAGGGATGCCGGTGAAATTTACGTTGGCGCGTATAATGCGGATTATGGCCTGGGCAATTACTCTGTGCAATTTGATGATCAAGTGATTTTTCTTATCGCCTATTTTAAAGCGAATACACCTGTTACATCTGTAAAAGATGATTTTGAGGGTGGATTTGACGACAAGAATACCATGAGTGGGATACTGATTGCCACTGATGCAAATGCAGGTACAAGCGAAAACGGCGAGTGGCGTGCAGTCAGATTGGAGGAAACGTTTTAAAAAAATCTGATGTGGGACCAATAATTCCTTTGTTTTCTTCGTTATTGGAGCGTCAAAACGAGGAAAATTCTTTGCGGCACCAGAGGGAAAGGCTTTTGCGGTAAATCACTGCCATTAATAAGAGGTTCAAGAACAAAAAACCCGCAAACCACAAGGATATTTCAAATGTGGGGATGGCCCGTTTGAAAAATTTGCTGCTGTAATAAAGATACAATGGCCGCACCATATAAATCATACTGACCACTATATATATTAAACTCCAGAACATATAAGAAATTCCATTTTTTGAAGCAATCAGGTGCTCCGGCGTTAAAGGTACGGATTCCTCGATTTTTAAACCGTAAAAGAGAGAAAGCACCGTTAAAAAAGGGAGCACCGGCACCAGGAAAAAGAAGCCGCTGGTACGAGAAAAGGATTCCAGGTGAAGGGAGATATCCCCGGTAAGAAACAATACAAATCCAATGATGAATAGTGGAATCGCGAAGAACAGCAGCTTGAACCTATAGATTTTTTTCCTCTTAAACGGGGATGCCAGGAGGTGAACAATTCCTGGATTTTCCATGGGAATGGAGGTGAACGTAAAACGAGAGTTTAGTCCCACCACAATAAAAGCCGCCATCCCCAGGTTCAGGTAGGCAATAAGATTCTTTACTGCTGGATGGGGCATGGGAATGCCTTTCAAGTTTAAGATAAAAACAATAATGATGGCACCGATGATCAATAATTGGGACCATTGAGCTGGCGTACGAATAAAGGTTTTAATCTCCTTTTTCCAGAGGGTGCTGTAATCCCCGCCCAGGAAAACAGATTTTTTCCAGGGGGAGCGGCGTCCGGACCTGGAGCCTTTATTCAGTTTATCAAACAACTTAAGGTAATACCTCTTTTGCAGAAACCAGGTGAACCCGGCCAACAAGAGGATAATAATCACAAATGCCCCTACGCCTTTCCAGTAGCCCACGGCGTCATTGGCGGCTGTCGATTTTAATGCTTTCGATATCCATGAAAAAGGGAAATAGGCAAACATTTTAACATTCAGCCCACCCATATACTCCAGCAGGTTATCGATAACGTCAGGGTTACCGAAGCGTTCGGGCCTGAGGAGTCTTAAAAAAATAACAATAGTCGATATAAGGATAATGGCAACCAGTGACAGCATGGGCTGGAGCTTTTTTACGGAAAAGAAAGCCGGGATGATCATCCCCATGATGATCCCGATAAGCACACTGCAGATGATATAAAGTAAAAAAACCAGGATAATAGCCGCGATATCCCAGATACCCGGGGCAAAATAATAGGAAAAGGCAAAGAGCACCGGCATTGAAAAAAACACCGCCATTAGTGCGCTGCTCAGCCCCACTTCCAACGCTTTCCATGCAAAAACCGTGCGTGACCGCAGGGGTGAACTCAATAACAGGTGCAAATCCCTGGAGAGAAAAAATATATTTAAAGTAGAGATCAGTGCGGATAATATCAACATCATGAACATCGTCAGGAAGGCCATGGTTAAGATTTTTTCACTGAGAAAGAGTTTGAAGAAATCGGGAAACTCCTTCTGGTGGTAGAGGAAACCGAAGATTTTGATAGAGATGAAGACCATCAGGCCCAATATACCGCCGCCCAGGAGAAAAAAGAGAATGTATTGCCGTTTGCCTGAGGCTTTAATGGTATTTTTCAGCTGCCGTATCCTGCTTTTAAGGAGATTTTTCATAGTTCATGACCGTATTAAAATAAAAATCTTCCAGGTCTTCACCCTCGGAAATTTTTAACAAGTCTTCCAGGCTGCCCTCAGTGATAATGTGGCCATCGATGATGATGCCGATTCGATGGCTCACTTGCTGGGCCAGGGAGAGGATATGGGTGGCAAAGATGACAATAGTGCCTTTTTCGGAAATTTCCTTTAGCAATGTTTTGAATTTTCTCCCCACCAGCGGGTCGATAGAGGCGAGGGGTTCATCCAGCAGTAAAATTTCCGGTTCCACCATCAATGCCTGGGATATTAACATTTTCTGCCGGGTTCCAGCAGAATAGGTCTCCACTAGCTCGTACCGGTAGAGGTCAAACTCAAAGTACTTAAAGAAAAAGTCGAATTTTTCTTTTCTTATGGAACGGGGTACTTTGTAGAGATCTGCGAAAAAATGGAGATGTTCTTCACCTGTTAATTTGGGGTAGACAAAGGGTTGGTCTGGCACATAGGAGATCATTTGTTTTAATTGAGAGTGGTCTCTGTGAAAGCGCTCTCCATTTACAAAAATGTCGCCGCTGTCCGGAGAGATTAACCCGGCAAGAATTTTTAAGGTAGTGGTTTTTCCTGCGCCATTGGGTCCCAGCAGACCGTAGATGTCTCCTTTTTTCAATTGCATATTGAGGCCTTGCAGGGCGGGGTGGCCATTATACGATTTAACCAAATGAAGGATTTTAAGCATTTTGATTCATTTTATCCTTTTTCAATTACAGGCCAATATAGTAACAAATTTTAAGATAAAATAAAAGTGGCAATTCAAGTACTTTCTAAAGCAAAATAAAGTGAAAATATAATTTTTTTAAAAAAGTTGAAACCTTTTTAGATGTAATCCCGTCTTATATATATAAATTTTAAATCGTAGATAGAGGAAACGATGGCAATGAATCATAAAAATCGATTAATTTTTCGATTGACGGTAACACCTGCCAGCCCGGGTAGAAGGGAAAAGGAATATAAAATTTTCGAAGGGGAGCCATCTTTCTTTAAACTATCTCACAAAGAGAAAAAAGATTTTATTAATGGAGAAATTATCAAAGTTAAGGAATTTTTAGACAAAGAATACCAACAATTCAAAGGTCGGAGAACCTTCTAAAAAAAAGGCATCGAATAAAAAATCCGCTTTCCTCTCTACCTCTTACCCCTTAAGTTCTTTTTAACATCTTTTCATCATTCATCATTTAGTTTAACTTTTGCATGCCTATGTCTAAAATGTGACACTTTTTCCCCTTTTCTGTATCAAAATAAGGACACTTTTGGCATCATTTTAATGGATCAAGTTGGAATCAAAATTGCATGCGCTTCTTGGAGGATTTTACAATGCCAAAATGGAGGTCAAAATGATAGTAAGAAGCCCTATTATTTTAGGAAAAAAAATGCTTTTGATTGTTTTAATTCTGCTTACGGGCATACCTTTTTTTACCCAGGACCAGGACCCACAGGAACCATTAAAATACAAAGTGTTAGTTAATGTTATGGCGGTCCCAATCTTTGTTGTTGATACAAACGGGAACCCAGTGTTTGATTTAAAAAAAGAAGAACTTCAACTCTATGTCAATGAAAAATCCGTTGATATATTGGAGTTCAAACGTTATGAATTCAGTCATGATCGAAAGATTAAAGAGGAAGTAGAAGCTGAGGAAACAGGCAAAATTTCTCAACCGGCACAGGATAGAGTACTATTCATCATTCTTGATACCATGTTTAACAGCTTGACAGGTTTCCGGCGGTCCAAAGAGATCGCCATTAATCTTATTAAAGAAGGATTGCCAGGGGATCGTTTTATTATACTTGAGAACAATCCCAGTGGCGGTTTGAAGTATATAGGGGGATCAGAGAATGATAAAAAAGAATTGATCAAGAAAATCAAAAAGTTATGTACCTCCCCTGAAAAATGGAGCAACAGTATGTATTCCAGTCGCCTATTGTCACGTAATGTAGACTACGATCCACACACCGACCCTCGACTTGAGACAGGAGCATGGGAAACCCTCAGAAATCTCACAATTAATTCCGAAAGGCAGCGTTATCAACATCAGGTGAGATATTTTTCCCATGTGCTATCCCAATTCAAATATGCTCTCAAGACCATTGATAAACCGAAAATTGTATTCTTCATCTCAGAGGGAATTGCATTGGGAGCATTCCGAGTTGCCTTAGCAAATGAACGTGGTTCAATGGAGAGTAAAGAAATGATCTTTGATAGAAGTAATAAATCTCTTAGTAGTGCTGAAAAAGGTTTTTATTCAATATTAAATAAAGATGAAGATACAGTATTCGATCAAAATAAAATCTATTCGGCCTTCACGTTGAAGTACCTTGTGGATGTGGTAAAATCAATCAACTACGGGGGTAGTGTGCTTTATACTATTAATCCCACGCGGACAGATGATATCAATGACGATGAGGCTTCTGGTGAGATGAGCCTGCGGTACCTGGCCAGTGAAAGTGGAGGAAAATATTTTGCCGGGTCCAAACCAAAAGAAATTATCGAACGAGTCAAGAAGACCACAGCCGCCTATTATGAAGTCTTTTTTTCGGTTCTCCCCGACATGGGCAGTGATATGAATATTCAAGTTGAGTGTCAGCGAAAAGGTGTCCGGGTCCACTCCCTCATTCACTCAGAGCGGAATCGACCATACTTAAAAATGGAACCTGTTCAGAAAAAAATCTTCGCCCTTAATGTGGCCACTGGCGGCAATTGGAGCCGCATGGTGGGACGAGTCATGAAGGTGAAGTATAAAAAAACCAAAACCGATAAAAAAGGAGATGAAAATATTTATACCATTAACATTCCCCTGCCAAAAGTTATGCAGGATCAAAGAGTCGATATGTTTTCAATTCGCATGGACCAGGAAACCCAGAAAACAGACGTCGATTTTATCAGTGGCGAAGTAAAGGATGTAGTAAACCTGAAAATCAAACCAAGAAAAGGTAAAAATCAATTTTTTGTCATCATTGAACCCACCACTCCCTACTGTATTTATAACAAGATATAGTAGAAAAGACGGAACTGATAACACAGCTAAAATAGTTACTCTTATCCTCTTTGTATACCTGACTTTTTGTTTTTCGCGTGTTTTGGAAACTGTGGAAACTGCTTGATTATTTCTAAAATGTGACACTTTTTCCCCTATTGTATCTAAATGAGGACATTTTCGATCACTTTTTGAGGGTCGATGGTGGAATCAAAATTGCTGTATTTAGTTGAGGACAATACAATGATTAAATGGAGGAGAAAATGATATTAAAGAATCATACTGTTTCAATAAAAAAAATGTTGCCATGTATTTTAATTCTGCTGCTGGGCATTCCTTTCTTTGCCCAGGATCAGGATCCTCAGGAACCCTTAAAATACAAGGTGGTGGTCAATGCGATGGCGGTTCCCCTCTTTGCTGTTGATACAAACGGGAACCCAGTCTTTGATTTAAAAAAGGAAGAACTTCAACTCTATGTCAATGATGAGCCTGTTGATATATTGGAGTTCAGGCGTTATGAATTCAGTCATGAACAGAAGATTAAGGAGGAACTAGAAGCCGGGGAAACAGGAAAAATGTCTCAACCGGTACAGGATAGAGTCATATTCATCATTCTTGATACCATGTTTAACAGTTTGACCGGTTTTCGTAGGTCCAAAGAAATCGCCATTAATCTCATTCATGAGGGGCTCCCCAGGGATCATTTTGTTATTCTTGAGAATAACTCCGTCGGCGGCTTGAAGTATATAGGTGGCTCAGAGAGTGATAAAGAAGAATTGATCAAAAAAATCAAAAAGTTATGTACTTCTCCTGAAAAATGGTATGACAATTTATTTTCAAGCAGTGAAGTATCTCATAAAGTATACTACGATGCTTTTACAGACCCTCGAGTTGAGACAGAACTAATGGCATCCATCAGAAATACCATGATTAATTCCGAAAAGCAGCGGTATCAACACCAGGTGATGTATTTTATGCGTGTGCTTTCCCAATTCAAGTATGCCCTCAAAACCATTGATAAACCGAAAATTGTCTTTCTTATATCAGAGGGAGTCGCTTCAGGTGCGTTCAAAGCGGCTGTTAGAGCATCGGGTGGTATAAACAGAGAGACTGGGCGCGTAGAAAATACGGGTATTGGAAATGAACTTTCTAGATTATTAAACAAAGATATAAAAACGGTATTCAATCAAAATAAAATATATTCCACACTCCTCTTTAGATATCTATTAGATGTTGTAAAAGCCATTAATCAGGGTGGGAGTGTGCTTTATACCATCAATCCCAAACGGGGAGATGATATTAGTGACGATGAGGCTTCCGGGGAGATGAGCCTGCGATACCTGGCCAGTGAAAGTGGAGGAAAATATTTTTCCGGTTCCAAACCCAAAAAAATTATCGAACGGGTAAAGAAAACCACAGCCGCCTACTATGAGGTCTTTTATATGGTTATTCCTGACATGGGAAATGATATGAGTGTTCACGTTGAGTGTAAGCGCAAAGGGGTACGGGTCCACTCCCTCATCCACTCTGAACGGAATAAACCATACATTAGAATGGAGCCTGTGCAGAAAAAAGTCTTTGCCCTTAATGTGGCCACTGGCGGCAGTTGGAGCCGCATGGTGGGAAGAGTCATGAAAGCGAAATATAGAAAAGCCAGAACCGATAAAAAAGAAGATGAAAATATTTATACCATTATCATCCCCCTGCCAAAAGTTATGCAGGATCAAAGAGTCGATATATTTTCAATTCGCATGGACCCGAAAACCCAGAAAACAGTTATCGACTTTATGAACCGCGAAATTACGCATGTAGTAAACCTGAAAATCAAACACAGAAAAGGTAAAAATCAGTTTTTTGTTATCATTGAACCCACCTCTCCCTACTGTATTTATAACAAGATATAGTGGGTAGCGGAAAATACTGACCTGACGCCATAGTAAAAAACGAAACGTTTAAAAATCTCTCGCACCACCATATACGGTTTAATCCTGATCTGAGAGAGTAAATTCTTTCTTGTAAAATATGACGATTGAAACGGTTAAAAAAAGAAGTGTTAGGAAGAGTAATGTGATAATGGCTTCGGTAGTAGAGGAAGGTTGAAGTCGAAAGACAAGGAGACTCTGTGTGCCGGGAAATCCTGCAGGCAGTAATGATTTAATATAATGGATAATGGTTAATTTCTGGGTAGCGCCGTGTAAAAATTGGGCAATCGCTTCCCATCCGAAGACAAAAAAAAGTCCCACAAGGATGGATTTTTTCATAAACGTACCCATTAAGGTAAAAAGCGAACTATAAGCTAATACAGCCAGCAGTGCTGCTCCTAAAAAGACGCCTAACCTTCCAAGGTAAACAACTTTTAATAAATTGGAAAAATTGGAAATAATAAAGGAGACCAGTAGCCCGGAAGTAATAATAACGGCAGATATGAGCGTATGGGCCATAAATTTACTGGTGATAATCGAGGCCTTGGATACCGGCGAAGTGGTAAGATAAACCAGGGTTTTATTATCGACTTCATCGGTCAATACCGAAGACCCATAAAAGAGGCAAAGGAACTGGATGAACATCTGGAAATAGAATACCCCTCCAATTTGAAGAAAAAGCGCGGAAAAGGGATAATGACTCTCCGGTTTTAAAAGGGATACAATTCTCACAATGATGAATATAACCGCAGGGATAAACGAAACGATAAAGAACAATTTGGCGCGTTTGGCACGGATTCCCACCTTAAAAAAGAAAAAGAAAAGTGTTTTTATGTCATAACCGTTTATCATATTGTTATCTCCCGATTAAATAATCAAATACAGCTTGAAGGTTGTCATCAGGGGAGATCATTTCATCCACTTCGATTCCATTTTCCACGATAATTTTCATCATCGTATCAAAAAAACTCTCCCTGTTATTGGTTTTAATCACAATTTTATTTTCCGTGTCGTCAAAATGAATGTTCAGGACAAAATCGTGCCGGATCAATTTTTTTGCTGCCAGTCGTGGTTTTTTACATTGGATGGAGACCTGGTGCGGGTGGGTGTCGATCAGACTTCGAATTTCCTGTATGTCTCCGTGAGCAAAGATTTTTCCCTGGTGAATCAGTGTAATATTATTGGTCATGGCCTCAATTTCTGGGAGGATATGGGAGGAGACAATCACTGTTTTTCCTTCCTTTTCGAATTCTTTGATCAGTTTGATAATTTTGACCCGCCACAAGGGGTCGACGCCCCTGAGGGGTTCATCCAGGATCAACAGTTCCGGGTTGTGAACAATACTGGAAGCCACTTTCAACCGCTGTCTCATGCCCAGGCTAAAGGCGCTGATTGGTTTTTGAGCATTCTCCGTCATACCCACCCGTTCCAGTGATGCCCCGGCCATATCCACTGCCTTTTTCCCCTTGAAACCATGACATTTGGCCAGGAAGGTCATGAATTCCCACCCGGTGATATCCTTGTAATAACTATCATGTTCCGGGCAGAAACCGATTCTTGAAAAAAGCGTGTGGTTATTAAAAACCGGTTCACCAAAAACACTTATTTTACCCAGGTTTTGCTTTAATTGGCCGGAGGCAATCTTTAGAAAGGTTGATTTTCCTGCGCCATTGGGCCCCAGGAGTCCCTGGATTCCTGGCTTCACATGGACCGATATCTCACTAATGCCCAGTATGTTGCCATACCATTTGGATAGTTTTTCAGCCTTTAATACCGTATCTGTATTTGTATTGGATTCCAATTCAGACCTCCACACGCTTGATTCTAATCGCTAAAATGGCGAAAAAAATAAGCGTCAATCCCAGCAGTATACATCCTGAGATTAACCCTTCCGTATAAAAACCACCTCTTCGGGTCCCAAAAACAAATTCCCCGAAACGATCTGCGTTTTCACTAATGGAAATGTATAGGAAGGAGCGGGATTTGAAGATATCATAAAACATTCGGGCAATGGCATTGGACATTACATAAAATACAAAAATGATAACCTTTACAAGCCGAGCATTGGCGCTTAACGAAGACAACATGATACTAAGGGAAGCCAGGAATAAGGAGATAAGTATGGGAAAGACAATAACACCAAGGAAAACCCGGACTGAAACAGAGAAACTTCCCGTCAATATCATTTTAAAGATAATCAGCAGTATGGCCGGCCCCAATGTTAAGGAGAGTAAATAGAATAGAACAATTGAAAATTTCCCCTTCACATAATCCAGCCTGCTCAGCGGGCGTGACAGGTAGAGGGTAAACGATTTGAACTTCAGGTCGCCGGAGATCAGCTCCGCGCCGGCAAAGATGCTCATAATTACCATAAAAAAAAGTAAAAAACTTTCATAGGTATAGTAGTAATAGAAGAGCATTTTATCTGTTTGAATGACCTCTATTGCTTTTTTTAGAAAGTTCCCGGCCGGATGTGAAGAAAGAAATACCAGGAACAGGAAAATAAACGAATAGGATAAAAAAAAGGAAACCACTAATTTTGAAAACCGTTTCTTATACACACCTTTTATTCCGGTTAAGAAAATGGGCAGCCATTTGACATAGGAGGCCTTTAATTCTCCCTCCCAATTATAATATCCTTTTTCTCTAATGGGCATTGGATTCTCCTATTGCAGTAACAAAGGCGTCCTCTAAGGTGACTTTGCTTTTCCGGAAATGTCGGATTTGCACGTTTGTCTCATAGGCTGTTTTAAACAGGGATTGGGATGGAAAATCCATTGGCAAATGGACCCGATAAATCCCTTTATCATCCTGTTCTATCCGAAAGGCCGACAGTTTTTCTTTAAAACCGGCAATATTCCCCCTTAATTTTAATTCGATAATATTGAAGGTTTCCTGGTTCAATGCAGAAGACATTTCCTGGTGGGAAATGATTTTTCCCTTGTTCATGATAAGCACATGATTACAGGTGTTTTCAACATCCGCCAGGATATGGGATGAGATAATAATATTCATTGTTTCCTTGGAGGCGATGTCATTGATCAATGCCAGCATTTCCTTCCTGGCCTGGGGGTCCATGCCTGAGGTGGGCTCGTCCAGGAAAAGTAATTCCGGGTCATGCACCAGTGCCGCAGCCAGTTTCATTCGTTGTTTCATGCCTGCGGAGTAGGTCTCTACTTTCCGGTACCGTGACTCTTCAAGCCCCACGTAATAGAGCACCTCATGAGCCCGTTTAATGGCTTCCTGTTTTGGCATTCCACTCAACTCCCCCAGGTAAGCTGCCAGGGTGACACCGTCCATACCCGGAATCAGGCAGTCTATCTCTGGCAAATAACCAATTTTTTTTCTCACTTCAATGTGGCTATTTTTGATATCGTGTTCCAGCACCTTGCCGTTGCCAGAGGCCGGGGTTAAAAACCCCAGGATAATTCTCATCAGGGTTGTTTTCCCTGCCCCGTTGGGCCCCAGGAGACCATAAATACCTCTGCCAATTTCCAGGTTTACATGATCAATGGCTCTAAGATTGCCATAGTCAAAAACAATGTCTTTTAGTTCGAGTATTTTCTCCATAAGATATTATAATACGAATTTTATTTAAGGAAGTTCCTGTTTTTCCCGAAGAAAAATGAAAAAAGGTTTTAAGTCTGGAATGATGGAATTATAAAAAAAACCTATTTCTCTACCAATTCTGTTTTAAAATGAAAATGATAGACATATTGATTGTCACCGGATTTTAAAGTCAGGGTAGCAGTAAACAACTGCGGGGTAAAGGAGTTCGTGTCCATTGCTTGTTTTTTCACTTTACTCTTATATATGACTTTGTGTCTCTGCTCAGTGTATCTCCCCCGGATATATCTGGCAAAGGCCGCAGGATAGACAAAATCAGTTAATTTATTTTGAGGGGCTATATTGGTGGGAGGTATGACACGGATATCTTTAATACCGCCGTGAACAATGGTATATTTGCAGATAGAAATCACTAAAAAACATTCATCCCAGATGACAGAAATGGTTGAGTCAGATTCATTGGTCAGTTCAAAGAAAAATCCCAGCGGATCGGGGTTCCAGGTAATAGACATTAATGGGTCTTTGTACACCCCATTTTTATCGATGGCAATCTTGGTATCCGTTTCAACTGCAGGTGTTCGTACCACTTTCTCTAAAAAAGGCGTATTGTAATATTTTTTAGCAAAACCAGGATTTATCAATAAGAAAAAGCCAATAAAGCAAAACGTGAATAACTTTTTCATTCGTCATTCCTTCGATCGTTTTCTATTAAAAATAGGGTGTCGTGGAAGCAGGTGAGGATTCGGTTATATTCTAATCGCACTCCAGGTTCCGGTTTTATCGTTATTCGTCCAATTACCTTGCATAATAGTGATAAGACCGGTGAGGGAGTAATTCTCCCAGTTGCTGTAGGTCATGGTCAGGTCTGCCCCGGCAATGGTCCATGTACCTATATATCCCCGGTCATCGGTAAAATTCCCGGCAAGGAGGTCATTCCCGAGAAAGGTAATATTGAATTCCATGTCTTCCACGTCTGTATCCGTTGATTTTAATCTAAACGTCCAGGTTCCACGGATATCGATAATCTGGACCACCACCTCCAGGTTGGTAAACATAGTAAACGTACCTGCGGATGCCCATCGGCTGCCGTTAACCACCACTTCCACTCGATGGTCACTATTTAGGGATGTATAGCTGTAATCGACGGTTGTAAGTTCCTTGTAAGTGTAAGTTCCACTCGGCGGTGTTCCTTCAACACCACTGCCTATTTGGACACTTAATTCATAGTCAGGTACCCCAAAACCCTTGCACCCACTGAGGTACAGAATGATTGTGATACTAAGGATAATCGGGACATACGTTTGTAATATTTTTGGTTTCATTTACTTTACACCTTTTTTGCATATCCATATTAATGAAGACACGTGTTTTTTAATATTCAATAATACCTTAAAATTGAGAATTTTGCAAGTCATTTTTCGGTTTTCGATTTCCAATCTTTAATGGCCTGACTCACCAAAGGGACATTGTCCGTGGCTAAAATATCGGCACCCGTTTGAAATAGTTTTTGATAGACAGAGATTCCCCTTGCAGCTGCCTTATTGTCCAGGTTATGCATGGTTCCCAAAATTGCAGAGACCCCTTTTTGATGGAGCATTTCATATACACCGGTTTCGGGTTCATAGACCCCCACAAAGGCACAGAGATTCCCCAAAGGTATACCCGTGGAAAAAAGCTTTTTTACACCCATTATGCCGTAAGCAGACGCAGAGATCATCAGAGATGGTGCCAATTGGTGAACCTTTTGCAAATCTCTTAGGTTATAAACAATAATGATGGCATGACCTTCCGCTTTATAGCTTTGGATGTCAGAGATGATCTGCTTGAATGAAACGCCTTCTTTTACATCCACCGTCAAAATGGTACGCCCAACCGCCCATTGGAGCACCTCCCCAAATGTGGGAATGCGACATCCGGTCAATTTATTTTTTTTATCTTTTAAAAACAATTTTTTTAATTCCTCCAGGGTGTGATCCGACACCCTGCCGCTGCCGTTGGTGGTGCGGTCCAGTGTGGCATCGTGCATCATGATCAGGTGGCCATCTTTGGTGACCCGAACATCGCATTCAATCAAACAGGGACCGTAACAGAGGATGTTTTCAAAGGTTTCAATCGCATTTTCAGCGAAACCATTCATCGGGCCACCACGGTGGGCACTGATTAACGGCTCTTTACCAGCATGCCATCTCATATAGGCCCGCAGCTCTTTGGCATTGGCAAAGGAGCGGTAATTGGCTTTGGAGGTTTCCCCATATACGCTCCCCAGAAACAAAAGGGCCAATAATAGTGCTAATATTAAAATCGGGACTGTTTTTTTTCTCTTTTTCATCGTTATCGTTGCCTCCTTTTTTTGCCGCGGATGAACATGGCGTGCTCACGGGCATAAAAGAAAAATTTTTTTTTAGAAAAAGAATTTAAATTTTACCATATAGTTTATATTTATCTCAAATTATGGTATGTAATGGATGTGAAAAAAAAAGAATTTTATAAAGGTGAAGTTAACGTATGACACAGGACGTAACCCGTTGGGAAAAAGATTGGGGATTAATGGAATGTCTCTTTAATGATAAGGAGATAAAATCCGTCAGAAAAAAGATTCAGGCGTTAAAAATCAAACATGTGGTGGTTTGTTCTTTTGAGAGCCGCTTTGCCCGAAGCGGCGGCCTCGCGGCTGTGACTTCCAAAATTTTACCCTATTTGAATGAAATAAAGCAGGTTCAACAGGTACGTTTAATGACCCCCTTCTATCCCCATATCATGAATCAAACCAAATTGACACCTACTGGGATCACTTTTAAAGTAATGTATGATAATAAATCGATAAAGGTAAAACTACTTAAATATCCATTACCTGCTCTATCTTCAGACAAAGGAGGAGTTGAGGAATATTATTTAAAGGCCGATGGTTTTTTTGATGCAAAAAATAGGATTCATGATCCCTATGGGTATTATCCCGAAGACCCACAGCAAAACGATGCCGCTATTCAATACAATGCCCTGTTTTTCTGCAAAGCCGTACCCCTTGCCGTTCAGGCCCTGGGGCTCCGGGAAGACCTTGTATTCCATCTGCAGGAATGGCAAACCGCCTTAATCGCTTTAACCGCTAAAGAGGCCATGCTCAATGGAACTCTTTTCTCCTGCGGAACAGTTCAAACCCTGCACAATGCCTTTGACTCGTGGATGTCCACCGGGATGCTGGAAAAGTTAACCGATAATCAAAGAATCCATGACCATTCAGGCATCAGGGATCAGGGTGGGATTACCGCTCTTCAAATGGGTCTTCAACTGGTGGATGCACCAATCACCACAGTCAGCGATCATTTTGCCGAAGAATTGACCACAGACCTTTTGCAGGTCGGCCATTTCGCCCCTCACTTACAGGAGATATTCAGGAAAAACGGTGTATATGGAATAAATAACGGATTATTTACCGATTTTCCGCAAGAATATTCACAAAAACAAAATGATACAATCCGGGAAATAAAAAAGATAAAACAGGAAAAGCGGAAAAAGGTGTTAAAGATATTGGACACCTTTCATCCCGCAGAACGCTTCGGGCACTTGACCTACAGGTCCAAATCAATCACTCAATTGCCCAATAAGGTTCCCATTTTGGTGATGAGTGGGCGATTGGACCCTTTTCAGAAAGGCTTTGATCTCTTTTTGCAGGCAGTGGAAAAGTTCCGAGAAGATGAGATAAAAGTGGTGTTAATCCCCATGCCTGTTAAGCCCTCAGACCTGGATTATTTCCATGAGGTGGCTGGTAAATGCAGGGGAAATATCACTGTTTTTCCCATTCGCATGGAAAAGGGGTATCATGAACTGCAAATGGGCAGTACTTTTGGTATTATGCCTTCCATATATGAACCGTTTGGTGCAGCCATTGAATACATGGTCAGTGGTACAGTGACTATTGCTCGTGAAACCGGTGGGCTGAAAGACCAGGTGCGCCATAAAACCAGTGGATTCTTGTTTCGTGAAAAACCTGAATTTTATACCATGGAAAATATAAAAGCCTTTTCCCAATCCTGCGACACCGTGCAACTGAGAAAGTACAACCAATGGGCAGTGAGCATGGCAAATGAATTATATGAAGTGATAAAGAAAGCCATTGATCTCTATCAGAACCATCAGAATGACTATTATCGATTCATTTTAGAAGGATTCAAACAGGCACGAACCTTTACCTGGCAGAAAGCAGCGGAAAAGTATCTCACGATTTATGAAAAGATTAAAAGCGTATAAGATAAAGCGCAGTATCTTAAAACTCAGTAACCAGGACTTTTTGGCTGATGGCGTTAGTTCTGTTGTCATTATCCGTCACCGTTAATATCACTGTAAATTCTTTATCACCCGCATCAGTCCAGGTGAATGTATGATTTCTCTTTTCACCTGTATCTGTGGTTTCATCGCCAAAATCCCATTCCCAGGAGACAATATAGCCGTCCGGGTCAGAGCTGGAGCTCGCATCGAAAGTGACCGGATCTCCTTTTTTTGGCGCTGAAGGAGAGTATGAAAATCTTGCCCTGGGTGGTTGGTTCTCTTCCTCTTCTTTACCTACCGTAATCGATTGATCGGTAAATGCCACACCGTCTCTGTCATCTGTCACTTTTAGCGTCACTGTAAAGGTTTTATCTCCTTCCTCATCCCAGGTATAGGAATGGGTCACGTTTTCACCCGTATCTGTGGTACCGTCGCCAAAATCCCATTCCCAGGCGGCAATTGAGCCGTCCGGGTCTGAACTGGTACTTGCGTTAAAGTAAATCGTTTCGCCCTCTTTTGGGGACGTGGGTGAATAGGAGAAATCAGCCGTGGGCAGTTGGTTGGGCTCCCCACCGGTTACAGTGACCGTTTTACTTGTCACAGCTTCGCCCCCGCTGTTATCCATCACTTTTAAAATCACAGAGAAGGACCGACTGTCATTATCGTCCCAATCATAGACATGGTCCACTGTTTCGCCGTTAACCGTGCTGCCGTCGCCGAAATCCCATTGCCAGGAGACAATCGTACCGTCTGAATCGGAACTCAAGCCGCCGTTGAAATAGACTGTTTCACCTTTTTTTGGAGACGAAGGCGAGTAGGAGAAGTCGGCCGTTGGCAGTTGGTTTTCAGTTTCCGTTGAAATGGAAATGGATTTACTGGTTACCCCCTCACCGCCCCTGTTGTCAGTGACTTTTAACACCACAGAAAAGGTCTGGTTTTCGCTGCCTTCCCAGTTGAATATGTGAGTGACCCTCTCGCCGCTGGCTGTTTTTCCGTCGCCGAAATCCCACTGCCAAGAGACAATCGTACCATCCGAATCGGAGCTGAGACTGCCGTTAAAGTTTACTTTTTCGCCCCGTTTCGGTGAGGAGGGGGAATAAGAGAAATCTGCGTTGGGCAGTTGGTTTTCAGATTCTTCTTCCACCTCGATCTCTACCTGTGCACTCTTGTCACCGGAAGCCACAGTCACAGTGGCATTTTCCGTAACCTGGAGGAAATCTTCCACCATACCCTGTGCATTGGTCATATAGACAGACAGGTTTTTTTCAAAAGAACCAGAGGAAGCATTGAGCACCAAAGGAATATCTGCCAGTAGGTTGCCGTTCACATCAAAGGCATAGGCACGGATAAGGGAGCGTCCGCCACCGACGCTGAATTTGGAAGGATTGGCAGAGATCGTAAGGGTTTCCAGGGCAGCACTGCCAATGGTAATTTGCAAAGGGTCTGGTTCAGCCGTTATATTGCCGGACCTGGCTTTAATCTCAGCCACACCGCTGCGGTCACCAGTAATAAATTCCACTACGGCACTCCCGCCCATCAGTTCAGCCTCCGGGGGTTCAACCCTTCCCAGTGTGGCGCTAAATATCACCTTTGTATGGTCATGCAGAGCTTCACCCTCTCCGCTAAAGCCCATAATTGTCAGATTCGTTCTGTCGCCGCCGGTATTTAATGTGATCTTATCTGCCGATATGATTAATGTGGCCCCTTCGCCCGCGTAAAAGGGGACCTTTTTGCAGACGAAGTGACATAAACATAAAACAAAAATGATTAAAACCAGTATGTTAATTTTAAATGATTTCATCATTTCTCAACCTTATTTTTTTAACCTCACATTGTCCTCTGTACCGGATTCGATAGGGGAAAGGTCTTCCTCCCGGATATCCGGCATACGAATAATATAAGGGGTCACCCTTAGGATAATATCGGTTTGCGTCACCTGTTTCCGGTTGGATGAAAAGATGTCGCCCAGCACAGGCACCTGGTTGAGACCCGGGAATCCTTTTTTTGAACGCCGTTCCGAATCTCTCAACAAACCCGCCATGATACCTGTTTCGCCATCTCTTAACCGGATGCGGGTTTTGACCGAGCGGTTCCCAATCGTAGGTGGTAGAGTGGAAGTCCCGGGGCTTGTAATAAAGGTTAGTTTAAAATCCAGTTCCAATCCTACTTCGGCATTGTGGTGAACATAGGGGGTAATGGTAACTTCAATCCCCACATCCTGTAAATCATAGGAGGTGATAGGCTGCTGTTCCACACCGCCAGTGGCAAATGGAACAAAACTGGTTCGGGGAAACGGCACTTTATCTCCCAGTTTGATAACGATCTTCTCCCCATCTTCACCTCTTACCTGGGGACGGGCAATCACTTTGGAGTCACTGTCGCTCTCCAACAGTTTGTATAAAATCGTGGGAATCGTAAACTTAAAATCCGATGCATCCAGGTAATAAAACCGATTCCCTTTGATCCCCGTGCCTTCGGCACCCGTATCCAGGGATTGCCCCAATTGGTACTGGCTAAATTCGGTACCATATTCAGAGAGCCGGTCTTTGTTGACTTCCATAATATCCACTTTCACCAGTACTTCGGCCTTCCGCTTATCGTAAAAACGAATGAGTTTCTCTGCCAATGCCACCTTTTCCGGTGTGTCTCGAATCGTAACGGTATTGTGGTAGTCATCTGAGGTCACATTTTTAATTTTGCATATTCGGGTAATCAGCTTTACACAATCGGCAGCCTTGATATTGGATAGGTAGTAATTTTTAATGATCTGTTCGTCGTAAACCTTTCGTTTGGCTGTCGTATCTGGAATGATGATAATGGTTTTTTGGTCCAACAGCTTATAAAAGAGATTTTTCAGAAGGCAGATGCGATCCAACGCCTGGGTAAGGGTCACGTCATTAAGGGTAATCGCCAGTTTACTGCTTTTAAAACCGGAATCGAAAATAATATCGATACCTGCCATCTTTGCCAGTGTACTAAAAATATTTTCCAGGGGAACTTTTTTTGTAAATTTTAAACTGATTTTCTCTTCATCCGCTTTAGTCAAACGGCTCCTGGAGAGTTCGGTTTTCTCTTTAATCGCTTCGATCCAGGTTTTTTCCTGTTCTTTTTGATCGCCTGAAACGATCTTCAACAACGCTCTTTTTTCCAGTTTTGCCAGGTTATTGGAAGGGTTGTATTCCAGGGCTTTGTTTAATTCCAGCAGTGCCAATTGATAATTTTTCTGTTTTTTATGTTCCAATGACAGGCGGTAGAAATAGTTGGAGGCCTCGATCATTGCTTCCATCAATTTGAGCCGGTACCGGGCCTCAGTGGGTTTCATACGGATGGCCTTCATGTAATATTCAATGGCTTCTTTATAGTTTTCATCCTTTTTCAGTTCTTCTGCTTTCTGATACTTCATCCTGCCGGTGGTGCAGCCGCTCAAATAAACAAACATTGCGCCCAGGGCACAACAACAAATTAGCCTCATTTTACAATTCATTTATTTCACAATCCAATGTGTATTCATTTTACCCTTTATTAATAATTCCGTCAAGAGAATGTAGCCACGGACGAACACAGACAAAAAAAAGTATTGGGCATTCGAGCTTTTTAGCTTCGCTAATTACTAATGCCTAAGCCAGACAAGCCGGAACCAAGACAGGCTTGTCTGGAAATCACAAATTACAAATCCCAAATCACAATGCTACTCTGCGAAGTAGCCCCGCTACGTAGCACGAGACAAATTACAAATTCCAATATCCAAAATTACAAACACCTCTGAGAGACTTTTAAGAACCTTTTAATATTTAAAAAAGATTTCAAAGATGTCTTTTTAGTTCAGGTTTGTGATTTGTAATTTGTGTTTTGGAATTTGTTTGTAATTTGTATTTTGTGGCTTGTAATTTTATTTTCTGCCATTTCCTGAATAATTTCATTGTTATTTAACTAATCCCTATTCTCCTGTTATCATTCGGGTAAAAGGAGCTAATTTCGATGCGCCCCAGGTCTTTACCTTTTCATAAAATCGTCGGCCCATAATGATCATTATATTTTGTGTTTTCAGGCGTTGAGACGACACATCCATGGTTTTCACCTTGCCCAGGTTATTGGCTGCTTCCACAGAATCAAGCAAATTCACTAAATGCTGCGAGAGACTGTCTCCGGTTCGGTCCCTTATCTTTTGAAGTTTATTCACTGCTTTTCTCAAGAAACGCGCATCGCTGCCAGTG
>Ga0180438_10004052_pt1 | contig 21486 bp, 16 predicted proteins | sample SS_ome_12_FD_132455 | JGI IMG/M metagenome (GOLD analysis project Ga0180438, IMG submission 132455) | Hypersaline lake sediment archaeal communities from the Salton Sea, California, USA - SS_3_D_2 metaG | ecosystem: Environmental > Aquatic > Non-marine Saline and Alkaline > Hypersaline >... | reverse complement strand
ACTTGCAGTTGCTTCCGGACTGCCAGTCTTTTTGTTGCCTGTAGCCTGTCGCCAGCTCCGCGCTAGTCCTCGGCTGGAGGTTGCTCCCGTTCGATACGCAGCGTACAGCCGGCCAGCAGCGCGCCGATGGCAGTGAGCGCCGAAATGACCGGCAGGTACATGGCCAACACCACACTGGCCGCCATGCCCACCGCCAAGGGGATGTCCACCAGGATCCGGTCGTTACGCATGATCGTGATGCGCCGGACCGTCCCTTCGCGGATGAGGTCGTTGATCGTCTTGAACAGGTCCTGCGCCTGTACCTTGAGCTCCTCCGTTACGGTCTCTTTCCTGGCCCCAGCCTGTTGCTCAGCCGCGGCTTCGTCGGTCATCTGCTCTTCTTCGAAAACCTGCTGTTCCTCACTCATCGCTACTCTCTCCTTGTACCAAATGCGTGTTTTCCCTCTCGCGTTATCTGCAGTCACTACCATTACGCCCAAACTGGTGAAAGGTTGCACACCGGCGAGGTGCTTTGACAAAGGCCGGAGGATGGGGTAGACTGGGCTGGAGGGATGAAAGGGGTGAGGACATGAGCACGATCCAGGTCTTGCCACCCAAGGTTGCAGAGCGCATCGCAGCCGGTGAGGTGGTCGAGCGGCCGGCATCCGTGGTCAAAGAGTTGATCGAGAATGCCCTGGATGCCGGGGCCAAGGCAGTCCGCGTCGAGGTGACGGGGGGTGGCGTGGACCTGGTACGCGTCTCCGACGACGGCTGTGGCATGGGCCGCGCCGATGTCCCCCTCGCCCTGAAGCGATTCAGCACCAGCAAGATCCGCTCGGTGGCCGACCTGGAAGCCATTCACACGCTAGGATTTCGTGGTGAGGCACTGGCGGCCATCGCCGCTGTGGCCCGCGTGGCGATCCTCACTCGCACCGCCGAAGAGTTGGAAGGTTCCAGGCTGACTGCCGTGGGGCCAGAGGTCACGGTCGAGCCGGCGGCCAGCCCTGCCGGTTGCAGTGTGGCGGTGAACGACCTGTTCTATAATACCCCGGCCCGCCGCAAGTTTCTCAAATCGCCCCAGCGCGAGACCGAGCTGTGCCAGCAGACAGTCCTGCGCTACGCCCTGGCCTTCCCCCAGGTTGCCTTCAGCCTGGCGGTGGATGGGCGCGAACGGCTGGTCGCGCCACCCGCGTCGTTGTTGGAGCGAGCGGCGCTGGCGGTGGGCCGAGAGGCAGCGGGTGAGATGTTGCCTATCTCCTGGGAGGCCGGCGATCTGCGGGTGCATGGCCTGATCGGCAGTCCGGCAGTCGGGCGAGGCCGCCGGGACCGGCAGTTCTTTGCCCTCAACCACCGCCCGATCCGCTCCGGCCTGCTGGCTGTGATGCTGGAGCGCCCGTACGCTGGACGTTTGCCACCGGGGCGCTATCCCCTGGCGGTCGTCAATGTCGAGTTAGATCCGGCCTGGGTGGACGTCAACGTCCATCCCCGCAAAGCGGAAGTGCGTTTCGCCCAGGAACGGGCAATCTACCAGGCAGTGAGCCAGGCGGTGAGCGCGGCGCTGGCCCCCTTTCCGGTTCAGGAGATGCTGGGCACACCAGGCTGGCCCTTTCCCGAGGTCCCCCTTGCCCCGCTCCTGGTTGCTGAAGGAAGGGAGATGTACGATGTCCGCGGCAGGGTGGAGGCTTTGGGCCAGGTGCACAATACCTACATCGTGGCCCACACTCCCGACGGGTTGGTCGTGGTAGACCAGCATGCCGCTCACGAGGCGATCCTCACCGAGCGGTTGCTGGCGGGAGGCGAGACTGTGCCACTGTCGTCTCCGGTGCGGCTGGACCTGACCATTCGGGAGGCCGAGTTGTTGGGCGCCCACCTGGGCCTGTTCGCCGACCTGGGTATGGACCTGGAGCCCTTTGGAGGGAACAGCTACCTGGCGCGTGCGCTCCCAGCACCGCTGGCCAGGGAGCGTGTTGGCCCTCTTCCATTGAGTCCTTTGTTAGAGGAACTCCTGGAGGAACTGGCAGCCAACCGGGGTCTCGATCCCGAACCGCTGCGGGTCAAGCTGGCGGAAAAAGCCGCCTGCCGGGCCGCCGTAAAGGCGGGCGACCTATTGTCTATCGAGCAGCAACAGGTCCTTCTCGACGACCTGTTGGCCGCCTGGTCGCCCAGCACTTGCCCCCATGGCCGTCCGGCCCTGTTTGTGCTCACGGTGGAGGAGATGGAGCGGCGGTTCCTGCGGCGGTAGGCCAGGGACGGTGGTTGGAGCGCTGGCACCAGCTATAGATCAGCGACCGGCCTTCCAGATCAGTGGTAGGTAGGTGGCGTACCCTCTCACTACGACCGTGGTCGTGGCTGTGACCTGGCTCACGGGGTTGCTGGCCGTGACGATGGCAGTGTAGACACCCGGAGCGGGATAGGTATGGCTCACCACCGGGCTGTCAGCCGTGGCGCCGTCACCCAGATCCCAGAGGTAGTTCAACGGGTTGCCACCGGAAACTGTCGCTGTGAGGGTGGTCAGGCCCCCCAGGGCAGTAGGGCTGTCATTGGCCGCGACCAGCCCGATAAGCGGCGCGCAGTTGCTGGCGCCCAGACTGTCTGGCAGATCGTACCAGGTCGTGCCACCGCCCGAGGAGTTCCAATCGTAGCCGTTGTTCGGTCCTTCGCCATCGCAAATGCGCTGGAAGGTGCCACTCTCCACCGTGCCTGCCCATCCGATCTGATCCACCCGCTTGCCATCCGGCATAAAGAGGTACGCGACGTCGTCCTCGCCGAAATCGACGCCATAAGCTTTGGGGTTGATCACCAACCAGCCTTCTGGTGGGACAAAGCCCGAGGGGATGAAGCCGCGGGTGTCACCGTCGCCGATCGTCCAGCCGTCAATGGAGACGCCGGTTCCTGACGGGTTATAGAATTCGAGGGCCTCGCCGGCCGGTGGCGCCGTTGTGTTGATCTCGTTAATCAATATCGAGCTACCCAGGGCCACCAGGGCGGCATCGTTTCCGGCGTCCGGTGAGGGCATGCTATCGAGATTCCAGTCCCAGGCATCTTTGTCATGGTCGTAGCCATTGGGTGTCCGAGCCGAACTCTCATAGACCCGAGGCGAGGGGGCGCCCCCTCGCCTGCCGAACCCAACCCGGTCCTGTTCCTCCAGGGCGGCGGTGTACAGGTGGAGCACGTCGCCGTCATCGACCAGGAAGTTGCCGCCGGTGAGAACGAGGTGGGTGCTGCCGGGCGCCAGGCTGTGCCCTGCGGGGAATGTGTGGCTCAGGCCACCGTACTCCGAGGTAAGCAACCAGCCACCCATATCCACGGTCAGCGGGGTGGCGTTGTAGAGTTCGACCCACTCGACCCCTCTGGTCGAGAACTCGTTGACGACGACATGTACCCCCCAGGTCCATAGCGGCGCGGTGACCAAGCGGTCCCCATCTGTCTGTTCGGCCCGGGCAAAGTAGTAGCCCATACTCGCATCCAGCTCCAGTTGAAAGCTCCAGAGGAAAGGGTTTGTGCCCGGCACCGTGGAGGTGACGATCTGTCCCCCATAGGTGTAGAGGTTCAGGCTCGCCAGGCTCTCCCCATCTGGGTCGTAGGCATAGATCTCAAAGTCGACGGCACCGTCATTGGGGATCGTCCGTCCCATCCACGCTCCATCGCCCCGGAGGTAGATCTCGGCATTGCCATCCTCCGTGGCAAACAGACGCATGGATCGCATCGCTTCCAGCACACCAGCGGGGGTCAGGTCGGCGGCCCAGATGCCGCTGCGGCCCAGATTGTCGATACCCCACTGATCGGTGTGCGTGTCGCCATTGTTGGTCGGACCGATCCGCCAGCCGTGGTCTAAGGCCTGGCGATATTCCTCCTCGCTCCAGACCCCACTGGGGCCGGATCCCACCTCTACCATCTGCATCCCGGTCTCACCTGCGCCATCGTAGGCCCAGTTGTTGAAATTCTTGCCGTACCAGGTTGGGTGGTTGAATTGTCCCACCGCTTCCGGATGCTGGGCCATCCAGGCGTAAAAGTCGGCCAGGGTCGGCACCCACTCGGCGTAGCCGTAGCCCTGGTCGACGTACGCCGGGCGGGTGATGGTGTTAAACACATTGGTGTGTCCCTCAGCGTTATTGGTATACTCGCAGCCCGCCAGAGCGACGAATTTGCCCGCCACGGTGTGGCTTATTGCCTGGTCAAGGGTGTCCTCCCATTCGCCGTCGTCGATCTGCTCCGAGTGATCGGTCACCGCCATAAAGTCCAAGCCTCGTTGGCGACCGGCGGTAAAGGCGGCATGTGGATCCAGCACGCCGTCGGAATAGCCGGTATGGTTGTGCAGGGAGCCGTGGTAGGCGGTGAGGGTCACAGCGGCGGTCGCGGGGGCCGGTTCGGCCGCGTGGACCTCGTCCCCGATGAAGACCAGCTCTCCACCTCCGGCGCTGTGGACCTGACCCAGCTCCCCGTTGGCAATCCAGATGAGTGAGGCAAAGGACAGGGAGAGCAAGACCAGGATCAGTGCCAGGGCTGTGGCTCTCGCAATACCGGCCTCGCGCTGCCTTTTGCTTGAAACCTGCATCCTATCCCGGCCCCATCCATCCCTGCTGTCCTGCCGCCACAACCACCTGGCGCTGGTTGTGCTCGTGGCAGAGGAGAAGGAGCGATGGACCCTGTTCTTGTAGCGCATTTGTTGCATTCCCCTTCGGTATGGTGCGCGTGTCTCTGGCAGTGCCGTAGCGTGAGCGCTGGCCAGTTCGTTGGCGGCGACGTGTCCATTCTATCACACAATATCGCCACACGCAACGGAGATCATGGGCCTGCAAAGGGTCTCCAATCTGTATGCCGCCTGATCAAGGGGGTGTAAAGGTGATTCAGGTCACTGCATGAACGGGGCATCCCGCCGATAATGGGGGAGAGTATAGCTCTGCATCAAACTGGAGGGTTTGTGCCATGGGTTTGCACGGTGGTGGGTGGTGGGCCTATATCAGTCACGATCAGGAGCGGGAGCGTCCTTACATCACGCGCGATCTATTGCTGCGCGTCTGGACCTTTGCCCGCCCCTACCGGCTGTCCATCGTGGGGTTGTTGTTGACGATCTTGCTCGTCACGGGTTTTTCGCTGATCTCCCCTCTCCTATACCGTGCCCTGATCGACAACGCCATTCCCAACAGAGACGTCCAGCTCCTGAATCTGCTGGCTTTGGGCATGATTGCCATTCCTATCCTCAACGGCGTCGTCGGGGTTTTGCAGCGGAAGCTCAATGCCCAGATCGGCGAGGGCGTCATCTATGATCTGCGACGGGCCCTGTATGCCCACATACAACGCATGTCCCTGCGGTTTTTCACCAAGACCCGCACCGGTGAGCTCATGTCGCGCCTGAACAATGACGTGATCGGGGCCCAGCGGGCCATTAGCAGTACCCTGGTGACGATGGTCTCCAACCTCGCGCTGGTCATCGCTACCCTGGTTATCATGCTTGCTCTCGAATGGCGCCTGACGCTTGTGGGGCTGGCTGTTCTACCACTCTTTGTCTGGCCAGCGCGTAGAGTTGGCCGTGCTCTGCGCCGGCTCAGTCGCAGATCGATGGAGCTCAACGCCGAGATGAACGCCGACATGAACGAGACGCTAAACATCAGCGGGGCCATGCTGGTCAAGCTATTTGGCCGGGAGAAACAAGAGCATGAGCGGTTTAGCCGCGATGCAGCGGCCGTGCGCGATATCGGCGTGCAATCGGCCGTCACCTCGCAGTGGTTCTTTATGTTGCTGGGCGCCGTTAGTGCCGTGGGCACCGCCGTAGTCTTTTGGGGTGGCGGCTACCTGGTCTTGCTGGGCACCTTTACCATTGGCACCATCGTCGCCTTTGGCGCCTACTTGACCCAGTTGTACGGGCCGCTGATGGCCTTGACCAATGCCCAGGTCGAGTTCGCCCAGAGCCTGGTTAGCTTTGAGCGTGTGTTCGAAGTCCTAGATATTCCGGTCGAGATCGCCGAGAAACCACAGGCCCAGGCTCTTCCCCGCGTAAAGGGCCACGTCCGGTTTGAGGACGTCTGCTTTGCCTACGAAGGGCGGGGCGACTCGGAAAAGGTCGGCCTGGAAGAGATCGCGCGCTTTACCTGGCGGGGCAGCGACGAAGCACACCTGAAGCGGGGCAAAACAAGGGGGGAGGAAACAGAGGATAACCAAGCCGGCAATGGCGAGGTCGATGCTGTCCCCCAGTGGGCGCTGAAGGATCTGAGCTTTAGCATCGAGCCCGGCCAACTGGTGGCCCTCGTCGGACCCAGCGGCGCGGGGAAATCGACCACGACCTACATGATCCCTCGCCTCTACGATCCCACCGAGGGCCGGATACTCATCGACGGCCACGACATCAAGGAGCTCACCCTGGACTCCCTGGCTGCCAACATTGGCATGGTCACCCAGGAGACCTACCTGTTCTACGACACCATCAAGGCCAACCTGCTCTATGCCCGCCCCGATGCCACCGACGCCGAGCTCGTCGCTGCAACCAAGGCCGCCAATATCCACGACTTTGTGATGAGCCTGCCTGGTCGCTACGACACCGTGGTGGGCGAGCGTGGCTACCGGCTGAGTGGCGGCGAACGCCAACGGATCGCCATCGCCCGCGTTATCCTCAAAGATCCGCGCATCTTGGTCCTGGATGAAGCCACCTCCCACCTGGATTCCCTCTCGGAGGAGCTTATCCAGAACGCGCTGCAACACGTAATGCAGGGGCGTAGCAGCCTGGTGATCGCCCACCGCCTGTCAACCATCCTGGCCGCGGACAAGATCCTGGTGATGGATAAGGGGCGGCTGGTCGAGCAGGGGAGGCATGAACAACTCCTGGCCCAGAATGGGCTCTATACTACGCTGTATGAGACGCAATTCAAGTCGATAGAGTGTGAATAGGCACGACATACCGCCCTGATCCTGGCCGGATTCCCTGCTCGACGGGCAGAGCATGGTGGCCGGCCTTCGCGGCATGCGCACGACACCTTCTGTCCAGCAGCAGATTTGGCGGGGCTGGTTGGATATGGTATACTCGTGCCCACCAGGTTTCGCACCAGGGAGCAGAGTTTTGGTATGGCCAGGATACCACCTTGCCTGACGGTGACGATCCTGAGAAACGGGGTAAGGGAATACAGGGTATGAGTGTTGGTCAACTGGTTGAGCTGAGCACGGGCCAGATCTACCTATTGGGGTTCGAGCCGGTGACCCTCGGACGTCACCAAGATGGTGACGTTGTCCTGTCCGACCCACAAGTTTCGCGCCAGCACGCCGAGATTGTGATGGAGGGCGCCCGGTGGGTCATCCGCGACCGGGGCAGCGCCAATGGGACCCTGGTCAACGGGCAGCGGATCGATGGACCGTACGTGCTGGCTCCCAACGACGTCGTCGAGGTGGGGCAGACGCGATTCCGGTTCGAGGTCCAGTTGTCGGCTTCCGAGCAGGACACGATGGTTGCACGGCGCCCCCTCTACGGCGCTGAGCCTGGCCGAATGGGGCTCTCCTGGCTGGCCGTAGGATTGGCGCTGGTGGCGCTGGTGGCTGTGATCCTGGTGGGTGTGTTCGCCTTCTGGCCCCGCACTCAAGGTGCAAGCGACGTTGCCCAAAGGCCAACGGCGACGGAGGGCATACCGGTGGCAATGGCCAGCGCGACGGCGCTCGATCCGGACACGCCTCTGGCGACCGACTCCTTGGCCCCAATCAGGCCCACAGCGTCGGCAATCCCCACCATTGCCCCGCCCACGGCAGCACCGGTGGTCCCACCGCCTACAGAGCCGCCCACGGACACCCCGGCTCCTGAACCGGTCATTGGTTATTTCCGTGCCGGCCAGACAACCATCGAAGAAGGGCAATGCACCCGGCTGGAGTGGGGGAATGTTGAGGATGCTAGCAGCGTCACCCTCTCGAGTGTGGGTCGGGTGGGCGTGGCGGGTAAGCTGGATGTGTGCCTGTCTACGGACAAAACCTATACCCTTGAGGCCAGGGGCGCAGGTGGTACAGCAGAGAAGAGCGTCGAGATCACCGTCCAACCCCCAGCCGGTCCGGTGGTTGAGTACTTTCGGGTGATACCCAGCATCATCTCGCCAGGCGACTGTGCCCAGTTGGAGTGGGGCAAGGTGGATAATGCGATCTCGGCGGCTATCGAGCCGGGTATTGGCGGGGTGGGCACGCCGGGGAGCCAGGAGGTCTGCCCAGATAGCACGACGACTTTTGTGCTGACGGCCGAGGATGCGTCGGGTACGTCGGAGACGGAAATGACCCTCATCGTATCAACCGGGACGGACCCCAAGCCGGTAATCGCTTTCTTCACGGCTGACCCTGCCCGCTTGGAGGCCGGGGAGTGTACCACGTTGAACTGGGGCAAGGTAGACTATGCCAGCAAAGTTACGATTGACCACAGCATAGGCGGGGTGGCCACACCTGACGGCAAGGAAGTGTGCCTGGGTTCCACGACCACGTTCCTCATGACGGCCGTAGGTTCAGGCGGCACCACCGAGAAGGAACTGACCGTCAACGTCTCCCAGGGTCAACTGGCCGATCTGCCGGATCTGGTGATCGAATCGATCCTGTTTGAGCCCAATCCCTGCTACCGGGCCCAAACCTGCAAGGTTCGGGTCAAGGTGCGGAACGATGGGCCTGTGGCGGCCAGACACCTCATGGTACGCTGGGCGCCGGACGGGATGGGCGTAGTGCCGGTTGAGTGGGACATGGACAGTCTTGGGGCCGATCAGGAGATCACCTTAAACTACAATTGGATTCCGAACCAGACTGGGGAGGACTGGCGAACCGTTGCCAGAGTAGACGCATACGACGAGGTGGTCGAGATCGGAGAGGGTGCAGCGAACATCCTAGAGCAGTACATCACCGTGTTAGAGCGGCGATGACTTGAACCCAGCCGACAGCATTGACAAAAGCGGGCGGCGGTGATAGAATCTGAATCATGGGCGGAGGGAGCTTGCCGTTGCTGGTGATGACCGGCGTCAGCGAGGGGAGCGAGCCGGAACGGATGGTGAGCCTGGCCCGCCAGGCCGTCACCCTGGATCTGGTGGAGAGGGCGCTGACTGTGCCCCTGCTGGGTCCTGTGGTGGTGGCGACCAACTCGAGGGCGCTAGCCCAGCGCCTGGCCAGGATGCCAGTCCATGTGGATCTGGATGCTCCCGGCGAGCCGTTCCATTTTGGACAGCGGCTAGCAATGCTGATCGACCGCTATGAGATGGACCGTTGTTTCTACCTCGGCGGTGGGGCCGGGCCGCTGCTATCCGCTGCCGATATGGCTGGCATCTCCGAAGCCATGCTTGCCGCCGATGCGTTGCTGATCACCAACAACTTTTACTCTTCCGATTTTGTTGCCTTTGGACCGACCTCTGTACTGCAAACACAACCCCTGCCAGACAACGACAACGAGCTGGCCTGGCTGTTGGGAGAGGATATCGGCCTGCCAGTCCGCGAGTTGCCGCGCAATGGCGCGACTCAGTTCGACGTCGATACGCCCATGGACCTGCTTACCCTGGCCGTCCACCCAGAGACAGGGTCCCACACCAGGGCCTGCTTGGACGAGCTGGCGCTGGACATCTCGGCCCTGGAGGCAACGTTGCCCCTGATGCTCGACCGGGATGCGACCATCCTGGTAGCGGGGCGAGTGAGTTCGGCGACCTGGAGCTACTTGGAGAGGGAGACAGCCTGTAGCACGCGAGTGCTATCCGAGGAACGGGGAATGCGTGCCAGTGGCCGCCAGGCCCGGGGTCAGGTGCGTAGCTTGTTGGGCTACTACCTGGATGCAGTGGGCCTGGTGACATTCTTTGAGACCCTGGCGACGATGGGCCAGGCGGTGTTCCTGGACAACCGGGTGATCTTGGGACATCGGGGTCTGTGGCCCTCGGCGTCCGACCGGTTCTATTCTGATTTACGGCTGCCGGAGCAGATCAAAGATCCCTTTGTACGAGCATTTACGGAAGCGGCGATGGCCGCGCCAGTCCCTGTCATCATGGGGGGGCATTCTCTTGTCTCGGGAGGGATGTACGCTCTCATTGAGGCGGCCTGGGCGCGGGGTCACGATGTGCCCCGGCATGTCGTCCCGGCGTAGGACAACAGGCCCACTTGCCTCGGGTGGCGATATCGAGATGGAATGTGGGTCCTCCGCTCATGCAGAATTCATAGATGAGGCAGAAAATGACGAAAGAAGGTCAGGGATTTAAGGTTCTCGTCGCCGACGATGAGCCAGAGGTCGTAAATCTGGTTCGGATCATGCTGGAAATGGAGGGGTATACTATCCTGGAAGCGTCCGATGGAGAGGCTGCGGTGTCCAAGGTGCTTGCCGAGCGTCCTGATCTGATCCTCTTGGACGTGCGGATGCCCAGAATGAGTGGGCTGGGCGTGCTGGACCAACTCCGCGAGAACCCCACGACCGACTCTATCCCTGTGATCATGCTAAGCGTGGTGACGACCTACCCGGAGGTGCAGAAGGCGCTGGAGCGCGGGGCCGTCGCCTATCTTTCCAAGCCATTCGAGTTAAGGGAAATGGCGCGGCTTGTGGCCCGAGTGCTGGGTATGGATGCGTCTCAGCGGGAAGCCCTGCGCACACAAGCCCTCAACAATGTTGGTAAGAAGTGGTGACCACAAGTAGTGTAAGGCAGCCCCTGGTACTCATCGTTGAGGATGAAGAGGGGTTGCTAGAGATCCTGGAAATCAACTTTCGCAGTGCTGGTTATCGGGTGCTCGTCGCCGCCGATGGGGTGATAGCCTGGCGCCGGTTTGACGACGAGCGGCCCGATCTGCTGGTGCTCGACCTGAATCTGCCCCGGATGTCCGGATTCCGGCTCCTGGAATTAGTGCGCAGTGAGAGTGACGTGCCAGTGCTTATTCTCACCGCCTATGATTTTGCCGAGGCAGAAGAGGTGGCCAAGTACCGGCCCGACGCGTTTGTCAAAAAACCGTTCGACGTAGGGGAGCTGATCGGTTTGGCCAACCGCCTGGTGGATTGGAAATCTGCCTGATGAGGGATGGGACGGCTAGCCAGAGAGACAGCGAGGTCCGCTTCTTTCAGGAAATTGGGCAGGCTTTGGTCTCGAGCCTGGACTTGAGGGACCTGCTGACCCTCATCGTGGATTCTGCGATGGCTGCTCTCGGCGCCAATGTCTCATTGCTGCGGCTGCTGGACCGGGCCGGCGAACACCTGGAAGTGGAGGTGGCCAGAGGGGTGCCGGTCGAAGCGGTCCGACAGGTTCGCTTTCGCCCCGGCGAGGGGTTGGCCGGTCGGCTCTTGCTCGACGGCAAACCGCTGCGAGGTCTCAACCTGCAAAAGGACCCTCGGACTACGCAGCGGGCCCTGGCCCAACGCTATGGCTGGCAGTCCTTCGCTGCCGTGGCACTTCACCTACACCAGCAGCCCATCGGCGTCTGGTTTGTGATACGCAAGCAGCGACACCCCTTCTCTGAAAAAGACCTAACCTTCCTGTCCGGTCTGGCCAATTATGCATCCGTGGCCATCGAGCGGAGCTGGCTGATTGGTGCCGTCGTCCGTGGAAGACATGAGAGTGAAGCAGCGATCCAGGCCTCGGCAAATGGCATCCTGGTGGTAGATGGCCGCGGGTGGATCGTGGACATGAATCCCGCGCTGGAGCGGCTGATCGGCTGGACGCTGCGCGAGGCGCGGGGACAGCCCTGCTGTGACATCATTGGCTGCGGAGCGAGCGGGGGAACCGGCGCAGCACATCACCCCGCCTGTCCCCTCAAGGTCGGCGCGCCCGGGGTGGACCGGAGCTTTCTCGAGTATCAGATCCTCACCCGCGATGGGCGCTCGATCCCGGTGGAAGCCAGCTATGGCCTGATCCGCGACGATGACGGTGAGTTGAGCCGGATCGTCATCGTGTTTCGGGATATCACGCACCAAAAAGAAGTAAGCCGCCTGCAAGCGGAGTTTATCGCCAACGTGTCTCATGAGTTGCGTACGCCCCTGGCACTGATCAAGGGGTATGCCACGACGCTGTTGAGTCCGGCTGTGGAGATGGATGAAGAAGAGACACGGAGATTCCTGAACAATGTGAGCATGGCTGCCGATCATCTGGGACGCATGATTGACGATCTGCTGTGGGCCTCGCGCATGGAAACGGAGCAAATGCAGCTTCAGTTGCAGCACTTCGATCTATGCCACGAGGTGCACCAGGTCCTGGCCTGGTTCCAGCCGTATGCGGGGGCATGCCACTTGGCGGCTGATCTGCCTGACGGAGAGCTGCAGGTGTATGCTGATCCCGACCGGGTGGAGCAGGTGCTGGTCAACCTGCTGACCAATGCGGTCAAATACTCGCCAGATGGAGGTACGGTGACGGTGCAAGGCCGCCTGCTGGGCGAGCCGCCGTGGGCTATGATCCACGTCATCGATGAGGGACAGGGGGTCGCGCCGGAACACCTGCCGCGTCTCTTTGATCGCTATTACCTGACCGAGGAAAGCCAGAAAGGGATCGGCCTTGGCCTCTACATCTGCAAAGGGCTGGTGGAGGCCATGGGGGGGCAGATCTGGGCCGCCAGCGAAGTGGGGGCGGGGAGCACGTTCAGTTTTACCCTACCGGTAGCGGACGCTTCCGTTGCAGTTGCGGCACAAGACATTTGATGCTACAATGAGCAGGCTTGCCCCTGGACGAACAACAACGCACAAAGGAGTGTCTATCATGTCCAACGAAGAATACTGGGACGCCTTTCTCGGGGCCGATCTGCACCAGGTGGATCCGCAGACCGATCTGATCATCGGCTTTGAGGAGGAGCGGCAGGCGCGCAAGTTGATCATGATCCCCTCCGAGTCGATGGCTCCCACGGCAGTGCGAGCCGCGCTGGGTAGCGTGTTCAACAACGTCTATGCCGAGGGCTATCCTCCCTTGCGCATGACGCGGGACGAGGAGTCGATGTTGCTGGACGTGCCCCACCAACTGGCCTACTACCGTCGCTATGCCGACCGCCGCTTCTACAAGGGTGTGGACTATGTCCATTTTGTCGAGACGCTGGCCCAACGTCGATGCGCTGATTGCTTTGCCAACGATCGGGTGGCCTCCAAGGATATTTATGTCAATGTTCAGCCCCTATCGGGCGCTGCAGCTAACCTGGCGGTGTACGATACGTTTGTGGATGTGGGCGACGTGGTCATGGGCATGGACCTTTACCAGGGTGGCCACCTGACCCATGGCAGCGAGTTCAATTTCTCTGGCAAGCGCTACCAGGTAGTGAGTTATGGCGTGAGCAAGCGGACCGGCAGGCTGGACTATGACCAGATCCGCGACCTAGTCCGCGAACACAAGCCAAAGATGATCATCGCTGGCTACACCTCCTACCCCTGGGCACCCGATTGGGAGATATTCCGCCGCATCGCTGATGAGGTTGGGGCGATACTCCTGGCCGATATCAGCCATCCGGCGGGCATGGTCATCGCCGGCGCTTTCCCCAGTCCGGTGGGCATTGCCGACGTGATCACCTTCACTACGCACAAGACGCTGTGCGGTCCGCGCGGTGCAGTGATCATGAGCACGGACGAGGAGCTAGCCAATCGCATCGATATGGCTGTCTTCCCCGGCGAGCAAGGCGGACCCCACACCCAAAAGTTTGCGGCTATGGCAGTGGCCTTCAAGATCGCCCAGACGGAACCGTTTAGACGACTCCAGTTCAAGATCGGGGAGAACGCCGTCGCCCTGGCCGAAGGCCTGCAAAAGCGGGGGCTGAAATTGGCCTATGGTGGTACAGATAGCCACTTCTGCATGCTGGACCTAAACAGCGTCGAATCGGATACCGGCTTTCCACTGCGCGGCGAACCGGCGGTGCGCATCCTGGATATGGCCGGCATCGTAGCCAACAAAAATACCATCCCGGGCGATGAGATAACGGCCCTGGCCATGGGCATTCGCCTGGGCACACCCTGGCTCACCCAGCGCGGGTTCACCCCGGCAGAGATGGACGAGGTGGCGCGGCTGATCCACAAAACAGTGGCCAATATCCGGCCCTTTAGCTACATTGGCCTGCTGGGCGAGTTGCCACGTGGCAAGATCGACCTGGACCTGTTCGAGGAGATCAAATACGAGGTGGCCGAGCTAGCGGCCAGGGGCATTGCGGAGACGGAGGACAAGGGCAGCGAGTATCCCCACTACTACAGGTTGCTGGATGTGCCTCCTTGTCTATATCCGGGCCTGAAGCGCGCTCAAGCTCCCGGCCTGGAGGTGGAACTGGAGGCTGTCCGCAGCGGTGCTGCCCTCTTTGATCTGAGCGATTCTGGCCTGTTGATGGTGACCGGCGACCGGGCTGAGCCCTCCCTGCAGCAGGTGCTGACCAGCGACGTGTCGGCCCTGGCACCGGGCCAGTGCCAGATCGCATTCCTGCTCAACGAGGATGCGTTGGTGATCGATGACGTCTCGGTACTGCGCCTCGTCACCGATGCCATCGGGCGTGACCGTTTCCTCCTGCGCACCAACCCGGAGAACCATGAGCGGGTCAAGGCCTGGCTTCGGGCTATGGGCGATGGTTACACGATCTTTGACCACGACGACGTCTTTCGCAAGGTGGAGGGTCCCCTCATCGTCGACGATCTGCGGCAGATTGACGATAGGCAGTGCACAATAGCCCTGGCCTTACGCGGCCCCAGGGCGGCCGAGATTGTCGAAGGGGTAGGCGAGATCTCTGGTTATCGCTTCCACCATGGCGACGACCACATCGAGCTGTCACTGTCTGTGGACGAGGTGCAGGCAATCTACGACCGGCTGATCGAGGCTGGAGCAACGCCAGCCAGCCCAGAGGCGCGCCGGTTGCTGCGTGCCGAAGTGGGCCTGCCTGACTATGGCCAGTATCCCGACTACAACCCGGATTCGGGGCGACCCACAGGGCTGGAACTGTACAGGGCTGGCTATGCGGAGCGCTTTGCGCTGGAGGTACCGTATTTTGTCGGCTGCCGCAACTTGGATCCCATGCGCTCGAATCCTGGGTTGCCGACCTTTCAATGGGCGGAACCTGAGGATGCGCCATTGGCGCGCACACCACTCTACGACTGGCACAAGGCCCATACCCGCAAGGTGATCCCCTTTGCCGGGTGGGAGATGCCGGTGTGGTACTCGGGTGTGCTGGATGAACACAATGCCGTGCGCAAGGCGGTCGGTCTTTTTGACGTAGCTCACATGGGTGTATTCGAGATCCGCGGCCCACATGCCACCGAGTATCTGGACGTGGTACTGAGTAACTATGCGCGCTGGTTCGAGCCGGGAGAGAGCTTTTACGCCTACCTGCTGGATCAGGACGGCAAGGTGATCGACGACCTGATGGTCTACCGCCGTGGCAAGGATCTGTACCTGATGGTAGTCAACGCTGCCAATGCCGACAAGGACTGGGCCTGGCTCAACGCGGTGAACAACGGCGAGGTGCTGATCGATCGGGAGCGACCCAACCTACAGGTGTTGCGGCCTGCCACGCTGCGCAACCTGAAGGATCCCAGCAGCGGCGCCGACATGCGGGTGGACCTGGCGCTGCAGGGTCCGGCCTCCCTGGCCATCTTGCAGAGCCTGACCGACGATCCTCGTCTGCGGGACCGGTTGGCCCGGGTGCCCAAGACAGGGCTGATCGAGTGTGAGTTGGCTGGCTTTGATCTGGTCATCGCTCGCACCGGCTATACCGGCGAGGACGTGGGCTATGAGATTTTCGTACATCCCGAGCGGGCAGTGGCTTTCTGGGAGGCAGTGCTGGCGGCAGGTGAGCCGTTCGGACTGCAGCCATGCGGCCTGGCGTGCCGCGACTCGACGCGCACCGAGGCCGGCCTGCCCCTCTACGGCCACGAGTTGGCCGGGCCGTTCGATATCTCGCCCATGGGGGCCGGGTTTGGGTCGTACGTCAAGCTGCACAAGCCCTACTTTGTGGGGCGCACAGCCTTCATCGAGGAGGAAAAGACGCGCGAGATGGAAGTGGCCCGCTTTCGCATGAACGACAAAGGGGTGCGAATGCCCAAGACGGGAGACCCTGTGGTTAACCGGCGGGGCCGGGCCGTCGGCTGGGTGACCAGCGCAGCCGTGGATGTGGACGGGTGGATCCTCGGTCTGGCCTACGTTGAGAGCCGATACCACCGCGAGGGAGACGAAATTAGCATTTTCAGCTTGCCAGCACGGCCGGTGGTGGAAAGGGAAGACAAGGCCGACCTGGAGCCGGGTGACAAGATCCAGCTGCCCGACATGGCGACGATCCTGCCCCGCTTCCCCGACGATGACGAGCGTTCCCACTGGCGCGGGGAGGAAGTGACGTCGGTGCCAAGATTTCTGCCGGTGGGTGAGTAGACGGGTAAGCAGGGTTGGTGTCATGCACAGAGATGCGAATCCATAGATAGTAGATGGGTGACCAACCCGCCCATGAATGAGCCCCCTCGATCCGGAGGGGGCTCTGCTCTACGGGGAGGTGTGACAGGGTGAACGCCAGAGAGGCTGACGAGGTCGGCGCAGGCTTGTTGGCGCTAGTAGAGAGGGGGCAATCGGAGCAGGCCTATGCTTTATTGGCACCGGTGCTAGCCGAGCGTACCCCGTTCCGGTACCTGGACCGGATCGGCCGGGTGGTGGGGATTGGCGCGCTGCCGGAGGTGAATGCGTTGCTGGAGCGGGTCGCCGCCGCGGGAACGGAAGGCGGTTGGGTGATCATAGGCAGCGCGTTGGGGCAGCAGTTGGACCGGGGGTTGGCGGGTGCTCTGTCCCGCTGCGGGGATTATGTGGTCGCTGCCAACGTGTGGTACGGGGCCGACATCCTGGGCGAGCGGGTACCCGGACCGGCGCTGGTGACTGATTTTGATGCCGCATTGCCCTTGCTCGCCCCGTGGCGGGAGGATGCCAACCGGTGGGTGCGCCGCACCGTGGGCGTGGCTGTGCACTTTTGGGCCAAGCGCTCGCAGGGCGCGCCCGAGCTGAGTGACAGAGCGGAGAGCTTGCTGTCCTTTCTGGATCCGATGTTCGGGGAGTGGGCGTTGGATGCGGTGAAGGGGATAGGCTGGGGGCTCAAGTCTCTGGGTCGATACTATCCCAACCTGGTGTCCGAATGGTTGGCCTACCAGTTGGTCGCCCGCCAGCGGCGCCACCGAGCGCTCATGCTACGCAAAGCGGTGACCTACCTTTCGGAGGAGCAGCGCAACCGAGTGACCAGAGGCGAATGAGTGAGTAGGAATCTTTTCCTTATTGAATCAACCAAATTAGTTGACTAAAACGAGGTTTTATGCTATAATTGCGTTTGGCTATCACATCCCTACTTCATTGTACGGATATAGCTCTTTGAACCCTAACAGCGACGGTATATCATTGCCCTGCAAGGGTATTCTCAGGTGACCTCCTTTCGTTTGAGTGGATGAAGGTCGTGGGTTGCGGTGCCGAGTGTGCCCGGGGAATGCCCTACAGATCGCAGTTCAGGTCATTCCCAAAGACTGTGACGCCCATCATAGTTCCAGGGCCGTTGTTGTGCTATACTACAAGCTGGGACTGCATTGGAGAACGCAAAACAATGGAAGAAATCACACTCTTGAAGCAGATCCCTCTGTTCGCCGACATGACCGACGATCAATTGCAGTCCCTGGCCGGGGCGATGGGCCGGCGCAGCTACGACAGGGGGCAGGTGATCCTGCGCCAGGGGGATGAAGGACACAGTTTGTTCGTCGTCATCTCGGGGCGGGTGCGCATCTACACACTGAGTCCTGAGGGGTACGAGTTGTCGGTCTGGATCTGCGACGAAGGAGCGTTCTTTGGTGAGATGGCCCTGCTGACCGGTGAACCCAGGTCCGCCTCCGCCGAGGCCATGCAGCCCACTGAGGTGTTGGTACTGCAGCGCCAGGCGTTTCGTGATTTCTTGCTGTCTAACCCCCAGGCAGCGGTCCATACGATCGAAATGCTCAGCCGGCGGCTGCGTCACACCACTGAGAGTCTTGAGGCCCTGGTCTCGTTGAATGCGTCCGAGCGCGTCGCCCGGCAGCTCTTGGCATTGCTCGAGCGCTATGGTGTGGAGCAGGAGGATGGGGTATTGATTGACCTCGATCTCTCGCAAGAAGCCATCGCTTCGCTGGTGGGCACGACGAGAGAAAGCGCCAACCGGGCGTTGAGTTCGCTGCGCAGCCAGGGTATTGTGCAGACGGACCGGTCACGCATCCGCGTGCTCCAACCCAAACAGCTCCAGGATCTGCTGTACTAAGGGAGCCCCCGCATTGTCAGAAGGTCTCCCGGCATCTCCAGGACCTGGTGAGGAGACCTTTGCCCCTCGCTTATCAAGAGAGACTGCATGATGTTTTCTCGCTTGATTCTGGCTCATCTACTTGGCGATTTTGTATTACAGACGCGCTGGCTGGTCGTGCGCAAGCGCTCGCCCGGTGGGCTGGCGATGCATGTCGGTATTGTAGGTGTGGCGATGCTGCTGGTGGCCTGGGACCGTCTGGCAGTGTGGTGGCCCTGGCTGCTGGCCATCCTGGCCGCCCATGCAGTGACCGACTGGACCAAGATCCACCTGGAGGCACGCCTGAAGCTGCCACCGATCGTGCCCTTTTTGGCTGACCAAGCGGTACACGTGTTGATCATCGCCGCCGCAGCGGCCCTGGCGGGCGCCAGCGGACTGGAGATGGCCTGGAACGAGACGGATCCGGGATGGTGGATCGCCAGTGCCTACATCGCCGCCACCTTTGGGCTGTCGATCGCACTTCCGCTGTGGCTGGATCCATCGAGCGTGATGCAGCGGCCACTGGTGGCGCGGCTGACGATCATCTTTACCTCGGCCGTGGTGCTGACGCTGGCCTGGCTCGGCTGGCCGATCCTGATCCCGCTGGTGGGACTGGTTTTGTATCAGGTGGTCGCCCGCCCGCTGGCCCGCTCCCCGCTCACCAAAACATTCGGCATTGAGTTTTGGAGTGCGGTGGTCATGGCTGCCACGTTGGGTTGGGGCTTGGTCTGAGACCGGGGTGGTTTCATAGCCAAGAAGCCCTGTTTGACTTTCCCTCCCTCTTTTGTTACAATCTGACACGTTGCCGCGAAGGCAAGTTCGAGGGAGGAGTTTTGAGAACAACAAGCATCCGGTGGGCCATCATCGTGGCCGTGTGGCTGCTGGCTTTTGCCATCCTGGCGCTGAGTGGTTGCGGGCGAATCATCCAGCCGCCGACGCCGACCACTGTGGCTGGTGCACCGGCAACCCCCACCGACACACCCAGGCCCACGGCCACGCGCCGGGCCACGTTCACACCTGTCCCGGCCACCCCCTCCGATACACCTACGCCGACCGTTACACCCACGCCGATCATCTATCGGATCAAGCAGGGAGATACCCTGCTGGCTATCTCGCGCGAGTTCGGTGTCACGGTCAAGTCCGTCCAGGATATCAACGGCATCAATGATCCCCGCCGCCTGCGAGTTGGCCAGGAGATTGTAATCCCACCCAAGCCGGAGGGAGAGGAAGGGAAACCGACGGTGGTACCCTCGCCGACGCCAGTTGCTCTCAGGATCCAGGGACTGGCCTTTCACTCCACGCCAGCGAACAGCCTGTGGTGTCTGGGCGAGGTGGTGAATCTATCGGGGCAGCCGGCAGAAGAGGTTCAGGTGGAGGTTTCCCTACACGACGAACAGGGACAACTGCTGGCTTCGGGAACAACCTTCACGCAATTGGATATCCTGGCGCCCAGAGGCCGCACCCCCTTTGCTCTCCTCTTTGACGCCCCGCCCACCAGCTTTGCCCAGTATCAGACCCGGGTGTTGAGCGGTGTGCCCCACACCCACCTGGGGCCGCGCTACCCAGATTTGGAGATCGTGGAAGAGTGGGGGGGGTGGCTAGATGACAACAACTATCAGGTCCGAGGCAAGGTGCATAACAAGGGCGAGGCTGATGCCGAGCGGGTGGCGGTGATCGTCACGGTGTACGACGAGGAGGGGCATGTGGTTGGAGCACGGACAGTGGGTATCGCTGCCGATGTGTTTCTGGTGGGGGCCATGGCCCCCTTTGAGGTGACGATAACGCCGTTCGGCTCCGTAGATCGGTATGATGTCCAGGTGCAGGGGTGGTGGATCGGTTACCAGGTTCCGGTGGCCACGGAGCCGCCTGAGGATACACCGGCGCCGTGAGATGGGATACCCGGGCGGGCGAATCCTTCATCGATGGGCGGTGTTATCGATGACAGAGATCGCACGCGGCATGGGGGAGGAATGATGGCAGACAAGAACGCGCCGGCTGAGGCCAAAACCCAATCGATCGAGATACGGGGCTGGTACGGCATAGCCCGCGCCATCGTCAGCGTGGTACTCCGGCTCATTGCACGGATTGAGACTGTGGGGCTGGAATACATCCCCGACGAAGGTCCTTTTATCCTGGTCACCAACCACCTGCATTTTCTGGACCCGCCGCTGGTGGGGGTCGTGCTTCCCTACCAGGGGATCATATTCGCGGCCGAAAAATGGGAGGTTCATTGGTTGCTTGGTCCCCTCCTCCGCTCGATGGATGCCATTTTTGTCAGGCGGGGGGAGGTGGACCGCAAGGCATTGCGCGAGGCTCTGGCAGTGTTGGAGGGGGGCGGGATCCTGGGCATGGCCCCCGAGGGAACACGCAGCAAGACGGGAGGCTTGCAGAAGGGACGCAGCGGGGCATCCTACCTTGCCTATCGAACCGGGGCCAAGTTGGTACCGGTCGTCACCTGGGGGCAGGAGGGGGTTTTCTCGGCCCTGCGCCATTTCCGCCGCGCAAGGGTGCATGTGGTGTTTGGCCCTCCCTTTGAGCCGCCGGCAGTCGAGGGCAAGGCCAGTGCAGCGCAGGTCGGTGCCTTTTCCGAGGAAATCATGTATCGTCTCGCAGCCATGCTCCCCCAACAGTACCGCGGCGTGTACAGCGACGTGGTGGAAGAGCGGCCTGATCTGCTGTTGGTGGGTGCAGCCGAAATTGGACAATGAAACTCGAGGAGAGGCAGAAACATGGAACGACGCGGTTGTAGTTTAGGGTGTATCGTCGCCTGGCTGGGGCTGGCGTTGAGTTGTTGTGTACTGCCCTATTTGGCCAGTAGTATCTATTCTATCATCGGCACGGTGCTCGATGTGCCCACGGCTTCTTCCTGGCTGTGGGGCGAATGGGTGAACACGTGGCCCTATATCAGTGAAAATGAGATACTGTACATGCTCGTGGCAGAAGGGCCGATGTGTTGTGTGGGAACTGTCGCCTTGCTGATCGTGATCCTGGGAGTAGTGACGATGATAAGCGGGACGGGCACCAAAGAGACGTACTATGAGGAAGAAGAGTACGAGCTGTACGACGAATAGGAACCAGTTCGAACCTGGACACCCCAGCCCAGGTTATTGCACGGTCCTCTTGCCATAGGCTTTCGTTCCAGACTTTAGCGATTTCTCTCCGGTAGCAGAGGCTAACGACTCAGGTCGCCACTGCGAATTCAGACTTTTTCCAATCACGCGAAATATCTGCCATCAGGCGATGATTGTCTGTCGCCTGGATTGTGTGGTATAATCTGGTAGCAGGAGGAGAAGGATGGGAGAGCAACTGATCCTCACCCACGAAAACACCGACTTTGATGGT